>Ga0247832_1000010_pt1 | contig 298317 bp, 294 predicted proteins | sample LaCruzMarch2015__10_FD_192407 | JGI IMG/M metagenome (GOLD analysis project Ga0247832, IMG submission 192407) | Freshwater microbial communities from meromictic Lake La Cruz, Castile-La Mancha, Spain - LaCruzMarch2015_4m | ecosystem: Environmental > Aquatic > Freshwater > Lake | place: Spain...
TTTTGGCGGTTTGCCGAGGGGCGTTTGGGCGGGGTGGCCAGCGGGGGCGTGAATGATTATGCCCAGCTTTGGTTGGGGGTTGGGGTGGGGTTGAGGGGGCGCATGGGGGTTTACGAGTAAAGGCGTTTTGTAGCTAATTTTTAGTATTTATTTGGTTATAATTGGGCGCTTCGGGCCTGCTGCGCTGGATGGTGCGGTGGGGAGGTTGCAAGGGGTTGGTGCCGGGTTTGGTCTGCAAATTTATACCTGCATGCACGCACAGCGGTTGGTGTGAAACCCATGGCACAAGCCGCTTGCGACGATTTCAACAAAAAGATGTATCGACACGGGCCGGGTGTATCAACCAGGTTTTGCGATCTACATCATGTTAGCCCTTCCAATCAACAACTAGGAGGCACCATGCCCGCACTGAAGACATACCGACTGTTCATCAGTCACTCGTGGACTTACGGCGATGCTTACGAGAAGCTCGTTAAGTTCTTTGATGAGCACCCCAACTTCACTTGGGCAAATTATTCCGTACCAAAGGATGACCCAATCCACAACGCCAAAAACGAGGCAGAGCTGTATGCGGCAATCAAAGCTCAAATTGCTCCAGTCAATTGCGTCGTGATGCTTGCGGGTGTCTACAGCACTTACTCCAAGTGGATCAACAAAGAAATACAGATTTCAAAGACCGACTACAGCAAGCCCATCATTGCTGTCGAGCCATGGGCTTCTGAAAAGACATCGCAGATAGTGAAAGACAATGCTGATGAGATTGTGAAATGGCAAAGCCAATCAATTGTTGATGCCATCCGCAATCACGCCATCTGATCTACGCGGTGACGAATATGGGTCTTATTAGGCAGAACAAAGAGTTGTACGGTGCCGAATTTGAAAAGCATCTCTTTGAGCAGTACAAACTGTATGTCGAGATGGCAGATCGGATCAGTGCAAGACGAATGCTGGCTAATTCATTCTTTGTGGGCGTCCACACAGCGCTAATTACGGCCTTCACAGTCTTGCTAAAGGAAAAAGTACTACAACCAACTTTGCTTGGGCTTACGCCGTTTATCGCAGTAATTCTGCTTTGTTTTGTGTGGTGGCGTGTAGTTCACTCCTATCGGCAACTCAACTCAGGGAAATTCAAGGTTGTCCATGCACTTGAGCAAATGTTGCCAGTTGCGCCATATGACGAGGAGTGGGTTGTACTGGGGGCAGGAAAAGACAGGAAAAAATACCTGCCGCTTACACATGTTGAGAACTGGGTTCCAGTTTGCTTTGGTTTTTTGTATGTCCTCCTTGCTGCCACCTTGTACTGTAAGGGCTAACAAATCATTCCAACGGACTGCCTACGGCAGCCGCTGAATTCAAACGTTAGTCTTCACGGACACACACCTCGATGCCGCCCGCAGAAAAACACGACACCGCCGATGCGGAGGTTGCCGAGGCGACCAAGCACGTGGCCAGGCTCACGAGCCTGGCCTATGTAGGTATAGCTGTCGCCGTCGTAGTGGTTGCGGTCTACGTTTGGCAGTTTCACGGCCCATTGGCCAAGGAACCAGAGAAGTGGGGTCAGTTTGGAGATTACGTCGGGGGCTTGCTCAATCCAACGTTCAGTCTGCTTGCGTTGCTGGCGCTGCTGGCAACTCTCGGTTTACAGGTCCGCGAGCTTCGACTCTCGGTCAAGGAACTACGGAACTCGGCAGAAGCGCTCACTAAGCAGAATGAAACGCTCCGGCAACAGACATTCGAAGGTACGTTTTTTCAGAGTCTGCGCCTCCACAACGACATAGTCGCTTCGATGGAAGTCCTTAATCTGTCCCTGAAGGGGCGCGCCTGCTTTCAGCACTACCTCGGCGAACTCGAAGGTCAACTTATCAACCATGGCGCGATCGAGACATATGAAGCGTTCCTGCCGCACTACGAAATCTTCTATAGGGAACACCAAGCCGCGCTCGGCCACTACTTCAGGCTCTTGTACAACATCGTCAAATTGGTCAAAGGGACGAGCAGCATCGAACAACGCTTCTATACGAATCTCATACGCGCTCAGCTGTCGAGTGCCGAACTCAAGCTGCTCTTCTATAACTGCCTGTCAGACTTGGGAAGCGAGAAGTTCAAACCCCTCGTTGAGGAGTTCGCCTTGCTCAAAACGATGCCAGACACAACGCTCCCTGCGGATGACCTGCTTCACCGCTACTCGCCCGCTGCCTTCGGTGGTAAATACCCTGAGAGTTGGCTGTAACGCGGTGAGGCCTAACCCCTCGCTCAATTTGAGAGACAACGTCATGCGAAAAAGCTGACAGCCTGCTAAGGAATCGACCCACAACATGACAAAGAAATCTGTTCAAGCTCTGCTTGAAGACATCCGTCTTGTAAGTGAGCAAAATTATGAGATCGTCGGAGCCGTTCGAGCCTTAATAAAAATCACCATTGAATCCGCGTCGGAAGAAGTCAAATACGGCGGCATCCTCTTTACTTCAGGCGTCCAGTTTGGTGGCGTCTTCGCCTACAAAGCGCACGTCACTGTCGAATTCGGAAACGGCGCAAAAATCATTGACCCTTTCGGGTTTCTGGAAGGGACAGGAAAGGGGCGTCGGCACGTCAAGTTGATGTCTGTCTCTCAGATCAAGGATAAAAAATTGGCTCAGTATTTATTGCTTGCTTTGCAGGCCACCAAACAGGACAACGCATGAAACTCGGTTACACAATGATCTACGTTCCAAATGTCGCTGCATCTTTGACGTTCTTTGAAGACGCATTTGGTCTGTCACGCCGCTTTCTGCATGAGTCTGGCGATTACGGTGAGCTTGAAACAGGCGAAACAACACTCGCCTTTGCATCACACGAACTAGGGAAAATGAATTTTCCTGCGGGTTTTGTCGCTGCAAGTGAATCCAGTAAACCCCTTGGCGTCGAAATAGCCTTGGTGACGCCGTCTGTTGTCGAGGCGCACGCCAAAGCCCTAACCGCTGGGGCTACCGAGTTGAAAGAACCTGAGACAAAACCATGGGGGCAAGTTGTCTCTTATGTCCGTTGCCCTGATGGAACTTTGGTGGAAATTTGCTCGCCAGTAGGGGGCTCAATTGCGGCTTAACCTCACCCCAACCGCCCATACCCCCACCAAACCCGCATCCCCGTAGTGATGGCACACAACACAGCAAACCCATAAGCCAGCACCGCAAAGTGTTCAGGCCACACGCACATGGCGGCGAAGACGGTGATGGTTTCGGTGGCTTCGGTCAGGCCGCCCAAGAAGTAAAAGCTTTTGCCCGGCAAGGCGGTGTCCGTCAGGCCGCGTTTTTCGGCCAGTGCGGCGAAGGCCAAAAAGCTGCTGCCGGTGCCGATGAAGCTGGCCAGCAGGGCGGCAGCGGGCAGGGCGTTGGTGGCGGGGTTGGCCACCGCAAAGGCCAGGGGGATGGCGGCGTAGAACACGAAGTCGAGCGCGATGTCCAGGAAGCCGCCCGCGTCGGTGGGCTGGGTCAGGCGGGCCACGCTGCCGTCCAGGCCGTCGAGCAAGCGCGAGGCCAGCAGCAGCGCCAAGCCCCACCACCACGCTTGCAACGCAATGGCCACGGCGGCGGCCATGCCGATGGCAAAGCCCAACCAGGTCAGCGCGTCGGCGCTGATGCCTGCGCGCACCAAGCCGCGTGCGGCGGCGTTTAGCGCGGGGCGCAAGAGGGTTTGGGCGTGGCGGTCAAACATGGCGGTCAAACATGGCGGTCAAACATGGCTTGGGCTTTCTTCGGTGGCGCGCAAGTGCAGCACGCGCTGCGCGTCGGCCACGTCTTGTGCGTCGTGCGTGACCAGCACCACCGGGATGCGCCGCTCGCGCACATGCGCAAACACCCACGGGCGCAGCTGGGCGCGCAAGGCGGCGTCGAGTTTGGAAAACGGCTCGTCGAGCAGCAGCGCTTGCGGCTCGGCCAACAAAGCACGCATGAGCGCCACACGCGCGCGCTGCCCGCCCGAGAGCGTGGACGGGTCGCGCTCGCCCATGCCGCTCAGCTCTGCTTCTTGCAGCGCTTGTTGCACGCGGGCTTGGCGCTGCGCGGTGCTGGCCTTGGTGCCCCTGACGTCATTGACGGGCACGGCAAACAGCAGGTTCTCGGCCACCGTCATGTGCGGGAAAAGCAAGGCGTCTTGAAACACCAAACCCACGCCGCGTTGGTGGGTGGGGAGGTGCGAGAGTTCGCGGCCATTGAGTTGCACCGTGCCTTGCAGCTGCAGTGGCAACAGCCCTTCGGACACGCTGGTCAGCGTGCCCGCTATTGACGCGAGCACCGAGCTTTTGCCGCAACCGCTCGGGCCCATGAGCGTGAGGATTTCGCCGGGCGGCACGTCTAGGCGCAGGCCGCTCACCAGCGCGTAATGCGCGCTGCCCAAGCGTTCGATGTGAACGTGCAGGCCGTCGTTCATGCCGTCTTTCATGCCGTGATCAAGGCCATCGGGTGGGGTGTCGGTCATGGTGTGGCTTTCATGGGGGCGATCTTCTCAAATCTGCGGGGCCTGCCCAGCCACGCGGCCAGCGCAAAGGCGGCGATGGGCAAAAGCATTTGCAGCGCGGCGTAGGCGCTCATGAGCGAGCGTTGCGCACCTGCAGCCAAGGTGACGGCTTCGGTGGTGACGGTGGCAAAGCGGCCCGCGCCCACATAGAGCGTGGGCAGGTATTGCGCCACGCTGACCGCAAAGCCCACGGCCCAAGCCGAGGCGATGGCGCGTTGGAGCAATGGCCACTTCACACGCCACAAATACACCCAGCGGCCCTGGCCCAAGCTGGCCACCAGCGCGGCTTGGCGCGGGTCCACCGCCTGATACGCAGGCACCAGCGCCAGCACCACATAGGGCAAGACCATGACCGCGTGCGCCAGGCTCAGGCCCAGCCATTGGCCTTCAAGGCGGGTATGCAGCGCCAGGCTGTACAAGCCCACCACCCACAGCACCGAAGGCAAGACCAGCGGCAACAAGAACCAGGGTTGCAAGGCCTGCTGCCAGCGGCGCGGGGCCAGCTCCAGCCAGGCCACTGACCACAACAAACACACACTGGCCGACGCCACGCCCAGGCCCAAGGTGGTCCACACGGTGTGGGCGCTGCTGGCCACTTGTTGCCAGGCGCTGAGCGTCCACAACTCGGGCCACACTTGGGGGAAAGGCCACACGCCCGAGACACTGCCCACGGTCAGGGCGAACCAGACGGCGATGTAGGTGCTGAGGATCAGCGTCCAAACGACATTTGGCGACCACCCCACCACAAAACTTGGCTTGGGCAGGTGCGCTGCCCAAGCCAGCATCAGGCGCTGGCCATAGCCCCGCATTCGCCGCGAGGACGCAGCTCCTACAAGCCAAGCCGTGACCACGCCCGCCACCAACACCGTGCCCGTCAACCACCCCGCCGCCGCCACGCCTTGCGCTTGCGTGAGCAGGTCGGCATCGCTCAGCCATTGCCAGGTCAGCACCGCCAAGGTGGGTGGTGATGCGGGGCCGATGATGAGCGCCATGTCGACCACCGTGAGGCCATAGGCCAGCACCGCCAAGAGCGGCCAGCGCAGGCGCGAGGCCAGTTGCGGCCAGATGATTTGTGCAAAGGCTTGTGCGGGCGTGCGGCCCAGGGTTTGGGCGAGCGCGTATTCGGCTTGCCAGCGGCGGCGCAGGTCTTCGCGTTGCATTTGGGTGGCAGCCACCCACAGCAAAAACGGCACCTCTTTGAGCCACAGCGCCAGGATCAGCCCCAGGCCCCACGGGTCTTGTGTGGTGAACCAAGGCGGCGGTGCGTCAAAGCCCGTGAGGCCCGGCGACACCAGCCGCAGTGCCCAACCGCTGGGCGAGAGCCACAGCACCAAGCCGATGGCCATGGCGGCGTGCGGCGTGGCCAGCAAGGCAGGCAGATGCAACAGCCAGCGCCCCAGTTGTTGGCGGATGAAGCCGCTGGTCAGCACATGCGCCACCGTGATCCAGGCCAAGGCGGTCGAGGCCAAACCGGTCCACAGCGTCATGCCCCAGGCGCGCCCAATTTGCGGGTCGGCCCACAGGGCTTGCCAAGCGGTGGCATGGAGCATTTGCGCGCCCATCGCCCACAGCGCTGCGCCAATGGGCACGGCCGCCAGCAGCGCCAGCAGCAAAGGTCCAAGCACCTTCAAGTTGGGCATGTCACACGCCGTAACGGCGTGTCCATTCTTTTTCGAGCGCATCGACCCACGAAGCGTGCGGCTCGGGCAGTGCGGGGGCGCTTTGGGCCAGCTGCCCGGGGCGCATGGCCGATGCAAAGCGGGCGCGTTCGGCCGCAGGCAGGCGCGCCACATCGAGCACGGTGGGGTCGCCCCACACGTCGATGTCGGCTTTGCGCGCTTGGGCGGCGGGCGAGAGCAAAAAGTTGGCCACGACTTGTGCGCCCGCTTTGCTGGGCGCGTTGTAGGGGATGGCCACAAAGTGCGTGTTGCCAATGGTGCCCTTGGCGAACTGCCAGCTTTGCACCGCGGCGCTCAGGCGCTTGGCGGCGATCTCGTTGGCGGCTTCATTGGGGTTGAACGTGAGGGCCAGCAGCAGCTCGCCGTCGGCCATCATCTGGCGCTGGGCGGCCGAATTTTGCGGGAACTGTTTGCCACCGCGCCACAGGTGCGGGTGCAGCGCATCCAGAAAACGCCACAGCGGCGCGGCTTGTGCCTCCAGTGCGGCGGCAGTCACGGGCTGGGCCAGCGCTTTCACATCCGGCGCGTGCTCGATCAAGGCCTGCTTGACGAAGGTGGTGCCATGGAAGTTGGGCGGGCGCGGGTAGGTGATGCGCCCCGGCTGGCTGCGGGCAAGCGCCAGCAGCTCATTCATGCTTTGCGGCAGTTGGGGCAGGCGTTTGGCGTCGGCAAAAAACGTCAGCTGCGCCATGCCCCAGGGCGACTCCAGCCCGTCGGTGGGCACCGAAAAATCCACCAGCGTGGTGGGCTTGCCCACGGTGTCCACCCACTGGAAGTTGGGCAGGGTTGGCGCAAAGGGCGCAGACAACAAAGCATCGCGTTTCATGGCGGCAAAGTTTTCGCCGTTGATCCAGATCAGGTCCACCGTGCCTTCGGTGTCTTTGCGCCCGGCTTGCTTTTCGGCGCGGACCCGCTTGACCACATCGGCCGCGTCGCTGATCTTGACGTGCTGCAACTTGACGCCGAAGTCCCGCTGCAACTCACCCGATACCCATTGCAGGTAAGCGTTGATGCGCTCGCTGCCCGCCCAGGCGTTGAAGTAAACGGTCTGGCCACGTGCGGCGCGCAGGGTCTCGGGCCAGAAGGGGGTCAAAGTCGTGGGCGAAGTCGGGGTGCCCTGCGCCCATGTGGGCGTGACACTGGGCACCAGCACAGCGGCCCCCAAGAGCGTGAGAGATTGGCGACGATTGAACAGGTTCATGAAGTCATCCGGGTCAGTGGCCCAAAAGGCCTGATTCTCGCTGAGCCGAAGAGGCCACGGGGCTCATTCAGGCCACAGCCCCCGATCCATAACGGCCATGCAGCAATTGCCCGGTTCTGAAGCGCTCCAGCGCATAAGGTGCCAAGGGTACATCGGTGGGCAACCCCAAGGCTTGTTGGGCCAACACGCGGCCCACGGCAGGGGACAGTTTGAAGCCGTGCCCCGAAAACCCAAAGCCCACCACCAGACCCGGGACATCGGGCACCGCCCCCAGCACCGGGTTCCAGTCTGGGGTGACGTCGTACACCCCCGTCCAGGAAGAAGCCAGCCCGGCTTCAGCAAAAGAGGGAAAACGCTCGGCCACCTGTTCGCCCACTTGCACCACATCGTCCATGGACACATTGCCTTGGGTGTTGTCTGGACCGCTCAGGGCCTCGCCTGCCGTGCCTTCGCTCACCAGCATTTGTTGCCCGCCATAGCTGCGGCAATAGAGCATGCCGGCTGAGCCCAGGTCTTTGTAGACCGGCATGGCGTAGGTGTAGGCCTCGGGGCCTTGCAAGGCCATCACTTTGTGCCGCTCGGGCGTCAAAGGCACATGGATGCCCGTCCATTGGGCCAACTCTTGCGCCCAGATGTTTTGCGTGCTGATGACCACCGGGGCATGGAACACGCCACGGGTCGTCTCCACGCCGGTCACGGTTTGCTGCGTCAGCACCAACCGGGTCACGCACTCGCCTTCCATGAATTTCACGCCCAGCCTGCGGGCGGCGCGGGCGTAGCTGCTGGCCACCAGGTAAGCATCGGCAAAACCGGCCTCGGGCTCAAAGCCAATCAGGGCCGCATCGTCAAAGCGGCAAATGGGCAGGCGCTCGCTGGCTTCTTGCGCGCTCAGGCGATGCACCTCAATGCCGCGTGCCTGTTGGGCCGCCAAAGACTGGGCCAGGGGCGCCAGCTTGGGGCCTTGTGGCGCGGCAATCAGGTAGCCACAGCGCACCAAACCGGCCGAGGCGTCCGCGTCTTGCAAATGACCCGCAAAGTCTTTAAAAACCGCCCAGGACTGCTGGGCCAGCACCACGTTTTCGATCACCGAATAGTGCGTGCGCAAGATCCCGCTGGACTGGGAAGTGGTGCCCACGCCGATTTGATCGCGCTCCAGCACCAGCACCCGTTTGGCACCCAGGGCGGCCAAGTTGTAAGCCACCGATGTCCCGATCACGCCGGCCCCAATCACGATCGCATCCCAATGGCTCACATCCGACTCCTGTAGTTCAGGGCCAGCTTAAGGTGTGCGCCTGAAATGGCCATCAGTTTTGCATTGGCTGATCATCAGCATCACACTTGGCCCATCCGTCTTCAGCTCGCGCTGGCCTCTTCGACGCTGAGCAAGTCATGAGAAATTTTCAACTCCAGCACCCATTGGCGCTGCAACTCGCGCACCGCCACCCGCACCATGGCCGCGATGTCCTGGGCCAGCGGACCCAACTCGTCGGGGCGGTACACGAGGTAGAAGGTTCGCTTCAAAGGCGGATAAGCCTGCCCTTGGTGCCGCAGCGCATTCAAGTGCAGGTATTTCAGGTTCATGGCGTGGTAGCGCGATTGCCACAAGCACATGGGTGTGGTCAGGGCGATGCCGAGGTCTTCGCGCACCAAACTCAGCAAGGGGTCGGTCGCGTCAAATTCGAACACACGCTCGATGAGGGGGTCATGCCGTCTCAGGTAGGCGTCCACCAGCGCGCCCATTTTGGAGCGGGTGCTGTAATGCATGAAGGGCCTGAGCTGGCTCAGTTGCGAAAGGGAGGCGGAGGGTGGCACCTGAAGACCTGACGGAACAGCCAACAAAAATTGCTCCGAGAACAAAGCCAGGCACTCCCTGCCGGGCAAGGACTTGGGATCGTCGGTGGTGATCAGCGCGTCGAGTTGGTGGTTGTCAAACAGGTCGGCCAGCCCCGGGTTGATGCCCGAGACCAAACGCAGGCGCTGCACACGCCCAGACAAACCACGCACCATCTGCGGGCCGATCACGGCGGCAAACGAATCAACGCAACCCATGCGCAGCATGGCCCTTTTGCTGCGGCTGAGTGAACGCACGGTTTGTGTCATTTGCCCCGCACGCGATAACAAATCTTTGGCCTGTTCGTACAGCCGGTGTCCTGCGGCGGTGGGGTGCGCCGGGCGCGTGGCGCGGTCCAGCAGCGACACGCCCAAGGTCTCTTCCAGCTGCCGGATGTGCTGCGACACGCCCGCTTGCGATATGTCCAGCCGTTGCGCCGCCGCCGACACCGAACCGGTTTCCACCAAGGCCACCCAGATGCCCAACTGCTCCCACGAGGGAGGCGACACTTTGTCAGAAGCGCGTTTTTTCATGAGGCTGCGTGCAGGTTGTGAAAAGTTTCATTGGTTTTTGTGATGCTGAGCATCAACTTTGGCAAACGATGGACCGGCCTTGCAATTCCACCCCACACTGTAAGCCTGTCCACCAGGCTGTCCGCGGCAAGCGGTCCTGGCCCAGTCCATTGTGAACCTCTCACCTATTCCTGAAGGAAATGAACCATGAAAATCAATCGCCGTCTGGCCATCACCGTGGTGGCTTCTGCCGCTTTGCTTTCGGGCGCGGCCATCGCACAACAGCGTGTGTTTTTCGGTGTGGCCACGGGCGGCACCGGCGGCACCTATTACCCCTTGGGCGGTATGCTGGCCCAGCTGATTTCTAACAAGGCCACGGTCGACGGCAAGAAAATCACCGCCACCGCTGAGGCCGCTGGTGCCTCGGTGGGCAACGCCAAACTGCTGGGCACCAAGGACATCGAGTCGGCCTTTGTGGCCGCCGACATCCTGGACGCGGCCTACAACGGCAAAGCCCAGTTTGCCAACGCGCCGCTCAAAAACCTACGGGCCCTGGGCGCTCTGTACCCCGAGACCGTGCAGCTGATCACCCGTGCCGACTCCGGCATCAACGGCGTTAAAGACCTCAAGGGCAAAAGCATTTCGTCGGGCGCGCCCGGCTCCGGTCAGTACCAATTGGTGACCGATTTGCTCAAAGTGCACGGCATGGCCCGCACCGATGTGAAGGAAGACAGCTCCTCGTTCACCCAAGCGGTGGACAAGATCAAAGACGGCAACTTGCACGCCACCTTGATCACCGGCGGTGTGCCCGTGGCGGCGGTGACCGACTTTGCACAAAGCCACGCCCTGAAAATCATTCCGCTGTCGGGCCCCGAAGTGGCCACCTTGCTCAAAGAGCAGCCTTACTACACCCAAGTGCAACTGCCCGCCAACAGCTACAAGGGCCAAACAGCCGCCGTGCCCACGCTGGCGGTGATGGCCATTTGGGCCACGCACGATGGCGTGCCCGAGAACGTGGCCTACGAAGTGACCAAGGCGCTGTATGAAAACACGGCCATCATGGGCCAGGTGCATGTGCAGGGCAAAAACATCAACCTGAACACCGCCACCTCGGTGGCCAGCGTGCCCCTGCACCCCGGTGCCTTGCGTTACTTCAAGGAAAAGGGCATCGCCAAGTGACATGTCCCAAGCGCCTCGCCTGGATGGCGTGGGCGCTGGTGGCCTGCGCAGGGGCAGCCCCTGGGGCTGCGCCCGCTTGCGAGCTGGTGCTGACCGAACACCGCAGTGGCCGTGCCTTGACCCGATTGCCCCTGAACCCGGATCAACCCGCAGCCGATGTGGCGTTCACCCACTCGGTGCTGGGCACGCCCGTGCTGGACCGCTATGTCTGGCGTCACAACACGCAGGGCTGGCGCGCGCACTTGGTGGAAGAGCGCTTTGAAGGTGAGGGCTACGGTCTGCCATCGGCGGCCGCGCCCGGCGAACGCTTGCTGCGCGATGGCATGGGCTGGCGTTTGCTGCTGGACCGGGTGGTTGAACCTTTGGTGGTCTTGCCTTTGCCGGCCCAGTCGATGCGGGTGGTGTTGCCCAATGGGCGCGAAGTTTTACTGGGCCAGCTGAGCCCCAAATCAATAGAAATGCGGGCTGAGAATTGCCCTTTGCCATGATGGAAAACCCATGAGTACCAGCCAACAAGAAATCGATCGCCTGATCGAGCAGTTTGACCCCGAATCGAGTTTTCGCCGCTTGGCTGGCTGGAGTGCCAAAGTCGTGATGGTGTTGTGTGCAGGCCTGTCAGCCTGGCACTATTACACCGCCGGTTTTGGCCTTGAAAACGAAATCGCCCACCGCGCCATTCACCTGGCCGTGGTGTTGGGCTTGTGCTTTTTGGTGTTTCCGCGTCAAAAGCGCTTGCCCGGCCATTGGGAGTGGACGGTGTCCATCGGCTTGGTGGGCTTTTACCTGTTCATGGGCTGGAGCTTGCTGGACAAACTCTCCGAGCCCATCCCCGACACCATGCGTTACACCTTTTTGGCGGTGCTGGTGGCGTTGGCCGGTTTGTCCTTGCCGTTCAAACATTTTGACGGCAGCCACACCCACATTCCGTGGCGAGACTGGGTGTTTGCGGCGCTGGCTTCGGGCTTTTCACTGTACTTGCTGGTATTTTTTCAACACATCTACATCGATCGCCCCGGCCAGCACACACCGCTGGACCTGATGATGGGCGTGATCGCCATCGCCATGGTGATCGAGGCCACGCGCCGCACCATGGGCATCTTCTTGCCACTGCTGGCCATCGCAGCGATTTTTTACGGTTTGCTCGGGCCTTATTTGCCGGGCGGCTTGTCGCACCGGGGTTACAGCCTGTCGCGCATCGTGGCCCATTTGTACAAAGGCACGGAAGGCATTTACGGCATCCCGGTGGGCGTGGTGGCCACCTTTGTTTTCCACTTTGTGTTGTTCGGCATCATGGCCCAGCTCACCGGACTGGGGCAGTTGTTCGTGAACCTGGCCACCATTGCGGCGGGGCGTTTTTCCGGCGGGCCTGCCAAGGTCAGCGTGGTGTCTTCGGGCCTGTTTGGCATGATTTCTGGCTCGGCCATTGCCAACACCGTGACCACTGGCGTTATGACCATTCCGATGATGAAAAAAGTCGGCTTCTCGCCGCGCTTTGCGGGGGCGGTCGAGGCCTCGGCTTCATGCGGTGGCCAGATCACCCCGCCCATCATGGGCGCAGCCGCTTTCATCATGGCCGAGACCTTGGGCATTCCCTACAACACCTTGATTTTGGTGGCGATTGTGCCGGCCCTGCTGCACTACTTTGCCATCTTGTTCATGGTGCACCTGGAAGCCAAGCGGCTCAAGCTCCAGGGCATGGACCCCAAAGACATTCCGTCCTTGAGTTGGGTGATCAAAAGTTCATGGCACCTGTTCTTACCGCTGGTGGTCATGGTCACGCTGCTGTTGATGCAGTACACGCCTTTTCTGGCCGCCTTTTGGGGCATCACCCTCACGGTGGCTTGCTCGTGGATTCCCCGCTTGATCGGGCCGTTGGGCAAAAACATGACCGGCATGGCGGTCGGGCCGCAAGCGCTGGTTCAGGGTTTCGAGATGGGTGCTAAGGCGGCATTGGGCATTGGCGCTGCGTGTGCCTGCGTCGGCTTTGTGCTGGGCATCACCACGCTGACCGGCATGGGTTTCAAGTTCTCAGCCTGGGTGATCGATGTCTCGGGCCTGGCCGCCCAAATGTTCATGGTGCTGGATGTGTTCAACTGGTTTGAACTCAAACAGGTCACCATTTTCTTTGGCCTGATGTTCACCGCAGCCGCTTGCATCATCATGGGCTCGGGTGTGCCCACCACGCCCACGTACATCATCCTGGCCTCTATCGTTGCCCCGGCGCTGGCAGGGCTGGGGGTGCCGCAACTGGCGACCCACTTCTTTGTCTTTTACTACGGCGTTTTGGCCGATGTGACACCGCCTGTGGCTCTGGCCGCCTTTGCAGCCGCCGGCATTGCCCGCAGCGAACCCATGGGCACCGGCATGACGGCTTTCAGGCTGTCCATGGGCAAGGTGCTGGTGCCCTTTGCTTTTGTCTACACGCCTGCTTTGTTGTTCATTGACTTCACCTGGTTCTCTTTCTTGCTGGCCACTGTTTGCGCTGTCGTGGCGGTGATGGGGCTGGGTGCGGCCTACACCGGCTTTGTGGCCCGGCCCATCGGAAAACTGTCATTCTGGTTGTTGAATGTCCTGTCCATTTCCCTGGTGTTTGCCAATCCTGTGGTCGCGGCTGTGGCCATTCCAGGCGTGCTGCTGATCTTGCTTTGGCACAGCCGCCCCTTGCCGAACACCGCCTGAGCCCATGCCCATTCATTTTTTTGAACGAGCCCAACTGCACGCCAGCCCCTGGAAAAACGGCGGCGGCGTGACGCGTGAAATCGCTTGCCATCCACCACAAGCGGGCATGCAAAACTTCGACTGGCGGATCAGCATCGCGCACATTGGCAGCGACGGTGATTTTTCGGTGTTCGCGGGTGTGGACCGGGTCATCACGCTGCTCGAAGGTGGCGGCGTGCAGTTGAGCAGCGCAGATGACCGTGTGATGCATGCGCTGGACACGCCTTTGCAGCCCTTTGCCTTTTCTGGCGATGCCGCAGTGCATGGGCGTTTGCTGAACGGGGACTGCCACGACTTCAATGTGATGACGCGCCGCGGCGTGTGCCAGGCCGAGTTGCGCGTGTTGCGCCGTCATGAGACTGGGTTGCCCGCCCCGGCCGGCTTGCTGATGGCCATGCGGGGCACATGGCAGGTGCAGACCGATGGCACCGACGCAGCCAGCGGCCAGCAGCACGCGCTTAGCGCCCAAACAGGCCTTTGGTGGCAGGGCGACACGCTGGCTTGGTCATGCCGCTGCACTGACTCAGACCCGGATGCGGCCTTGCTGGCCGTCCGCTTCACGCCCACCCCAAGCTGAACCACCATGCCGATGCATCACCAGTTGTTTGCCGAACACGCCTTGCTGCCCGACGGCTGGGCCCAAGATGTCTTGCTGCAATGGAATGTCCAAGGCCAATGGCAAGCCATCCAGGCAGGACTGGCCGCCGGCCCCCAAGTGCCACGCGCCACAGGCCCGGTGCTGCCGGGCATGCCCAATTTGCACTCGCATGCTTTTCAGCGTGCCATGGCCGGCCTGACGGAATACCGCAGCCACACGCAAGACAGCTTTTGGAGCTGGCGCGCGCTCATGTACCAATTTGCCGCCCAGCTGGGCCCCGCACAACTGGAGGCCATTGCCACCGCCTTGTATGTGGAAATGCTGGAGTCGGGCTTCACCAGTGTCTGCGAGTTTCACTACCTGCACCACGATGCAAAGGGCCAGGCCTATGCCGATGCGGCAGAGATGTCGCTGGCCTTGTTGCGGGCCGCGCAGCGCACGGGCATGGGCATGACTTTGTTGCCTGTTTTTTACCAAACCAGTGGCTTTGGCGGCTCCGCGCCCTCGCAGGGACAGCGGCGTTTTTTGCACAGCACAGAAGCCATGCTGCGCTTGCTCGAACGCTTGAGGCCCGCTTGCGATGCCCAATCTGCCCGGCTGGGGCTGGCGCCGCACTCCTTGCGCGCGGTAACACCCGAGAGCCTGCATGAGGTGCTCGCTGGGCTGAAGGCGCTGGACGCCAGCGCGCCCATCCACATCCACATCGCGGAACAAACGGCCGAGGTCGATGCTTGCCTGGCCTGGTCAGGACAGCGCCCGGTGGCTTGGCTGCTGGACCATGCGCCCGTGGATGCACGCTGGTGCCTGGTGCACGCCACGCACATGGACGCACACGAATACCAGCGCGCTGCGGGCTCGGGGGCTGTGGCAGGCCTGTGTCCCACCACCGAGGCAAATCTGGGAGACGGGATTTTTGAGTTCAAGACCTGGCAAAACCACCAAGGTGCCTGGGGCATCGGCTCGGACAGCCACATCGCGGTGAACCCGGCAGAAGACCTGATGCTGCTCGAATACAGCCAGCGCCTGTCTTTGCGGCAACGCAATGTGGCGGCCAACGAGCGCCAACCGGACGTGGCCCAAGCCCTGTGGCAAGGGGCTGTGGCCGGTGGTGCGCGGGCCGCGGCTCGCCCGATAGCTGGGTTGGCCGTGGGGCAGCAGGCCGACTTCATCGTGCTCGATGCCCATCACCCGGCCTTGGCCGGCTTGTCACCCGAGCAGATGCTGGCCAGCCATGTCTTTGCCAGCAGCCGCCAAAGCGCCGTGACACAGGTCTGGTCTGGCGGCCAACGGGTGGTGCAAGAAGGCCGCCATGCGCTGCACAGCGAAGCCATGGCGGAGCTGGTGCAAGCCCGCCATGACTTGCTCAAAACCTGATGGCGCGATTTTTTCAGCCCCCGCTGGCCAGCGGCAAATTCAGCAAAAGATTTTGCGGTTTGAGCTTGAGCAAGCCTTGCTCGTTCATCGCCAGGCCCAGGTAAACCGGCTTGCCCTGCACATCGGCGCGCATGTCGAGCGGGTTGTCAAAGCGCAGCTTGAACAGGCTGACGAGTTGTTGTTGGCGCTGGGCTGACAGCTCGGTGCCTTGGTACAAATCATTGAGCAAAGCGGTGGCCGTGGCGTCCAGCCCCACATGCCAGCGCCAGGCCGGGTCGTCCACTTTTTGCACCGGCTCGATCTGCACCGCCACGCCCAAAAAGTGTTGCACCCAGCGCGCCAACACCACCGACAAGGCCTTGAGCCCTGAGCGTGCATTGACCATGCTCAGGATCAAGCCGTGTGGCAACTGGTTTTGAATCTCGTGCGTCATGTCCAGCAAAAATGCATAGCGTCCGAGGCCCTCGCGCTGCGCCAGGTAACGGTCTTCGTTGTCCTTGTGCAGCACTTTCACATCGACCGCCTTGAGCGGCGCGCCGCCTTCCATCAGCAAGCGGCCCATCTCGCCCAAGCCGCCGGTGGCTTGCAAGGTGTCGAGTGTGTCGCTGTCGCCTGACAGCACACGGCCGCCTTCGATGGTGATGCGTTGCCGGCGAAACAACAACTCGGCGGCGCGCCAAACCCAAGCGTCATTTACGCCAGTCAGCACATTGCAGACGATGGCCTGCACCACCAAGTCGATGAACAAAGGCGGCAGCTGGATCTGGCCACTGCGCATCCAGCCCATGTAGGCCGACTCCAGTGAGCCTGCGCTTTCCACGTCGTCGCGAAAGCGCAAGAACAAGGCGTAGTTCTCACGCGCATCGTCGTCCTTGAAGGCTTTGAGATCAGCAGGCGCAACCTGCATCAAGGGCGTTTCCAGCAAGGCCTTGTGCAGGCGTTTTTCGGCCTTGCACGATTCGGGCACCAGCGCCATTTCCGGGCGCTGCAGCCACAGCCGCCAATAGTCGGGGGTAGCGCAGAGCCAGCCGCGTGCATTGCGCGTCAGGTGTTGGTGACCGCAAGCGATCCAGAAGTTGTGCATGTTGGCTCTTTTGTCTTGCAACCCGGCGGGGTGTCGATGCCGATTGTGCTGGTTCTGACCAGACCGCTGATTCAGGCCCAAACCACCCGGTTGCACAGCTCGTTCGGATTGGCTTCGCCCGCCTGCAGCGGGAAGTGCTGGACCAGCAGTGCCGAGACTTCCTGCAGGGCCTGCGTGAGACCGGTGTCGAAGTCGCCGGTTTGCAAGTGCTGGCCCAAAGCTTGAACCGCCGCTTGCCAATGCGCATCCGGCACATGGCGGCTGATGCCCCGGTCGGCAACGATTTCGACACAGCGTTCGGCCAGCAACAAATAGATGAGCACGCCGTTGTTGTGTTCGGTGTCCCACACGCGCAGTTTGCCAAACCACGAGAGTGCACGTTCTCGTATCACCGCAGGCAAGGGTGCTTCTCGCCCCGCGCGCCACAGGTCCCTGTTGGGCAAGGCGGCTTCGACGCACAGAACAATTTCGCCGCTGTGCCGCGTTTCGCTGGCGTTCACCCGGGCCTGCAGTTGCTCGGCCATGGCCGGGGGCACGGCCCGCTCGGCGGCATGCTCGGGCATCCAGCGGTGTCGCCACCAACGCGCCCCATGGGTCATCATCGATTCGCGCATGTCACCATCTCCCGGAGGCGCCACCGCCCCCAAAATCACCACCGCCGCCGGACGAGAACCCACCGCCACCAGACCCACCCCAACCACCGGAGTGACCTCTTGTGCCACCGCCCCAACCGGGAAAATCACCGCCACGGCCGCCCTGGCTGCGCCGCCCCAGAGCACTGGGCAGGGCCTGCATGAACAGCGCTGACATCAGGCCCAGCATGGCGGCGATGCCCCCCAGCCAGAGCAGACCGGTCATGCTCCAAACCACCACACCGACCACGCCCCCGCTGGCCAATGCGCCCAAGCGCTGCCCCAGCACACGGCGCAACACGCCCGCCACGGCGGGCAAAGCCACCAGCAATAAAACGGCCAGATTCACCCAATCCACCTTGGCAGCCCCAGTGGGTTGGCCGCCTTGTGCCCCTGCTTTGGGCAGTGGCAAGGCCTCGCCCTCGATGCGGGCTTGCAGGTGGCTGAGGCCGGCACGCAGCCCACCGGCCACATCGCCCTGGCGAAATGCGGGCGTGATGACCTGGTCAATGATGCGTTGGGCTGCCAAGTCGGGCACCGCGCCTTCCAGCGACTTGGCCGGCGCGATGCGCAAACGGCGGTCGTTCAGGGCCACCACCAACAGCAAACCATCGCCCACACCGCGTCGACCGATCTTCCAGGCATCGCCCAGGCGTTGGGTGAAGTCGGCGATGTCCTCGGGCGCGGTGCTGGGCAACACCAGCACCACGATCTGGGTGCCGCGCTTTTGCTCAAAGCTCTTGAGCTGCTGCTCCAGAGCCGCCACATCGCCAGGGGCCAAGGTGCCGGTCTGGTCCATCACCCGGGCGCTGAGGGGCGGCACGGGCACGGGTGCTTGGGCCCAAGCAGGCGACAGGGTCAAGATGACCCAAGCCATGGCGCTCAAAAGTAAGCGCGTCAACCCCTTGGCCAAGCTGTTCCGGGCGAGCCAGCCGATGGGCCAAAGCTTGGGCATGTGGGTGTGAATCACTTGCCGAAATCCACCTTGGGCGGCGCGCTGATGGCCGCTTCATTGGCCACCGTGAAGTTGGCCTTGGGCGCGTAGCCAAACACCATGGCCGTCAAGTTGCTCGGAAAGCTGCGGGCCAAGACGTTGTAGTCCTTCACGGCCGCAATGTAGCGGTTGCGCGCCACGGTGATGCGGTTTTCGGTGCCTTCGAGCTGCACGCGCAAATCGGCAAAACCCTGGTTGGCCTTGAGGTTGGGGTATTGCTCGGACACCACCATCAAGCGCGACAGGGCGCTGGAGAGTTGGCCCTGCATGGCCTGAAACTGCTGCAAAGCCTGCGGGTTGGTCAGCACCTCGGGCGTGATCTGGAAACTGGTGGCCTTGGCCCGCGCTTCAATGACTTGGGTCAGGGTTTCCTGCTCAAAATTGGCCTCGCCCTTGACGGTGGCCACGATGTTGGGCACCAAGTCGGCACGGCGCTGGTACTGGTTGAGCACCTCGGACCAGGCCGAGGTGGTTTGCTCGTCCAGGCGCTGGAAATCGTTGTAGCCGCAGCCGGTCTGGCTGAGCGCCAAGGCCGCTGTGGCCATCCAGGCGCTGACGCGCATTGCGATACGGTTCATAGGTCTTTTCTCCCAAGCAGTGTGACAAATGAAAAGCTTACCCCATGTGATCGCGCGAAGACACCCGCCCAGGTCAACAACCCGCGCCATTCACCGGAAAGCGGCCTGCGCCCTTGCGCCAGGACCCGTCGTCAGAGGTTGGGCGCAAGCAAACGTTGCAGGTCTTTGACTTGCACGCCACTGCGCTGCGCCAAGTCTTGCAGTTGGTCATCGCCCACTTTGCCCACGTTGAAATACTGCGCTTCGGGATGCGCCATGTAAAAACCGCTCACGCTGGCCGCAGGCGTCATGGCCAGGCTCTCGGTCAGGCCCATGCCAATGTCTTGGCATTGCAGCAAGTCGAACATGGCTTGTTTAGCGCTGTGGTCTGGGCAAGCGGGGTAGCCCGGCGCGGGGCGGATGCCCTGGTATTTTTCGGCAATCAGGTCTGCGTTGCTCAGCGCCTCACCTGCGGCGTAACCCCACAAGTCGGTTCGCACTTTGTGGTGCAGGCATTCGGCGAAGGCTTCAGCCAAGCGGTCAGCGAGCGACTTGAGCAGGATGGCGCTGTAGTCGTCGTGCGCGGCTTCAAAGGCGGCGGCGCGCTTGTCAGCGCCAATGCCTGCGGTGACGGCGAACACGCCCACATGGTCTGGCGCTGTGCCTTGCGGGGCAACAAAGTCGGCCAGGCACCGGCTGGGGCGCATCACGCCTTCAATGCGCTGCTTTTCGGTCTGCTGACGCAAGCCGCGCCAGGTCATGGCCACTTGGCTTCGCGAGGCATCGGTGTACAGCGCCATGTCATCGTCATTCACGCTGTTGGCGGGGAACAAGCCCAGCACGGCGTTGGCCGTGACCCAGCGGCCGTCGATGATTTTTTGCAGCATGGCCCGGCCGTCGGCCAAGACCTTGCGGGCTTGCTCGCCCACCACCTCGTCATCCAGGATAGCGGGGTAAGGGCCGGCCAAATCCCAAGTCTGGAAGAACGGGCCCCAGTCGATGTATTGCGCGATCTCGGCCAGATCGTAGTTCTTGAACACGCGGCGGCCAATGAACTTGGGCGCGGCGGGCACACCCTTCGTCCAGTCCATCGGTGTCTTGTTGGCGCGGGCCTGCGCCAGCGTCCACATCGGCGTTTGCTTTTTGTTGGCGTGCTGCTCGCGCACCTTGTCGTAATCGGTGTTCAAGTCGGCGATGAACTTGGCCGCTTGTTCAGACAACAGGCCTTGCGCCACGCCCACGCTGCGCGAGGCGTCCGGCACATACACCACCGGTCCGCTGTAATGGGGCGAAATTTTCACGGCAGTGTGCACGCGGCTGCAGGTGGCCCCGCCAATCAAAAGCGGCATCTGGCGATCGCGGAAATACGGGTCTTTTTCCATCTCGGCCGCCACGTACTGCATTTCTTCCAAGCTGGGCGTGATCAGGCCAGACAGGCCAATGATGTCGGCGTTTTCCGCCTTGGCTTTGGCCAGGATCTCGTGGCAGGGCACCATCACGCCCATGTTCACCACTTCAAAGTTGTTGCACTGCAAAACCACGGTGACGATGTTTTTGCCAATGTCGTGCACATCGCCCTTGACGGTGGCAATCACGATCTTGCCCTTGGCTTTGACGTCTTCGCCCGCCGCTTCTTGCGCGAGTTTTTCGGCCTCGATGTAGGGCAGCAAATGCGCCACGGCCTGCTTCATCACGCGGGCACTCTTGACCACCTGCGGCAGGAACATCTTGCCCTGACCAAACAGGTCACCCACCACGTTCATCCCGTCCATCAACGGGCCTTCAATCACATGCAGCGGGCGACCGCCCTTGGCCAGGATCTCTTGGTACGCCTCTTCGGTATCGTCGCTGATGAAGTCGGTGATGCCGTGCACCAGCGAGTGACTCAGGCGCTGCGCCACGCCCACAAGCCCATCGGGGGTGCCGCGCCAAGCAAGTTTTTGGCTGTCGTCTTTGGCCGCGCCCTTGGCGGTTTCGGCCACTTCAATCAGGCGCTCGCCTGGGGTCAAGCGCGCTTCGCCTGCTTTGTATTGAGGCACGCGGTTGAGCACCACGTCTTCCACCCGCTCGCGCAGCGTGGGCTCCAGGTCGTCGTACACGCCCATCATGCCGGCGTTGACGATGCCCATGTCCATGCCCGCCTGGATGGCGTGGAACAGGAACACGGTGTGAATGGCTTCGCGCACCGGGTCGTTGCCGCGAAAGCTGAAGGACACGTTGGAAACGCCGCCACTCACCTTGGCACCGGGCAAGTTCTGCTTGATCCAGCGCGTGGCGTTGATGAAGTCCACCGCGTAGTTGTCGTGTTCTTCGATGCCGGTGGCAATGGCAAAAATGTTCGGGTCAAAAATGATGTCTTCCGGCGGAAAGCCGACTTCGTCCACCAGCACACGGTAAGCGCGCTCGCAAATTTCAACCTTGCGCGCGTAAGTGTCGGCCTGGCCTTTTTCGTCGAACGCCATCACCACCGCGGCCGCGCCATAGCGCTTGACCAACTTGGCCTGGCGCTTGAATTCGTCCAAGCCTTCTTTCATGCTGATCGAGTTGACGATGCCCTTGCCTTGGATGCAACGCAGACCGGCTTCGATCACCGACCACTTGCTCGAATCCACCATCACCGGCACCCGGGCAATGTCGGGCTCACCGGCCATCAGGTTCAAAAACCGCACCATGGCCGCTTGGCTGTCGAGCATGGCTTCGTCCATGTTCACATCGATCACCTGCGCACCGTTTTCAACCTGCTGACGCGCCACGGCCAAGGCCTGCTCGTACTCGCCGTTCAGGATCATGCGGGCAAAGGCCTTGGAGCCGGTCACATTGGTGCGCTCACCCACGTTGACAAACAGCGAGGCTGTGCCGATGGAGACAGGCTCCAGACCGGACAACTTCATGGGGGGAACAGACACGATTTCGGACGCGACAACGGACACGGGCTCACCTTGGAATTGAAGGTGAGCGTCGTTGTGCAAAATCATTCAGACATTGAACGGCCCCAAGCCTGACCCGCTGCACCTTAAAGGCGGCGGGCTGCAACGCTCCTTGGGTAAGAAGCTGATTTTAACCTTGCCCGTTCATTGCGCCGTCAAAGCATGTCTAAGACGTTATGTCACCCAAGTACCCACCTCGTACTTGGCTGCCCATTTTTAAACCAGTCGGTTGATGCCATTGCCCAATGGGGTCATTTTCAAAATTTGAACCTGCACGGTCTTTTTGTTCAAGGTTGGCGATGGTGTACCCAAGCCAGATAGTCTTGTGGATAAACCCGCTGAAAATGCTTTTTATGCGCCTCATACAGAGCGTCTTCGCCCAGCAGCTGGGCACTGTCGAGCAGTTTTTCAATGACGCGCGGCTCGGGCGACGTGTGCATGGCCCGCAAACTGTCCTCCAGCATGGCGCGGGCATTGCCTTCCTGCACCGGCGTGGTGGTGACCTGCGCAAACAAGGCCGTGCCGCGAAACAACCAGGCACGTTGCGCCACTTGCAGCGCTTGGCCACGCCAGACGCTGTAGCGCTGCGCTGAAGGCCAGTAAATCTGTTGGACTTGCGCATGGTCGTAGGCAACGAAGGCCAAAATGCCCAGCAAAACCAAACTCAGGCCGGTCGTACGCGCCCTGTTTTGGCCAGCTTGCCAAACCCGCCCACCCATGAGCCACAGACACAGCAGCAAGGCCACCTGAAAGGGACCGTACCAGAGCGGGTACTCCAGCAAACTGTGCAGCGCCAGGACGCCGAGCACCCCCCAAGCAAGCTGTTGCCCTGCACTTTTGTAGCGCCACGGCCTGGCACGAATGACCCAAACAGCCACACCCAGCATCCCTGCCAAGGCGGCTGGCACGCCCCAAACAAACGCCATGTGCAACGGCAGGTTATGGGCGTTGCCCAACATGTCACAAAAGCGTTGCGATGGGTAATCGGTGATGTAGTGCGCATAGCGCAGCTGGTCCCAGCCCCAGCCGCCCAGCGGTTTTTGGGCCACCAAGTGCAACACATTGGACCAAAGCACCTGGCGGCCGCCGCAGCCATCCAGTGCGCCCATGCGCACCATGGCGTTGTCCGTGGCCTGTCCACTCAGTTGCTGCAACAGCCCAGGCAAAATCCATGAGGCCAAGACGTACACGCCCAGCACGAACGCAGTGAGCGCCAATGCCTCGCGCCCTTTGGGGGCCGAACGGTGCCACAGCATCCACAGGCCGATGAACAACAGCTGGAGCAACCCTGTGCGCGAAGATGTCGCAGCCATGCCCACGGCCAACAAGGCCAGCATCCAAAGGCTGTGCGCAATGGACAGGCCCAGTGCACGCCAGATCATCACCGCCAAGATGCCCATGGCCAGCAAACTGGCCAACTGGTTCCGTTGGCGCAAGTTGCCCATGGCGTCACCCAGATAGTCGGGCACATGCAAGGCAGGTGCCCAAAACTCGGCATGGCCAAAAAACTGCACCAAGCCCATGGCACTGCTGAGCAACGCGGCAATAGCCCAACTTTGAACCACAACGGCCACCGTCAGGCGCTGGGACACCAACAACGCCAATGCCAAGCAAGTCCAGCTGATCAACAATGGCCACGCATTGGGCAAAGGGGGGCTGGTAAAAGGCTGCACCCAGGGCCACGCCAACAGAAACACCAGCCACACATGGTGTGTGCGGCCAGTGCCTTGCGCTGTCGACCGAAACGCAGGCATCGGAGCTCAGTCCACAAACCACCGCCCGACAAGGGCCGGGCGTTCAAGCGGGGTCAAAAAGGTCAGGATGCCTTGCACGATGCGGGCAAATATTTGACTGGCAAGCCATTGGTTGCCGCCGGCCCGCAGCGCCAGCTGGCGATGGGCTTGCCGCCATCGGTGCTGCCGTTGACAGCGGTACTGCCTGTCTGAATAGGCGTCAAGCTGATGCTGTTGGCCGACGCGCTGGTGCTGCCGCGCAGCGTCTCATGGTTGCCCACCACGGTGATCACGCCATTGGCATCGGCGCCGATGCGGCTGACATATTTGGTGGTCTGGTTTTCACAGGCCAGGGGCAATGTGGCAGAAACATCGGCCTGAGAAGCCGAAGTGATCGCTTCGTTGGCGGCGGTTTTGCACCCGCCTGCGGCCAGCAGCATCTCGGAGACCCGCGCCCGGATGCTGTAGTCCTGGTAGGCCGGTAGCGCCAAAGCGCCCAAAATGCCAATGATCGCAATGACGATCATCAGCTCGATCAATGTCAAACCTTGCTGCCTTTTTTGCATGGCATTTTCTCCCTGGTTAATGAATAGGGATGGTAAGTCATCCCCCCATCAAACTCCAGTGTGGTTTGTCGCTGTTGAGAACAGAGAACCCACAAACGAACAACAGCCCCAAGTCGCGAGACGACTTGGGGCTGAAGAGGAGGGTCAGGTTTAAGCTGCGCTGTCCGGGGCTGCGCGGCGCGCCATGATGATTTTGCCCAAAACCAGCACCAGCAAAGCACCGGCCAAGCCCATGGCGTAACCCCACACCTTGTCTTGCGGCAAATACGCCACAAGGCCGGGATCGGTTTGCATCATGGTGCCCGCGATCCAGCCCAGCAGCATGCCGCCCGCAGTGATGATCATCGGGAAGCGGTCCATGAGTTTGAGCACCAACTGGCTGCCCCAAACGATGATCGGGATGCTGACCAAGAGGCCGAAGATGACCAAAGGCATCTGGTGATCCGGGTTGCCGGAAACTTGAGCAGCACCGGCAATGGCGATCACGTTGTCCACGCTCATCACCAAGTCGGCAATGATGACGGTTTTGACCGCGCCCCAGAGCTTGTCGCTGCCCTGGATGTTGCTGTGGTCGTCGTCGGCGTCGGGGGTGAGCAATTTCACGCCAATCCAGATGAGCAAGACGGCGCCCACAAATTTGAGGAAGGGGATGGCCAGCAAGGTGAGCGCAAAAAAGATCAGGATCACGCGCAAGACGATGGCACCCGCTGTGCCCCACATGATGCCCTTGGTGCGCTGGTGAGGAGGCAACTGGCGGCAAGCCAGCGCGATCACCACAGCGTTGTCGCCACCCAACAGGATGTCGATCATGATGATCTGGGCCACAGCGACCCAGAACGAAGCGGTTATAAATTCTTCCACGGTACTCCTTTGAAGCTGAAATGGGGTCAGCGAGTCATGATTTTAAAAAACGAAAAGCCGAATTGTTCCGCAGAACATCCGGCTTCGCTATTGTGGTAAACCACAGCACCATTGAGGTTGCGGGCTTGCAACCCGGGGAAACCCCCGGTTACTTCAGCTGAGCCTTGAGCAGTTTGCCCAATTCTGAGGGGTTGCGTGTGACGATGAAGCCACACGCTTCCATGATGGCCAGCTTGGCATCGGCCGTGTCGGCACCACCGGAAATCAAAGCACCCGCATGGCCCATGCGCTTGCCGGGAGGGGCCGTCACACCAGCGATGAAGCCCACCACGGGCTTTTTCATGTTGGCCTTGCACCACATGGCGGCTTCGGCTTCATCGGGACCGCCGATTTCACCGATCATGATCACGGCGTCGGTGTCGGGATCGTCGTTGAAAGCCTGCATCACATCGATGTGCTTCAAACCGTTGATCGGGTCGCCACCAATACCGACAGCACTGGACTGGCCCAGACCCACTTCGGTCAACATCGCCACGGCTTCATAGGTCAAAGTGCCCGAACGGGACACCACGCCAATGCGGCCTTTGCGGTGGATGTGACCGGGCATGATGCCGATCTTAATTTCGTCAGGGGTGATCAAGCCGGGGCAGTTGGGCCCCAGCAGCAACGTGCGCTTGCCGCCAGCGGCTTCTTTGGCCTTCATCTTGTTGCGCACTTCGAGCATGTCACGGACGGGAATGCCTTCGGTGATGCAAATCGCCAAGTCCAGGTCGGCTTCAACGGCTTCCCAGATGGCCGCTGCTGCGCCGGCTGGGGGCACGTAGATCACCGACACGGTCGCGCCAGTTTGTGTGGCGGCTTCCTTGACGGAGGCATAAATTGGGATGTTGAAGATGGACTCGCCCGCCTTCTTGGGGTTCACACCCGCGACGAAGCAGTTCTTGCCGTTCGCGTATTCCTGACACTTTTCAGTGTGGAACTGACCGGTTTTGCCGGTGATGCCTTGGGTGATGACTTTGGTGTCTTTGTTGATGTAGATGGACATGGGTTTTCCTAATCAGTTGGGGACAGAGCTCAAGATCTGTCCCACAAAGTCATTTATTTGACGGCGGCGACGATGGCGGTCGCGGCTTCGGCCATGGTGTCGGCAGAGATGATCGGCAGACCGGATTCGGCCAGCATCTTCTTGCCCAGCTCGTCGTTGGTGCCCTTCATGCGCACCACCAGTGGCACGGACAGGTTCACGGCCTTGCACGCGGTGATCACGCCGGTGGCGATGGTGTCGCACTTCATGATGCCGCCGAAGATGTTGACCAAAATGCCTTTGACATTCTTGTTGGCCAGCATGATCTTGAAGGCTTCAGTGACCTTCTCGGCGGTTGCGCCGCCGCCCACGTCCAAGAAGTTGGCCGGCTCTCCGCCGAACAACTTGATGGTGTCCATGGTGGCCATGGCCAAGCCAGCACCGTTGACCAGGCAACCGATGTTGCCGTCCAGGCTGATGTAGGCCAAGTCAAACTTGGAAGCTTCCACTTCGGCCGGATCTTCTTCGTCCAAATCACGGTAAGCCACGATTTCGGGGTGACGGAACAGGGCGTTGGCGTCGAAGTTGAACTTCGCGTCCAAGGCCATCACGTTGCCTTTGCTGTCGCGGTTCAGGGGGTTGATTTCCACCAACGACGCGTCGGTTTCCATGTAGCACTGGTACAGCTTCTTGAAGATGTCCACGGCTTGGGCGGTGGAGTCCGCTGGCATGCCAATGGCGTCGGAGATCTTCTTGGCTTGGGCGTCGCCCAAACCGGTCAACGGATCGATGAATTCGGTGATGATTTTTTCGGGGGTGCTGTGCGCCACTTCCTCGATGTCCATGCCGCCTTCGCTGGATGCGATGAAAGCGACCTTTTGGGTGGCGCGATCCGTCACAACCGACACGTAATACTCTTTGTTGATGTCAGCGCCGTCTTCAATATAAAGGCGACGGACTTTTTGGCCGACTGGGCCCGTTTGATGCGTGACGAGCTGCATGCCCAGGATCTCGCCAGAGATGCGCTTCACGTCGTCAATGGTCTTGGCCACCTTCACGCCGCCACCTTTGCCGCGCCCACCGGCGTGGATCTGGGCCTTGATCACCCACACAGGGCCGCCCAATTTTTGAGCGGCTTCGATCGCCTCTTGAACGGTGAACGCCGGGATGCCACGGGGAACGGGCACGCCGAATTGACGCAAGATTTCCTTGCCTTGGTACTCGTGAATCTTCATGAGGTCTTCTCTCAGAGGGGTGGAATTCGACCGGTCCGCTGCGGTCCTTCATTTAAGAAGGGCCGTCCAGCAGGCTCTGGACACTGCAGCGTGCGACTGTATCATGTTGCAATGCACCAATACTGAACCTTGCGTCTTACATCGACTTGACGCATGGCACCAGAACCCCTCAGAAAGCAATACCTATGGCGAAAGTTTTCATCGATGGCGAAGCAGGCACCACAGGTTTGCAAATTCGCGAGCGCCTGGCTTTGATGGCCCAGATCGATGTGCTCAGCATCGATCCGGCACGCCGCAAAGACCCCGAAGCCAAGCGCGAGCTGATGTCAGCGGCCGATTTGGTGGTGCTTTGTCTGCACGACGATGCCGCCATCGAGTCGGTGGCCATGATCGACCGCCTGTCCGGTGTCAAACCGCGCATGGTGGACGCCTCCACCGCGCACCGTTGCCACCCCGATTGGGTGTTCGGCTTTCCCGAGCTGGCCGCCGATCAGGCCACCGCAGTACGCCAGGCCCAGCGCGTGGCCAACCCCGGTTGCTACGCCACGGGCGCGATCGCCATCTTGCGGCCCTTGATCGATGCGGGGCTGATGCCTGCTGATTTTCCGGTCTGCCTGCCTTCAGTGAGTGGTTACTCCGGTGGTGGCAGAACCATGATCGAAGACTACGAAGCGGGCCTTGCCCCCTTGCATGAAGCCTATGCTTTGGGTCTTAAACACAAGCACATTCCCGAAATCATGCGCTACACCGGACTGACCACGCGGCCCTTGTTCGTGCCCGCCGTGGGCAATTTCCGCCAAGGCATGCTGGTGCAACTGCCACTGCATCTCGACAGCTTGCCGGGCAAGCCCACGGGTGCTGACCTGCACGCGGCCTTGCAGGCGCACTACGCGGCCAGCCAGGCTGCAGGCGGCTGGGTGAGCGTGCTGCCAGCCACGGCCGATGCCAAACTGGACGCCACCGCCCTGAACAACACCAACCAGCTAGAAATTCGGGTTTTTGCCAATGAAGAGGCCCGCCATGCCGTGGTGATCGCCCGATTGGACAACCTGGGCAAAGGCGCCAGCGGCGCGGCGGTGCAGAACATCTCCTTGATGCTGGGCCTGTAAAAGTCCTTTGCAAGCCAAGCTCAGAAGGGGTTGAGCGGCGGTGTGACAGCTGCCCGTCCGCAAAAGGTGCCCCTTATTTCCAGCGCATCAACTCAATGTGCACGCTGCCTTTGTCGCTGCTGAAGGTGACTGCGCCTTCTTGCACCGTGGCTTGCAGCTGCATGCTGCGCTCGGCCAGTTTGGCCAACTCCTGCGAGCCCTCGGTGGGCACGCGCCAGACCTGTAACTTGTCCAATCGGGTGAGCTTGGTCTCGATGCCTTTCCACCAAACTTCGGCTGCATGGTTAAAGCAATACAACAGCACCTCATCGGCCTTCTGGCAGGCTTTCATGATGGGCTTGTCTTCGGGCTGGCCGACTTCGATCCACATGCGGGTGCGGCCCGTGAAGTCACGCAGGCTGCAGTCCGGATCGTCCGGGTCTGACAAGCCCGCACCAAAGGCCAGCTTGCCGTCGCCGTTGCACACGGCCTGCAGCTTGTAAGCGTTGATGGCCAGCGCCAGCAGGCGGATCATCATGCGCTCGTCGGTCTCGCTGGGGTGACGCGCCAGCGTGAGCTGGTGGTCTTCGTAATAGCTGTGGTCGATGTCAGCGATCGACAGGTTGGTTTTGTAGATGGTGGATTTGAGGGCCATGGGCTTCTTGAGTTTGCGCCTGCATCTGTCATGCCGGACTGGATCCGGCATCCATGGCGGGGAAAGATGGACCCCGGATCAAGTCCGGGGTGACAAGCAATGTAAAGACTGTCTTCGTTGAAACCTCAGACGCGACGCGCCAACTCGGCCGCCTTGCCGACATAGCTGCCCGGCGTCATGGCCAGCAGGCGGTCTTTGTCGGCTTGCGGGATCTCCAAAGCGTGAATCAAACCATGCAAGTCGGCCGCCGTGACGGCCCGGCCACGCGTGACTTCCTTGAGTTTTTCATAAGCGCCCTGCACGCCATAGCGGCGCATCACGGTCTGGATCGGCTCGGCCAGGACTTCCCAGGCGCCATTCAAGTCGTCGGCCAAGGCTTCTTCGTTCAATTCGAGCTTGTTCAAACCGGTCATCAAGGAGGCATAAGCCAAGGCGGTGTAGCCCAGGCCCACGCCCATGTTGCGCAGCACGGTCGAATCGGTCAAATCCCGCTGCCAGCGGCTGATCGGCAGCTTCTCGCTCAGGTGCTTGAGCACAGCGTTGGCCAGGCCCAGGTTGCCTTCGGCGTTTTCAAAGTCGATGGGGTTGACCTTGTGCGGCATGGTGCTGGAGCCGATCTCACCGGCTTTGAGGCGTTGCTTGAAGTAGCCCAAACTCACATAGCCCCAGATGTCACGCGACAGGTCAATCAGAATCGTGTTGGTGCGGGCTAGGGCGTCAAACAGCTCGGCCATGTAGTCATGCGGCTCGATCTGAATACTGAAGGCCTGGAAAGTCAAACCCAGACCCCATTGGCTGCTGTGTGTTTCGCTGATCTCCGGGGTTTCCACCACTTTGCGGGCAAAGGCTTCCCAGTCAAAGTCGGGCCAGGCCGACAAGTGGGCGTTGTAGTTACCGACCGCGCCATTCATCTTGCCCATCAATTGCACAGCGGCAATTTTTTCGCGGCAGCCCTTCAGGCGCACCACCACATTGGCCATTTCCTTGCCCACCGTGGTGGGGCTAGCGGTCTGGCCATGCGTGCGGCTGAGCATCGGCACGTCGGCAAAGGTGTGCGCCATGTCACGCAACTTGGCAATCAGGCCATCAAGCCCCGGCAGGATGACCTGGGCGCGTGCGCCCTTGAGTTGCAAGGCGTGGCTGGTGTTGTTGATGTCTTCGCTGGTGCAGGCAAAGTGCACGAATTCGGCCGCTTTTTCCAGCTCAGGGCGATCCTTGAACTTGGACTTGATCCAGTACTCAACAGCCTTGACATCGTGGTTGGTGACTTTTTCAAATGCCTTGATGGCCACGGCGTCGGCTTCTGAGAAGTTCTTCACCAACGCTGTCAAATAGGCGCGTGCGCCGGAGGTCAGGGGCTTGAATTCGGCAAAACCCGCATCGGACAAAGCGATGAACCAAGCAATTTCGACCTGAACACGGCGGTGCATGTAACCCTGCTCGCTCATGAGCGGGCGCAGAGCATTGAGTTTGCTGGCATAACGGCCATCCAGCGGCGACAGGGCAGAAATAGGGGTGAAATTCATACGTTGATTGTAATTCCCGCACCCTGTCACCTCGATTCGGCCCGTTGCACGCACCGAGCCTGTCCCCCGCAGGCGCACCAACTTGCGTAAAACTCCAAAGACATTCTTCTGTTTAATCTAGAATCCGATATCCATTTATTTGTTAATTCTTCTGATTTATGAAACTCATTGGCTCGGTCACCAGTCCTTATGTTCGCAAGGTGCGTGTTGTCATGGCCGAGAAAAAGCTGGACTACCAGTTCGTCACCGAAGACGTGTGGTCGGCCCAGACCCTGATACACGCCTCCAACCCCCTGGGCAAAGTGCCCTGTCTGGTGATGGAGGCCGGTGAAGCGGTGTTTGATTCGCGCGTGATCGTGGAGTACCTGGACACCTTGTCTCCCGTGGGCAAGCTCATTCCATCGGCCGGTCGTGAGCGCGCCGAAGTCAAGACTTGGGAAGCCTTGGCCGATGGCCTGCTGGACGCGGCCCTGCTGGCCCGCATGGAGGCCGTTTGGACCGGCCGCGAAGACAGCCACCGCAGCCAGGCGTGGATCGATCGCCAACTTGACAAGATTCAGCACGCTCTGCGTGCCATGAGCACCGGTTTGGGCGACAAAGCATTTTGTTCCGGTATCCACCTGAGTCTGTCCGATATTGCCGTGGTCTGTGCCGTGGCCTATCTGGATTTCCGCTTCCCTCAAATTGACTGGCGCACGCCATACCCCAATCTGCACAAGCTGCACGACAAGTTGGCGCAGCGGCCCAGCTTCATCGACACCTCGCCGACTTGATGAAGCTGGGGCCCAAAAGGTGGGCCATTCAGTAGTTCAACAAATTGCGCCGCACATGGACCAGGTGTTCCGTGGCCAAGGCCTTGGCCAGCACCGGGTCGCGGGCTTTGATGGCCTGCAGCAAAGCGCGGTGTTCTGACTGGTAAGTCAAACGCCGCTCAGGCGTGAGGCTGCGTTTTTTCAGCATGCCCCACTCCCCTTGGGCGCGGGCCTGGTTCATGAGCTTGAACAAACGGGCCACAAAGGTATTGTGTGCGGCACGGGCAATGATTTCGTGGAACATGCCATCCCAGACCTCGAACTCTTCGACACTGGTTGCCGCTTCGGCGCGTGTGCAGCAGTGGTCCATTTGCTCAAAATCAGCCAGGGTGGCGTTGCCGATCACCATCTCGATGATGGCGGGCTCCAGGGCCATGCGCGCCTCCATGAGTTCGGCCGGACTGGTGTGCCAGGCGGCATCGGGCGCATTAACCGGCGTGGTCTTTTTCGAACTGACACCGACCACCGCCTTGTCGGTGACATAGGTGCCACTGCCCACAGTCTGGGCGATCAGCCCTTGGGCCTTCATGTCGGCCAGCACTTTGCGCACCGTGCTGCGGCTGATCTGGTACTGCTCACCAAACTCGCGTTCGGTCGGCAAACGCTCACCGGCCTGCCACTGGCCGCTGTGCAACTGGTCGAGCAAGGTGGCGCGAAAGAGGTAAGAGGAGTCCACGGTGTGAGAAGTTGGCGAAAAACCAAATCATACCAATTTAACCTTCGCGTTGACAGCCTTTGGCAACACCCGCCTGACACCCTCGTGCTCAAGGCATAACTCCCACAAACGTCACAACGACGAGGCGAAAGCCCCAGTACCACACCGACATCACCCCGTAAAAACCCTCATGCACATTGTCCGGTACGGGTCTTGACCAGGCCGCCTCACTCCGTATGATGGTTTGCATTGGTTGCACTGCAACCTTTTTTATTGAACAAGCCCTAACGGGTCACCTGCCCCAGGAGAAGAATTTTGCGCATCGCCACATTTGCTCACCACGGAAAACGCCATGTCGGCCAGGTATCGGCCGACGGTCTGCAGGTCACGGCTTTTGCCCTGAGTGAATCACAAGCCCAACGCGGGGCACAGCCCCTCATTGAGGCCCTGGTTACCGGGCAGCCTTTGCCTGCCTTGGCGGGTGCGGCGCTGGCCGTGTCCTCGGTCAAACTTGAGTCGCCCCTGCCCATGCCCCGCCGCAACGTGTGGTGCGTAGGCCGCAACTACCATGCGCACGCCAAAGAGCTGCAAGCCTCGGTCTTCAAGGACAGCAACACCGACACCAAAGCCTGGCCCATCGTGTTCACCAAAGTGCCCGAGTGCGTGGTCGGCCCCACCGACGACGTGCAACTGCCCGGCGCCGAAGTCTCCGAGCAAATCGATTACGAGGCCGAGCTGGCGGTGATCATTGGTCAGGGCGGCAAAAACATCAGCCAAGCCGACGCCATGAAGCATGTGTTCGGCTACACCGTGGTCAACGACGTGACGGCACGCGACGTGCAGATGCGCCACCAACAATGGGACATGGGCAAGTCGTTCGACACCTTTTGCCCCATGGGCCCGTGGATCGTGACCGCCGACGAGATCGATGGCCGCAACACCCGGGTGCGCTGCTGGGTCAATGGCGAGTTGCGCCAGGACGGCCCGACTGAAAACATGATTTTCGACATCCCCACCCTGATCGAGACCATCTCACGCGGCATCACGCTCTACCCCGGCGACATCATCGCCACAGGCACACCTGCTGGCGTGGGCATGGGCATGAATCCGCCGCGCTACATCGCCAAAGGCGATGTGATCCGGGTTGAGATCGAGGGCGTGGGCCACATCGAAAACCGTTTCGTTTAAAACCATACCGCGCGGGCCGTTGCGCACCCAAGCCAACCGAGGAAACCAGACATGCAAAAACGACAACTCTTGGCCGCCACGCTGTGTGCAGCATGGGCCTGCACAGGCCTGAATGCCATGGCGCAGGCTTACCCGACTAAACCCATCACCATGGTGGTGCCGTTCCCACCCGGTGGCGTGGCCGACACGGTGGGGCGTCCCGTGGCCGAAGCCATGTCACGCCACCTCAAGCAAAGCATCGTGGTAGAAAACAAAGGGGGCGCAGGTGGCGGCATTGGCATGGCACAGGTTGCCAAATCCAAGGCGGACGGCTACACGGTGCTGATGTCCTTGTCCTCCTTGGTGGTCTTGCCAGAAGCCGACAAAATCCTCAAGCGTGCCCCTCTGTACGAAACGAACCAGCTCAAACCCGTGGCCCGCTTCACGGCCGACCCCACGGTGCTGGTGGTGCGTGCCGACAGCCCTTGGAAAACTTACGCCGACTTCATCGCTTATGCCAAGACCCACCCCGGTCGCATCAGCTTCGGTTCGTCTGGCAACTACGGCACCATGCATGTGCCCATGGAGCAGCTCAAGGCCGCCACCTCGACCTTCATGCTGCACGTGCCCTACACGGGTGCAGGTCCAGCTGTCTTGTCTTTGCTGGGCGGGCAAATTGAAGCGCTGTCCACGGGCCCTGCCAGTGTGAAACAGCACATCGCTTCGGGCCGCTTGCGCGCCCTGGCCCACTGGGGCGATGGACGCCTGGCCAGCATGCCCGAGGTCCCCAGCTTCAAAGAGTTGGGGGTGCCGATCCAATACTCGCAATGGGCGGGCATGTTTGTACCGGCAGACACCCCTGCCGCTGTGGTGGACGCTTTGCGACAAGCAGCCCGTTTTGCGGCACAAGATGCGCGCGCAGTGGCCGCACTGACTTCTGCTGGCACCTCGTTCATGTACCAAGATGCGCCCGAGTTCGAGCGCTTTGTGCAGGCCGATGGCAAAGAAATGAGCGCCTTGGTCAAGCGCATCGGCAAGGTCGATTGACCCCAGGTCCATGGCCCAAGCCTGACCCCACGCTTTCCCATTCAACCCATAGGAGACACCCCATGAGCTACTTGAGTAAGACCCTGAAATTCACCGCCTTGACTTTGGCAATGGCCAGCGGCTTGGCGCACGCGCAAAGCTACCCCAACCGTCCCGTGAAAATCGTGGTGCCTTTTGCCGCAGGCGGCCCCGCCGACAACTACGCCCGCTTCATGGCGCAACGCTTGGGCGATGAACTCAAGCAGACCTTTGTGATCGACAACAAACCGGGTGCAGGCTCCATCATCGGCACCGATCTGGTGGCCAAGTCAGCGGCCGATGGCTACACGCTGCTCATGATGTCGAACACGCACACCGTCAACGAGTCCTTGATCCCGACCAAGCCGTTTGCCTTGATGCGTGACTTTGTGGGCATCGCGCCGATCAATTATTCAGCGCTCTTGCTGGTGGCACACCCTTCTGTGCCTGTCAAAACAGTGGGTGAGCTGGTGGCCTTGGCCAAATCCAAACCCGGCAAGATCAATTACGCCTCATCGGGCAACGGCACGCCGTACCACATGGCGGGCGAGTTGTTCAAGTTCTTGGCGGGCATCGACATGACCCACGTGCCCTACAAAGGCAGCTCCGGTGCACGCACCGACATCGTGGGCGGACAGGTGGATGTGATGTTCGATGCCGAGACCACCATGGCGACTTTGTCACGCGAGGGCAAGGTCCGGGCGCTGGCCAGCACCGGCTTGACCCGCTCAAACAACCTGCCGGATTTGGCGACCGTCCACGAGTCCGGTGTGCCCCGGTTTGAAGCCAGCATCTGGCTGGGCCTGATGGCGCCCAAGGGCACCCCGGCCGATGTGGTGAGCAAACTCAACGCCGAAGTGCGCAAGATCGTGAACAACCCCGAAGTGAAAGCCGCCTGGGCCAAGCAAGGTGCGGTGCCCATGTCGATGAGCGTGCCCGAATTTGACCAGTACCTGAACGCCGACATCGCCAAGTGGGCCAACATCGTCAAAGTCTCGGGCGCCAAGCCGGACTGAAGCGTTACAACGGCCACTTTTGCCCCTTGATGGAAAGCACAACATGCATGTATTGAGTGGCGGCGCAGCCGCAGCCGTGGTCCAGGGCGTTCAGGCCCAGTTTGAACAAGCCACCGGCAGCCGCATCGACGGCACCTTCAGCGCGGTGGGCATGATGCGCGACAAACTGGTGGGCGGCGCACCTTGCGATGTCGTGATTCTGACGAAACCCCTGATCGAGCAGCTGATCGCTTCAGGCCACGTGGTTCCTGGCAGTGCGCGATCGCTGGGATTGGTCAAAACCGGTGTGGCCGTGCGCAGCGGCACACCACATCCGCCCGTGGGCACCCGCGCCGAATTGCATGCGGCCATGAGTACTGCTGAGGGCATTTACTTTCCAGACCCGGACAAAGCCACGGCCGGCATCCACTTCATGAACGTGCTCAAATCACTTGGGCTCGATGAAAGCTTGCGCAGCAAATTCCGCATCTTCCCGAACGGTGCCACGGCCATGGGCGCGATGGCGCTGAGCAACGAGAGCTCGCTGATCGGCTGCACACAAATCACCGAGATCAATTACACCCAAGGTGTGGACTTGGTCGCGGTACTGCCTGCTGAATTCGAGTTGAACACCAACTACACGCTGGGCATTTGCACCCACACGCAAAACCTGCAACAGGCTCAGCTCTTGGCCAACCTGTTGAGTGGTCCCGCCTCTGAGGCGGTGCGCAGGCAAGGTGGCTTTGAGTTTTGAGGTCGCCCAGTCGCCCCGCCTTTGAAAGGCTTCAGGTGTTGGCGCGCTTTTTCAGCCACCGCATCACACCGCCCAGCACCGGCAGTTTTTCGTACAGCTCTTCGGCCGCATCCCAGTAATCGCGGTGCATGGTCACCAAACCCTGATTGTTGAACACCACATGGCTGGCACCGCGCACGGCTTGCAAGGTGGTGGTGTCAAAGCGCTTGAACCGAAAACGAAATTCCCAGGTCAAAAAGGCCTGTGCGCCGTCCACCACCTGGCCGGTCACGACAAAGTGCGGCTGGTCCAGCGCCACGTACATGTGCTGAAAAATCTGTTCGATTTCGGGCAAACCCTGCACCTCGTTGAAGGGGTCTTTAAAGCGGGCTTGCGCGTCATAAATCGTGTGCAGCTGCGCCACGCTTTGTGGCGACAGGGTTTCAAAAAAAGTCGCCAGGTTTTCGGTGGCTTGTCGGCAGTTCATGTGTGGCTTTCCATGCGGGCTCAAAGCCCCGTGAACTTGCGCACCAACGGAAAATACAGGCGGTAGGGCAGCAAGCGCAGCAATTTCAGCCAAAGGGTGAAGCGTTTGGGGAAATGGATGTCGAACTGGCCTTGTGCCCAACCCTTGAGCATTTGGCGCGCAGCCTCTTCGGGGCTGATCAGAGCGGGCATGGTGAACTGGTTTTGCGCCGTGAGCGGCGTAGCGACAAACCCGGGGTTGACCACGCTCACGCCAATGCCTTGGTCTTGCAAGTCCATGTACAGCGTCTCGGCCAAGTGGGTGAGGGCGGCCTTGGTCGGGCCATAGGCCAAGCCATTGGGCAGGCCGCGCCAACCCGCCACGCTGCTGAGCAGACTGATGTGCCCACTGCGCTGGGCGATCATGCCCGGCAGCACCGCGTGGATCACCTGCAAAGCACCTTGGTAATTGACCTTGTCGTGCTGCAACAAGTCGTCGATGTCCATGGCCGTGGCGCGTTGGGCGCGGTAGGTGCCGGCCGCGTAGACCACCATGTCGAGCGGGCCTTCGGCCAACAGGGCGCGGGCCGTGACCTTCACTTGGAACGCATCGCTCACGTCCAGTGCACGCCACTGCACACCCGCATCTTTCGCGGCCCAGTCTTGCACGCCTTGTGGGTTGCGGGCCGACACCACCACCTGGGCCCCTGCCGCGCGCAGCGCTTGGGCGCAGGCCAGGCCAATGCCGGTGGATGCGCCCACCAGCCAGACCCGGCGGCCCTGCCAATGGGTGAGGGGCGTGTTGAGCTGCAGCCAGCTTCTGACTTGCACCTGCGGGGCGGGTGCTGCAGTTTGTGGGCCTGCTTTGGGCATGGCCATGTCGGGGGCTTCAGTGGGCATGGCGGCCACGCCAGAGGAATGGGAGTTCATGAGCATCAACCCGACTTAGCCGCCAAAGGCGTGCGGCGCGTGAAAGACAAAGTGACTTCGCCCAGCTTCACACCCCATTTGCTCATGGTGGCTTTGTTGAGCATGACGCGGTCGTCCATCAGGTACATCCAGTCGTCAAAATCGACGTTCCAGACCCGGCCATCGACCGGCAGAGCCAAGGTGTAGCCCCAGCGGAATGCGTTGCCACTGACCTGACCAGAGGCTTCACCCACCACGTCGTCGGCGCGACCCGTGTAGCTGCCGTTGGGTCCGGCCTTGAGCTTCCAGATGCGGCGCTGTTGGGTGCCGTCCGAGTACACAAAGGCTTCGTCCAGAACGCCCTCGTCGCCGTTCCAGCTGCAGTCCATCACCACGGTGAAGCGTTTGACCACCTGACCGCTGCGGTCGGTGAACACGCCCCACGCGTCGATGGTGCCGGTGAAGTAGGTGCGCAAATCCAGCAGCGGTTTTTCTTGCGCGTAGTTTTGCACTTGCGGCCCGGCGCAGCTGGCCACAAAGGGCGTGGCCGCCACTATGGACAATGCACCCAAGCGGGTCAGGACCGTGCGGCGGTGGATCATGGCATTTGGATGGCGCATGGAAAACTCCCGTTGTCTACGTTCAAAGCGGCTCATGCCGAAGGGTGGGCCAGGTCAGGACCCGACATCAAATCGGGGCGACGCATCAGGCCCTCGTACAAAGCCAGTCCGGCCAGAAGCTTGAGCACGCAAGGCAGCAGGCCGTAAGCCAAGCCCAGCGCCAACACGGCATCGGCACCCTGCTGCCCCGGGGCATAACCCCACAAGCCGAGCAATGGCAAAGACAGCCCGGCGGCCAGAGCCAGATTGAGTTTGGTGGCCAAATTCCACCAGCCCATGAACGCGCCGTCTGTGCGGCCGCGCTCACCGCAGCGGTCGATCAGTTGGTTGAGCAGTGCACCGGGCACGGTGAGGTCAGCGCCCAACGCCATGCCCGACAAGGCACACACCACCAAAAAGCCGGTGGTGTCGCCTGCGCCCAATGTGATGACACTCACAAAAGCCAACACCGACAAAGTCATGCCCATGGCCCAGGTCCGCAGCAGGCCAATGCGGTCGATCACCTTGAGCCACAGCGGAAACGACAGCGCCCCGGCGGCGAAATACAAACCCAGAAACAGCGGCTCCATGGCTTTAGGCGCTTGCAACAGGTCTTGCACAAAAAACAGCACCAACGTGGCGGGCACGGCGCTGGCCAGGCCATTGAGCATGAACACCATCAACAGCCGGCGAAAGCCCGCGTGCTGCCACGGCTGCCAAAGGCTGCCGACCGCAAGCCCGGGCACCAGCGCGGTGGTCGATGCCAAGGCGCTGCGCGCAACCCGCCGCCAAGAGAACAAGCCCAGCGCCAGCATGAGCACCAGCAAGGCCGTGGTCGGCCCCCAGCCCCACAGCGCGGGCAGGGCGGACGCCAGCAACACCCCGATCAATGCAAACCCTTCGCGCCAAGCCACCCAGCGGCTTTGCGCCATGCCCCCGCCGCCTTGCCGCGCCGCCCAAGCTTGGTGCAAGATGCCCAACCCACTGTAGGCCAAGTGGCTGAGCGTGAGCGCTGCGCCCACCCACACCAGCAAACCCGTGGGCGACAGGGCCGCCGCAGGCGGAAAAAACAAAGCCGCAAAACCCAGCGCCACGGCCAGCGCCATCAACACCGCCGCCAGCCACACGGCCTGCCACGAGTGGCGGTACAACTTGTCGCCCCAACGCCCAAGCCACGGATCCACCACCGCGTCGATGCTGCGGCTGAGCAACAGCACCGCACCCAGTGCCGCCAGGGGCACACCGTACTGCTGGGCGTACACATTGGGCAAATGAACATACACCGGCAAAGCCACAAACGCCAAAGGCAAGCCCAACAAGCCATAGGCGGCCGAGGTCTTGCGCTGCAAAACGCTGGGGCTCACCGCGGCCAAGTCATTCATGGTTGCAGGCCTTGCAACAGTTGCGCACGCATCTTGGGCTCAGAGGTCCGTTCGTCAAGCCAGATGCCAAAAAACAAGCGTGCGAAATTCACGTCTTTGACCACGCCCACGCGCTGGCCATTGACCCAAAATTCGGCCCCCTCACCGGGCAGGTTGATGCCAGTGATGCGCTCACCCGCGCTGACGTTGGGAAACATCTCGCGCATGGCTGACAGCCAGCTTTGCGCTTGCGCATCGGTGAAGCTGCCCAGGCGCCGCATCTCGTCAATCGACCGGCTGGCAATGGCAGCGCCTTCCAGTTTGCGCAGGTATTGCAGCTCCAGGGCAAAGGCTTGTTGCATGGCCTGACTGTGCCGAAAACCCCGGGGCGTCCACAACCTGGCGTCATACACCTCAAATCCCCAAACCCGCAGGCGCACCGGCGCGGTAGGCACCACGCCGCCCAGGCCCGCCACTTCGGGGCGGCTGTAGGCCGCGTTGGGGCTGGTCACGCTGGTGGTTTGCGCTTGTGCTGCGCCCAACAAGCCGCCCCACAAGACCAGAAAAAAGCCGTGTCGCCAGCCGTTCAGCAGCAACCAGGACTTGGCGCGGGTTGTCAGTGAGGTGTGCATGGGCATTAGCCGGGTTTGGCCAAGGTGAACTGGATCACATCGATGCTGGCTTCGTCGAAAGCCGCTTCGCAGTACGCCAGATAGAAGGACCACAGGCGGATGAAGCGGTCGTCAAATTCGAGCGCTCGCACGCTGGCCAGCTGCGACATGAAGCTCTCGCGCCAGCGGCGCAACGTCTCGGCGTAATCGGGGCCGAAGTTCAGCTCATCGACCACCTGCAAGCCAGCGGCTTGCGCTTGTTTGCGGAACTCGCCGGGACTGGGCAAACAACCGCCCGGAAAGATGTACTGCTGAATGAAATCGGTCGATTGCAAGTAACGCTCAAAAAACCGGTCGTCGATCGTGATGCTTTGGACGCAGGCACGCCCACCAGGCTTGAGCATGCGGTGGATAGTCTGAAAGTAAGTGGGCCAATACGCCTGACCCACCGCCTCAATCATCTCGATCGAACACACCGCGTCGTAAGGCCCATCTTGGATGTCACGGTAGTCTTGCAGGCGCAAATCCGCTTTTGGCTGCACGCCAAGCGATTGCATGCGGGCGTTGGCAAAAGCCAGCTGCTCGGTGGACAAGGTCACGCCGGTGATGTGGGCCCCAAACTCGGTGGTGGCCGCTTCGGCCAAAGCGCCCCATCCGCAGCCGATCTCCAGCACCCGGTCGCCGGGTTGGGCATTGACCATGCGCAGGGCGCGGCGCACCTTGGCTTTTTGGGCCTCGGCCATGTCTTTAGTGCGGTCACCGTCAAACCAGGCCGATGAGTAGTTCATCGTGCCGTCCAGCCACAGCTCATAAAAAGCATTGCCCAGGTCGTAATGGGCATGGATGTTTTTGCGGCTGTTGCTGCGGTTGTTGCGGTTGAGCAGGTGCTTGATGCGGTAGAACAAACGCCCCAGCCAGTGGCCGAAAATGGCACTTTCAATGTGGTCACGGTTGGCAATGGTCAGGCGCAGCAAAGCGGCCAGGTCGGGTGTGGTCCAGTCGCCCGCCATATAGCCCTCGGCAAAACCAATGTCACCCGATTTCAGCACCTCGGCGCACATGTCCCAGCGGTGAATGTGCAAAGCGGCAAACGGGGCCTCGTGCGTGCCAAAAACCTGGTTGTTGCCATCGGGCGCGTGCACCGTGAGCGTGCCGATTTTCAGGCGCGTCAACAGGCTGAGCAGACGTGCAGCGGCTTTGGGCAGGCTGGCGTGCGAAATGCTGGTGGTGCGGTGGCCCAAGGCTTGGGCGTTGTCGGCGGTCTTCATGGAGGGCGGCATCCGGTGGGGTCCAGTGTTCATCGGGTCACAAAATCGCGGGGTGGCTCGGGCTTGCGCCAAAACGGTACTTTTTTCGACCACAGCAAGAGCGCATGCCAGTGGATGCGGGCCACCACACCCAGTGTGAGCAGCGGATAGCGCCACATCACGCGGTGCAAAGCGGCGGCGGTTGCGGGCTCGAGCACGCCGCTCCAGCTGGTGTCGATCAAGGGGCCATCGGCGTCGCCATGGTCCACACGTGCCACGATGCGGTCTTGACCGTTGTGCTGCGTGCGCATGAAGCGAAAGCGGTACTCGCCTTGCACATCGCAAAAGGGCGAGACATGGAACACCTTGTGGGCCAAAATCGTTTGGCCGTAGTGCGGCTCGGGCAACAGGTAACAATGCCGCTCTCCAAAGGTGTTGTTCACTTCGGCCACGATGGCAGCCAGGCTGCCATCGGCGCGGTGTGCGTACCAAAAGCTCACGGGCTTGAAGGCATGACCCAACACCCGCGGAAAGGCCTGTAACCATACCTCGCCTGTGGCGTCCTCGACGCCTTCTTTGTCCAGCAAGGCATCGAGCCAAGCCAAGGACCCGCCGGTCTCGGCGGGACGGCCATCGCCGTGGTCGGTATCGTGAAAGGCAAACCAGGCGCGTCGGTTGATGGCCAGATCGGTGCGGCACACACCCGCTTGCAAGCTGCGCATGGGCAGCATCAAAAAAGCGGTCGGGTAGACGAACGCGTGGTGGGCCGGGCGGTGACGCGTGTGGCGCACTTGGCCCAAGCCAATGAGTGCGGTGACTGAGGTCATGCGGCCAGTTTTTCCTGAAGGCCGCCTTGCTCGTGGATTTGCTTGAGCAGAGCGCGGCCCACTTGCAGGCCCGACTTGAGGCCGTCTTCGTGAAAGCCGTAACCCGTCCAGGCCCCGGCATACCAGGTGTGGTGCTGGCCTTGCAGCCAAGGCACGCGTTTTTGCGCGTCAATCGCTTTGAGGTCAAACACCGGGTGCGCGTAGTCGTATTCGCCCACGATGGTGGCCGGGTCGATGGGCTGCAATGGGTTGAGCGACACCACCACGGGCTGGGCAAAAGGGATGATTTGCAACAGGTTGATCAGGTAATGCAGGCACACGCGCGAGGACTCGCGCTCGGTGCTGGCTGCGCGCTCGTAATTCCAGGCGGCCCAGGCCTTGGGATTGGCCGGCAAAACGCTGGCATCGGTGTGCAGAACAGCCCGGTTGTCTTGGTAACGGATGTCGCCCAACACCTTGCGCTCCTCACTTGAGGGCTCGCGCAGCAGGCCCAGCGCCTGGTCGGTGTGGGTGGCGATCACCACTTCGTCAAAGCGTTCGGCATGACCGTCGGTGATGATACGCACGCCTTGCGCGTCGCGCTCGATCAGGCGCACCGGGGTGCTGAGGCGCTTGTCGTGTACACCCGCCAGAATTTTCTCAACGTAGTGGCGTGCACCCCCCACCACGCTGAACCATTGCGGGCGGTTGGTCACCTGGATCAGGCCGTGGTTGTGGCAAAACCGGATCATGGTGGCCACCGGAAATTGCAGCATCTGGTCGGTCGGGCAACTCCAGATGCAGCCCAGCATGGGCAGGAAATACCAATCGCGAAAAGACGCGCTGAACTTGTGCGTGCGAAAAAATTCGACCAGCGGCTGCTGCAGGTCTTGTTCGCGCTGGGCATTGGCGATGCGTGTGCACAGCGCATTGAAGCGCATCACATCGGCCAACATGCGCCAAAACCGCGGGTTGACCAAGTTGCTGCGCTGGGCGAAGACGCTGTTCAGGTCGGTGCCGCTCCACTCCAGCGTCTTGCCATTCACCGCTCCCGGCACCTTGACCGAAAAAGACATGTTGGACGGCGCGGTTTCAACCTGCAGCTCGGCAAACAGGTTGATCAGGTTGGGGTAGGTGCGTTCGTTGAACACCAGAAAACCCGTGTCCACGCCATGCGTGATCGGGCCCTTGGGTGTGGGCAGGGTGATGTCCACCGTGTGGGTGTGGCCGCCAAAGTAGTCGCCCGCCTCGAACACGGTGATGTCAGCATGGTCTTTCAGGGTGTGGGCCACGGCCAGACCGGAAATGCCAGACCCCACGATGGCCAGTTTCATGCGTCGGCTCATGGTTTGGCTTTCAGCGCTGTGTCGATGGCGGACAACAGCGTTTTGCTTTCCGGCCCCGTCATGCTGCTGTACTGGTCAATGACCTTGCCGTCACGGCCAATCAGGTATTTGTGGAAGTTCCAACGGGGCTTTTGGCCGGTTTGGGCGGTGAGCTGCTTGAATAATGGGGCTGCACCATCGCCGGTGACCTGGGTTTTGGTGAACATAGGAAACTTCACGCCAAAGGTGCTCTCGCAAAAGTCGGCAATGTCTTTGTTGCTGCCTTTTTCCTGAGCAAAGTCGTTCGAAGGAAAGCCCAGCACCACCAAGCCACGGTCTTTGTATTGGGTGTTCAACGCTTCCAGGCCTTTGTATTGCGAGGTGAAACCACAAAAACTGGCGGTGTTGACCACCAGCACCACCTTGCCCGCGTACTGACAGAGTGACTGCGGCTTTTCGTCTTGCAGGCGGTCAAAGCTGTGGTTCAGAACGGCAGGGCAGGTGGGCGCCTGAACAGCCGTTTGCGGGCTGGCTTGCGCCGTTTCCAGCACCAAACCCAGCATGGCGGCCAAGGCGATGAGCACCAGATTAATGCCCCATTGTTTTACCGAAGAGTGGTTCATCTGCACTTGAAAACCTATTTTATGACTGGTCAGTTTAAACTTGTTTGATTATATTGTCACGCCAGCCCTTTTTCATTGGAGACGCACATGCCCAAACCCTCGGGTTTTAAAGGGAACAAACAGGATTTGCCGCAAAAACCTTGTGCCGTTTGTGGCCGGGCCATGAGCTGGCGCAAAAGCTGGGCCAAAAATTGGGACAGTGTGCTGTACTGCAGCGACCGTTGCAGGGCAGGCAAGTCTAAGACCCCCGGTACATGACCCCCCATCCTGAACACCCCTCCCACTAAAGACAAAGCATGACACGTCACCTGATATTGGTTTTGGGCGACCAGCTGGGCTGGGACAACCCAGCCTTGGCCGATTTTGACCCGGCGCAAGACCGGCTCTTGATGATCGAGGCCGACAGCGAAGCGGGCGAAGTCTGGAACCACAAAGCCCGGATCGCGATTTTCTTGTCGGGCATGCGGCACTTTGCCAACGAAGCGCACCGCCGCCGTTGGCCTTGTACTTATATGAAGGTGAACGACGCCGAACTGCCCCCCGACTTTGCAGGCCGCTTGGCCCAAGCGCTGCAAGACCAACGCCCCAAAGCCCTGGTGGTGATGGAAACCGGGGCTTGGCGCATGGAAAGGCTCATCGAAGACGCGGCCAAGCAAGCCCAAGTCCTGCTGCGCTGGGTGGATGACACGCACTTTTTGTGCAGCCGCGCCGGATTTGCCAAATGGGCAGGCGACAAAAAAGAGCTGCGCATGGAGTTCTTTTACCGCGAGATGCGCAAACGCCACGGCATCTTGATGGCCGGCAAAGAGCCCATAGGCGGCCAATGGAATTTTGATGCCGAGAACCGCAAAGGCTTTGGGGCCAAAGGCCCGGGCACCGTGCCGCCGCCTGCCCGCTTTGCGCCGGACCGCGTCACGCAAGACGTGATCACGCTGGTGCGCGCGCGCTATGCCAACCACCCAGGAAGCCTGGATGACTTTGCCTGGCCCATGACCCGAGAAGACGCCTTGCTGGCACTGCAACATTTCATCGAGCAGCGCCTGGAAAACTTTGGCGCTTGGCAAGACGCCATGTGGACCACGCTGCCTTTTGGTTGGCACGCGCTGGTGGGCAGCAGCTTGAACCTGCACCTGCTCAACCCCCGTGAAGTCATCACAGCGGCAGAAGAGGCTTACCACGCACGCGGCTTGCCTCTGGCCAGCGTGGAAGGCTTCATTCGCCAAGTGCTGGGTTGGCGCGAGTTCATTCGCGGGGTGTATTGGCTGGACATGCCGCACATGGCCGAGGCCAACCATTATGGCCACACGCGCGACTTGCCCGCTTGGTACTGGACAGGCCAAACGCACATGGCCTGCATGCAAGCCACCATTGGCCAAAGCCTGCAACACGGCTACGCCCACCACATCCAGCGCCTCATGGTCACCGGGCAGTTTGCCGTGCTGGCGGGGCTGTCGCCGCAACAGGTCAGTGCCTGGTACCGCGCCATGTACGTCGACGCCGTGGAATGGGTGGAAACGCCCAACACTCTAGGGATGGCCCTGCACGCCAACGGCGGGCGCTTCACCAGCAAACCCTATGTGGCGAGCGGCCAGTACATCAGCCGCATGAGCAACTACTGCAAAGGCTGCCGCTACCAACCCGAAGTGCGCACCGGCCCCAACGCTTGCCCCATGACCACGCTGTATTGGGACTTTTTGATCCGCCACGAGCCAGACTTTGCCGGTAACCCACGCACGGCGCTGATGGTCAAGCATGTGGGCCGCATGAGTGAAGAAGACAAAGCGCAGATCGGGGCGCAGGCGGATGCAACGCGTGCGGGGTTGGACGGGGTGTAAAAGCCCGGACGCCGCCGTCTTCGGGCGCATGGCCTTCGCAAGGCCAAAACGCAGGTCGATGATCCCCGTGCGTTTCTGGTGACAATACAAACTTCTTTGTGTGCGTCAGCTGAAATCAAAACATGGCCCGTCTGTTGAAAAAAATTGGTTTTCATGCCAACGGCAAGCCCCGTACCTGGTTGAAATCGCTGGTCTTTGACGCCCAACTGGCACCGCGCTCCCTGTTCAAACCATGGATATGGCCGCATGCAGGAGACATTCACCCGGCTTTTCGTGCATGGCTTCTTCAGGCCCTGCAAAACCCAGCGCCCTCACCCACAAACGATTGGCCTTTGCGTCGCCAACGCATCCTTGATCAAAAAAGCTTGGGCTCTGCACGCACGCTGGTCATCGTGTGCACACGCGCCACCACTTTTGTGGCGCACGCCTTGCAGACCCATGCGCACGCTATGGGTTTTGCGGTGCGCACCGAATACGACATGCCCGATGATTTTCCTGAAGATGTGTACTTGGTCATTTGCCCACAAATGTTTTCGCATTTGCCCCCGCGCGAAAAACGCATCGTTTTTCAAATGGAGCAGTCCGTCCATCCCCGGTGGTTCACCCCCGACTATTTGAAAATCCTTTACAACTCGGTGGCGGTTTTTGATTACTCGGCGCAAAACATCCAGTTTTTGATTCAGCAAGGCCTCCCCGCCGACATGCTTTTTCATGTCCCCTTGTCGCCAGTGCCCCACTACCCTGGCGCCGAATTTTCAAGCGGTGTCACCGACTCAGGCAGCGCGCGCACATGCGATGTGCTGTTTTATGGCGACTTGAAAAACAAAAGAAGACAGGCTTTTCTCAAGGTGCTGAGCGAGCACTTTGACGTGCGGGCAGAACGCAGCTTGTATGGCAAAGACCTGTGGCGTGCCATGGCGCATGCCAAGGTGGTGGTCAACATCCACTATTACGACAACGCCTTGCTCGAAAGTACGCGCATTTGTGAATGCCTGTCTTTGGGCGCGCGTGTCGTTTCTGAAGCCGCCACCGATCAAGGCCAACACGCCGATTGGGAAGATCTGGTGGTGTTCACCCCGATCGACGATGTCCAAGCCATGGTGCAAGCCATCCACCGCTGCTTGCAACAAACGCCCCTGACATCGCCCTCTTTGTCAGACCGTGCCTTCCGCTTGGGCCCCGCCTTTGAAAATGCATTTCGGACTTTGAATCTGCCGGTTCACCGATGAGGCATGACTGTGGGTCAACCTGGGCTTCACGCGTCACGGCCACCCTGGATGACCCCACATTCACCTCCCCCTGCAACCGTCATTTGCGCCGACTGATCTGCTGGAGCACATGCTGCTTGAAGGCCAGCGCAAGCGGTGACAGCTTTTTGCCTGCGGGGTAAACGATGTGCCAGGCCGAGGGCAGGGGAAAGCCCTGCACGTCGATCACACTCACGCCGTTTTCTTTTTGATGGCCATGCAGGGCATGGCGCGAGACGACGCCAACACCCAGCCCACCGGCCACCGATTCCTTGATGGCCTCGTTGCTGCCCAGTTCCAAGCGCACGTCGGGGAGGAACTTCATCTGCCGGAAAAACTGGTCACCCGCCATGCGTGTGCCTGAGCCTTTTTCTCGGAAGATGAAGCGGCGCTGCACCAACTCTTGCAAAGGCACAGCGCTGCGTTTGGCCAAGGGGTCGGATGTGGGCGCGATCACCACGATCGGGTTGGGCATGAAGGCCTCGTCGCCCAAATCCATGTCCTTGGGCGGCATGGACATGATGTACAAGTCGTCCAGGTTGCCCTGCAAGCGTTGCACCACACCATCGCGGTTCAATATTTCCAGTGACACATCAATGGCGGGATGGCGCTTGCAAAAGCTGCCGATCAGGTGCGGCATGAAGTACTTGGCCGTGCTGACCACCGCCACCCGCAACTTGCCGCGCGACAAACCCTTGGCCGCGTCCACGTTTTGTTCAAAAGCATCCCAGGTGTGTGCCACGGCGCGTGCGGTTTGTGCCAACTCTTGGCCCATCTCGGTCAAGTAAAGTTTTTTGCCCACCAACTCATACAGCGGCAGGCCCACGGCCACAGCCATGTCCTTGAGTTGCATGGAGGCGGTGGGCTGGGTGACATGCATCATCTTGGCTGCGGCGCTGACGCTGCCGGTTTCGGCCAAAGCCAGAAAAAGGCGCAATTGTCGGAAGCTGACATTCATAGACTTTTATCTATAGTCAATGGGTAAAGAATCGATTTTACAAGCATCCCGTCTGTTTCTATGATCGGCGCAAGGAATACATGCATGCAAAATTTGATCGACCCCGCCATCCTCTTTTTCATCTTCGGCGTGCTGGCGGGCACCGTCAAATCCAACCTTGAAATCCCCCCCGCCATTTCCCGCTTTTTGTCGCTCTACCTGTTGATGGCTCTGGGCCTCAAAGGGGGCTTTGCGCTGTCGCAATCGGGCCTGACGGCCAGCGTGGGCATCAGCTTGGCCGCTGCTGTGGCGCTGGCCATCGTCATCCCGCTCATCGGTTACGCCGTGCTGCGGCGCTTTGTCTCCGGCTTTGACGCGGCCGCTGTGGCGGCCACTTACGGCTCGGTGAGCGCGGTGACCTTTGTCACGGCGGTGCAGACGCTGGAAAACCAAGGCGTGCCTTATGGCGGGCACATGGCCGCGGCCATGGCCTTGATGGAGTCGCCCGCCATCATCCTGGCGGTGGTGGTGGCCAATTCACTGCGGCAAAAAAAGGCCCCAGGGGGCATGACACCAGCGGGGGGCGGGGCTGCGCCGGGTGGGTCTGCCGCGCCCCATGGTGCCTCGGTGGGCAAGATCCTGCACGAGTCCTTCACCGATGGCGCGCAGTTGCTGCTGTTGGGGGCCATGGTGATCGGCCTGATCACCGGCGAAGCGGGCCAAGAGGCGATGGCCCCCTTCTCGGTGGACCTCTTCAAGGGCATGTTGGCCTTCTTCCTGCTCGACATGGGCTTGATGGCCGCGCGCAACCTGCCGCAGGTCAAAGGCCAGTCGCCCGTGCTGATCGCCTATGCCGTGCTCGGCCCCATCGTGCACGCGGCACTGGCCCTGGGTCTGGCGGTCGTCTTGAAACTGAGCGCAGGCGATGGCGCCTTGCTCATGGTGTTGGCCGCCAGCGCCTCTTACATTGCCGTGCCCGCCGTGCTGCGCAGCGCCTTGCCCGAAGCCAAGCCTGCGCTGTATTTCGGTCTGAGCCTGGGGCTGACCTTTCCGCTGAACATCGTGCTGGGCATCCCGGTCTATTTGGCGACAGCACAAGCGGTTTTGATGTGAGGACAGCACAACATGTTTTTTGACTGCGCGCCCAGCTGCATCAAATCGAACGCATCAACCCACCATCAATGCGCAGGCTCTGGCCCGTGATGTAGGCCGCAGCATCCGAGGCCAAAAAGGCGATGGTCGCGGCCACTTCTTCACTGGTGCCGTAACGCTGCATGGGCACACTTTGGCGGCGCTGCTCTTGGGCGGGCAGGCTGTCGATCCAGCCGGGCAGCACATTGTTCATGCGCACCTGGTGCGCCGCATGCTCGTCGGCAAAGAGTTTGGTGAAAGCGGCCAACCCCGCGCGGGCCACAGCCGAAGTCGGGAACATCGCACTGGGCTCGACCACCCAGGCGGTGGAGATGTTGACGATGGACCCCGATTTTTGCTGGACCATGATGGGCGCCACCAGACGCACGGCGCGCACCACGTTCAGAAAATACATGTCGAGCCCCAAGTGCCATTGCGCATCGGTGAGCTCCAACACAGGGCCTTTGGGGCCGTGGCCTGCGCTGTTGACCAGCACGTCGATGCGGCCCCAGCGCGCCATGGTTTGATCGACCAGCTTTTGCAGGTCTTCGCTCGACTGGTTCGAGCCGGTCAGCCCCAAGCCGCCCAATTCACGGCCCAGCGCCTCGCCCTTGCCGGACGAAGACATGACCGCCACCTGAAAGCCATCTTGCGCCAGCTTGCGGGCCGCCGCAGCGCCCATGCCACTGCCACCACCCACCACCATCGCCACTTTGTTGCTCATGCTTTGCTCCTTGCTTGTGTCAGTTTCCTCAACATCTTGCCAGACCACTGGCCCACATCATCGAGGTAAGTGAACACCACGGGAATCACCAACAAGCTAAGCAGGGTGCTGGTGAGCAGGCCGCCGATCACAGCAACGGCCATGGGCGAGCGGAAACTCGAATCGGCCGCGCCCCAGCCCACGGCAATCGGCAACATGCCCGCGCCCATGGCAATGGTGGTCATGACAATCGGCCGGGCACGTTTGTGGCACGCGTCCAGCATCGCATCCCAGCGGCTCATGCCGGGCACAGCAGGATGATCGCCCTCGGCGGGTTTGCCGCGTCGCGCTTCGATGGCGTATTCCACCAGCAAGATCGAGTTTTTGGTGGCGATGCCCATGAGCATGATCAGGCCAATGAGCGAGGGCATGGAAAAGCTTTTGTCAGCGATCAGCAAACCCACAAACGCGCCGCCCAAGGACAGCGGCAGCGCCGCCAAAATCGTGACGGGGTGCAAGAAGCCCTTGAACAGCAGCACCAGCACGATGTAGATGCACAGCACGCCAATCGTCATGGCCAAGCCAAAGCTGGCAAAGAGTTCGCCCATGACTTCGGCATCACCCACCTCGACGATCTTCACGCCCGGTGGCAGGCTTTGCAGCGCGGGCAGTTGTTGCACCGCTTGCGTCACGTCGCCCAGCGGCATGCCCGACAGCTCGATCTCGAAGTTGATGTTGCGCTGGCGGTCATAGCGGTCGATCACGGCCGGACCGCCCGCCACCTCGATGCTGGCCACTTGGCCCAGCATGACGGGGCCCCGGCTGCCGGGCACCATCAGGCGCTCCAGCGTGGCCAGGTCATGCCGCGACTCGTCACCCAGTTTGACGACGATGGGCACTTGGCGTTCCGACAAATTGAGCTTGGGCAACGCCTGGCCGTAGTCGCCCAACGTGGCCACACGCAAGGTGTCGCTGATGGCGGCGCTGGTCACGCCCAAATCGGCGGCTTTGGCAAAGTCGGGGCGCACCGCGATCTCGGGGCGCACCAGGCTGGCGGTGGACGCAATCGACCCCAGGCCTTGTATGGTGCGCAGGTCGCGCTCCACCGCCATGGCCGCGGTTTGCAGGGCCTGCGGGTCTTCGCCGGTGAGCACCAGCACGTATTTCTCGCCCGACCCGCCCAAGCCCACCTTGGTGCGCACACCGGGCAGTTGCTGCAACGCGGTGCGGATGTCGTTTTCAATGGTTTGCTTGCGCGGTCGTGTGCCGCGCTCACTCAGCTGGATGGTGAGTGTGGCCTTGCGCACTTCGGCCGCGCCGCTGCCGGCAAACGGGTCAGAGCCCGCACTGCCGCCGCCAATCGTCGTGTAGACGCTTTTCACATCATTCACCGTCATCAAGAGCGTGCGGGCGTTTTCGGCACTGGCCTGGGTTTGGGCCAGTGTGGAGCCGGGGGGGAGCTCCACATAGACCTGGGTTTGCGAGTTGTCGTCGGGCGGAATGAAGCCCTTGGGCAGCAGCGGCACCAGCATGATGGAGCCGATGAAAAACAGCGTGGCCAAGACCATGGTGACCAGGCGGTGCCGCATGCACCAAGTGGCCCAGACCATGTAGCGCTTGAGCCAGCCGGGTTCGTGCGCGGCGGTGACGATGGGTTTGAGGATGTACGCCGCCATCATGGGCGTGAGCACCCGTGCCACCACCAGCGAGGCGAACACCGCCAGCGACGCCGTCCAGCCGAACTGCTTAAAGAACTTGCCCGGAATGCCGCTCATGAATGCCGTGGGCAAGAACACCGCGATCAAGGTGAAGGTGGTGGCGATCACAGCCAGGCCAATTTCGTCAGCCGCTTCCATGGCCGCCTGGTAGGGCGATTTGCCCATGCGCAAATGGCGCACGATGTTTTCCACCTCGACAATCGCGTCGTCCACCAGCACGCCAATCACCAAAGACAGCGCCAACAAGGTCACCACGTTGATGGAAAAGCCCAGATACGCCATGCCGATGAAGGCCGGAATGACCGACAGCGGCAACGCCACCGCCGAGACAAAGGTGGCCCGCCAGTCGCGCAAGAACAACCACACCACCAGCACCGCCAAAATTGCGCCCTCGTACAGCAGCACAAGAGAACCCTCGTATTCCTCTTCTACCGGCGTCACAAAGTCAAAGGCTTCGGTGATCTCGATGTCGGGGTTTTGCAGTCGGTAGTCGGCCAGGGCCTGACGCACCAAACGGCCCACGGCCACTTCACTCTCGCCTTTGCTGCGCACCACCTCAAAACCCACCACGAGCTTGCCGTTCAGGCTGGCGGCCGATCGGGCATCGGCCAAGGTATCGCTCACCGTGGCCACTTGGTCCAAACGCACGCGTCCACCACGCGATGTGGCCAGCTCGATTTGACCCACCTCTTGCGCCGTCTTAACTGTGGCCAGCGTGCGCACGGGCTGCTCGCCCGCGCCCAACTCCATGCGCCCCCCCGAGCCTTCTTGCTGCACCTGCTTGAGCTGGCGCGACACCTCAGCCGCCGTGATGCCCAGCGACTGCAGGCGGTTCACATCGAGTGCCACGCGCACCTCGCGTGTCACACCGCCCACGCGGTTGACCGCACCCACGCCTCGCAGCGACAAGAGCTTGCGGGTAATCTCTTTGTCGACCAGCCATGACAAAGCCTCATCGTCCATGCGCGGCGAGCGCACGGTGTAGGCCAACACGGGCGCGCCCGCCAGGTTGAGCTTTTGCACCACCGGGTCGCGCAGGTCACCGGGCAAGTCGGCCCGCACGCCCTGGATGGCCGAGCGCACATCGTCCACCGCCTCCTGGCTGGGCTTTTCCATGCGGAACTCGGCCGTGATCGACACCACGCCGTCTTGCACCTTGGTGGTGATGTGCTTCAGGCCCTGCAGCGGGGCCAGCGCGTTTTCGAGTTTGCGGGCCACATCGGTTTCGAGCTGAGAGGGCGCCACACCGGGCAAGCTGGCGGTGACGCTGATGGTGGGCACGTCCAGATCCGGAAAGTTTTGCACCTTCATCGATCCGAAGGCGATGAAGCCGGCCACCGTCAGCAACACAAACAGCATGACGGCCGGAATCGGGTTGCGGATTGACCAGGAAGAGACGTTGATCATGGCGTCTCTTTATTGGGTAGCGGGGGCAGCGGGAGCGGCTTGAGCGGCTGGCGCATCCACCACACGCACCGTGTCGCCGTGGTTCAAAAATGCACCGCCACTGGCCACCACGCGGGCATCGGCTTTCAGGCCGCTGGTGACCTCGACACGGTCGCCACTTTGGCGTCCAGTTTGCACTTTGAGCTGGCTGACTTTTTGGTCGGCCCCCACGGTGTAAACGTAGCTGAAACCATCGCGCACCACCACGGCGCTTTGCGGCACGGTGAGCGCCTGACTTTGGCCCAGCGCGATCTCGCCTTGGGCGTACATGCCCGCACGGGCGCTGCCGGTGGCGGCGGGCAAGTCCACATAAACAATGGCGTTGCGGGTTTGCGCATCGACCGAGGGTGCGAGCATGCGCACCTTGCCTTGCAGCAGCTGGCCGCTGGCGGCTTTGATCTGCACCGCCGCGCCCACTTGGATGCGGCCAATCTCGGCAGCGGTCACTTCAGCGCGCCACTCGATGCGGCCCTGGCGGATCAATCGGAACAACTCGGTGCCCGCGCCCACCACGCTGCCCACTGTGGCTTGGCGCGCCGAGATCACGCCCGCATCGGGCGCACGCACCTGGGTTTGCGACAAGCGCACGGTTTGCAGCTGCACCATGGCACGTGCCGACTGCACACGCGCTTGTGCCGAGGCGTCGGCGGCCAAGGTCTGGCTCAACTGCGCGTTGCTGAAAAAGCCCTGCTGCTGCAAGCTGCGGGCGCGCTCGGATTGGGCTTTGGTCTCTTGCGCACTGGCTGTGGCTTCGGTGAGGGCCGCTTCGGCCTGCGCCAACTCGGCGCGCAGGGTATCGGACTGCAAACTGGCCAACACGTCACCGCGCTGCACCCGGTCGCCCACGTTCACACGCACCTCGGTGATCTTCAGGCCATTGGCTTCGGCACCGATGATGGCTTCTTGCCAAGCGGCCAAGTTGCCGTTGGCGTTGATTTTTTGAGCCAGACTTGTCATTTGGGGCGTGGTGACCGTCACCGTCAGCGAGGGTTTGCTGGCACCGGGTAATTTGGCAGGCTCAGCCGCGCAGACCATGCCCACCAATGCGCCCCACAACCCAAGGACAGCCCACATTCCAACACCGTTTTTTCTCATGACTTTTCTCTTTGCGATGCGCCATGCCAGCGCTTTTGAAGTTTAGCGCTTGGCAATGACCGCTCTGAGTGTCCTCAGTCACATTGAGGCCATACCGCGGACCCGGGCTGATGCGCAAAACACCCTCATTGCATGACGAAGCGCCACAGCGCCAACACCGCATCACGCGCTGTGCTGAGCGAGGCTGGGTCCACCTGGGTGGGCTCTTCGTTCAAGCGCGCACGGTGTTGCAGGCGACGCATCTCTCGATAAGCATTGGCCGCTGCTTGGCCTTGTCCCATGGGCAGCAATCCCGCCACTTCGGCGCGAATGAGCAAGGCGATGTTACCCACGTTGTCGGCCAGCGCGGGATGCGCGGCCGTGTGCAAGAGCACCAAATATTGAACAGCAAACTCGGCGTCCACCATGCCACCGGGGCTGTGTTTCACATCAAAGAGGTTGGCTTTGACCGGATGGCCCTGACGCACGCGTTCGCGCATGGCCACGATCTCGGCCTTCAGGCTGGCGGCGTCGCGCGGGGCGCTGATGACGGCGTGGCGCACGGCGTCAAAGCGGGGGGCCAGGCTGGGCCAGCCCATGACAAAACGGGCGCGGGTCATGGCCTGGTGCTCCCAGGTCCAGGCGGTGTTGCTGCCGCGTTGCTGCTGGTAATCGGCGTAGGCCTCAAAGCGGGTAACGAGCAGGCCCGAGTTGCCATTGGGGCGCAGGGCGGTGTCGATTTCGTACAGATCACCTTCGGCGGTTTTGACCGTCATCCAGTTGATCATTTTGCGCACGTAAGCGGCGTAGATTTCCTGGGCGCGTTCATCTTCGTCGTCGTACACAAACACAATGTCCAGGTCGCTGCCGTAGCCCAGTTCTTTGCCGCCCAATTTGCCGTAGCCGATGGTGGCCATCGCCGGTTCGTCGCGGTGGCGGGTTTTGAGTCGTTCCCAGCACCAGCGAGCGGTCACGCGCAGCACGGCGTCGGCCAGGGCGCTCAGGTCGTCGGCCACTTGCTCCACCGTGAGCACGCCTTCCACATCTCGGGCCAAGGTTCGGAACTGCTCGGCATGGTGGGCGCGGCGCAGCAGGTTCATCAAGCTTTCTTCGTCGTCTTCGCCCGTGCGCTGCAGGGCGGCCCGTCGCGCTTGCAGCTCAACTTCAAACTCGGCGGCGTCAAAGCGAGCATCAAACAAGTTGCCTCCCGCGAGCTCGTCGATCACGCCCGGGTGCTGTAACAAATAGCGCGCGGGCCACTTGGCCGCACCCAGCAGTCGGAGCAGGCGCTCGTAAACCGAGGGGCGCTCCAGCATCAGGGCCAAATAGCTTTCGCGGCGAAGCAGCGGTTCGATCCAGTCGGCCATGCGCAGCACCGCCACTTCGCTGATGCGGCCTTCGTTCAGCCACTGGGCGGTGCGCTGAAGCAAACGCATGAGCCGCCCGCGTGCATCGTCGCGCAGGGCCAGCACGCGCGGGTTATCGGTCCACTGCGCCAAGCGCTCACGTACTCGCCCTTTGAAGTCGGTCAGCACCGCATCCAGCTCGGCATGTTCGCGGCCATGGCCGTTCTTGCCATTTTTACCGTTGCAGGTTTTGCAATCACGGTCACCGCCGAGCAAGGTGTCGAACTCTTGCGCCACCCCTTCGCGGTGTGCGTCCAGCGCGCTCAAGAAGCTGCAGGTGCTGGCATATCCGAGCGTCTGCGCAATCCAGGCCAGGTCATCGTCGCGGGTCGGCAACACATGGGTTTGCTGGTCGTCCAGGTACTGGATGCGGTGCTCTACCTGACGCAAGAACACATAAGCCGCGCTCAGGGCGTCGGCCGTGGCCTGCGGCATGAGCCCGGCTTTGGCCACACGCTGCAACGCGTCCAAGGTGGGGCGGGTGCGCATTTCGGGGAACTGGCCACCGCGCACCACCTGGAGCAGCTGGACAGTGAACTCGATCTCGCGGATGCCGCCGCGTGACAGCTTCACATCATTGGCACGCTCCGGATGGCCTGCGCTGCGTTTGGCTGCATGGTCACGGATTTGCTGGTGCAGCGTGCGCAGCGACTCGAACACGTTGTAGTCCAGATATCGGCGAAACACAAACGGCAGCACCACCGCTCGCAGCGCCTGGGCCGAGCCATTGAGCATGGCACTTCGGGGCGCAACCACGCGGCTTTTCATCCAGGCAAAGCGCTCCCACTCGCGGCCTTGCACCAGCAAATACTCTTCCAGGGCGTCGAGCGAGACCACGCTGGGTCCAGAGTTGCCGTTGGGGCGCAGCGCCAAATCGACCCGGAACACAAAGCCGTGTTCGGTGGTGTCACCAATCAGGGCGTACATGCGCTTGACGGCTCGGGTGAAGTACTCCTGGCACGACACTTTGTTGCGGCCTTCACTGTTGCCCAGCGTCTGGCCATCTTCGTCGTAGACATAAATCAAATCGATGTCGCTCGACACGTTCAGCTCGCGTGCGCCCAGCTTGCCCATGCCCACGATCCACATCTCGGCACGCTGGCCGCCGGCTTTGGTGGGTGCGCCGTGCAAGCCGTCCAGATCGGCCAAGACTTGCTGCCAAGCAATGTCGAGCGTGACCTCGGCCAGCCAGGTCATGCCGTGCGTGACCGTTTCCAAATTGGCCTGTCCCGTGCAGTCCAGCTGGGCCAGGCGCTCGAGTGTGAGTTGGCGCAAAATGCGCAAGGCCGCGCTGGTGTCCAGGCCCCGGGACTGCAAAGCTGCGTAAGCGGCGCTCAGGCTGTCGCGGGTCGCGGGGCCGGGCGGCAGCAGCGGCAGTTCATCGGCGTAGCGGCGGTGCAGGCGCTGCACAAAGCGCGAATAAAGTGGCAAATCAAGCGTCAAATCCACAGGGCTGGGCACACCGGAGGGCGAAACAATCGGGGGGGTGGGATCAGAACGGTCGTCGATGGACGGGCTGCGGGTCATAATTCCTGCTGACTTTCTAATTCATGCGTTTGTGTCGTCTTCACCCATTTGGCCCCCCACCGAAGCCCTGCAGAGCCCTTGGCTGGTGCGGGCTGTTCGGTTTGTTTTATGGGGGTTGCTGGTCGCCGGGCTGGTGTTGGGTCTGGCTTGGGCGACACTGCATTTTTGGATTGTGCCGCGAATCGCCGAGTTTCGCCCCGCGCTTGAAAGCCTTGCCCGCCAATCGCTGGGTGTACCGGTGCGCATCGGTGGCGTGTCGGCGCAAAGCACCGGCTGGGTACCCTCTTTTGAGCTGCGTGACATCGAGCTGCTGGACGACCAAGGCCGAGCCGGGCTGCGCCTGCCCAAGGTGCTGGTGGCGCTCAGCCTGCGCTCAGCAGCGCTGGGGAAGCTGGACCAACTGGTGCTGGATGCGCCCGAGCTGACACTGCGCCTGAGCGCCGATGGCCAGTGGCAGATCGCCGGAATGGCATGGGGGGCCTCGCCCACAGAAAACTCGGCTGCGGCCGACTGGTTGTTTGGCCAGCGCGAAGTGGTGGTGCGGGGCGCTCAAGTGAACTGGCATGGGCCGGACACTGGAATCAACACCTCGCCAGACAAGGACAACGCCCCACCCACCCCTTTGATCCTGCGCGAAGTGGACCTGGTGATCCGCAACACCGCCCGGCAACACCTGCTGCGCCTGGACGCCACGCCGCCCCATGAATGGGGCGAGCGCTTTGTGCTGATGGGCCAGTTCAAACGCGGCTTGCTGTCCCTGCACCCGGGGCGAATGAGCGATTGGTCAGGCCAGGCCTTTGCACACTTTCCGCAACTGGACATGGCCCCTTGGACCCAACATGCGCTGCAAATGCCCACCGGCTTGCCTGCAGAAACCAGACCTTTGCAAGGTCAGGGGCGCTTGCGCTTGTGGGCCGATGTCCAGCAGGGCCAGTGGCGCGGCGGTCTGGCCGAGGTGGACTTGAAAAACCTGCAGGCCCAACTCAGTGCAGACACCGCCACCCTGGCTTTGCAAAGCCTGTCGGGTCGACTGGGGCTGCAGGTGCATGCTGAGGGCTTTGTAGCCGAAACCCAGGATTTGCGCTTCGTCAGCGAACAGGGCCTTCACTGGCCAGAGGGCCAATTGTCGCTGGACTACACGCACGCCCAAGGCGCTCGCCCGGCCCAGGGCCAACTCCAGGCGAGTCAATTGAATTTAGAGGCGTTGCAAGCCCTGGCCTTGCGCCTGCCCCTGGGGGCGGCGCTGTCACCTCAATGGCACACGGCTTTGAAAGCGCGCGATCTCAGAGGCCGGGTCACATCCTTGAACCTGCGCTGGCAAGGCGACTGGGCCCAGCCCGACATCCAGGAAGCTCAGGCCAAGGTGGAGGGCCTGAGTTGGCAGCCCGGATCAGCGGCGGTGGCCGTCTGGGGAGCGCTGCCGGGTGCCGACGTACCGGGCCTGCGCGGCGGTCAATTGACTTTGGCGCTGAACCCCAGCGGCGGCCGACTGGATTTGCAAACCGGTGCGGACAGCGCGCTGTGGCTGCCGGGCCTTTTGGAGCCAGCCGAAGTGCCATTGCACCAACTCAAAGCCAGTGTGCGCTGGGCCCGAGAAACAGACCGTCACAGCCCTGCTGGGCGCTGGCATGTGCCGCAATGGTCACTGAGTCTGGCCAACGCTGACCTGCAGGGCCAATGGCAAGGCCAGTGGCGACCTGCCCCCCATGGCCTGGGCCCCGGCATGTTGACATTGCAAGGGCGTATACAGCGGGCGCAAGCGGCCGCCGTGCACCGTTACCTGCCTTTGAATCTGCCACCCGAGGTGCGCCACTACCTGCGCGATGCGCTGACGCAGGGCCAATACGAAGATGTGAAGGTTCAGATCCAGGGAGATCTGGACAAACTGCCCTTTGCCAAGCCCGAGGACGGCATATTTCTGTTTGCTGGCGAATTGAAAGACGCCGAACTGAACATGGTCCCGGCGTCACTGGCGAACCCGGGTGAAATGCTCTGGCCACGCCTGCGTGCTTTGCAAGGCCGTTTGACTTTTGACCGCTTGGGCATGCAACTGCGCGATGCCAGCGCCCGGGTGGGCGAGGGCGCGCAGGCCATCGAACTGAAGGCCGCCTCGGTGGACATCGCCGACATGGTGCATCAACCCGTGCTGCGCGTGCAGGCCCAGAGCCTGGCCGATGCACCACTGCTGTTGGACTGGGTGCGGCAGTCGCCACTGGACGCGCTGCTTTCAGGTGCGCTGCAGCCCGCCCAGGCCAGCGGCCCCTTGCTCACACGCTTTGCCTTGCAACTGCCCCTGCTGGACCTGCCCGGCACGCGCGTCCAAGGCAGCGTGCAGTTCGATGGCAACGACCTGCGCATGCTGCCAGGCACACCCTGGCTGAACAAGCTGCGCGGCACGCTGCAGTTCCACGAACGCGGTTTTGAAGTTCGCCAGATGCAGGCCACTTTGCTGGGCGGGCCAGCTGTGATCGACGGCGGCATGCAAGCAACCGACCCTGACACCCGTACCACCACCCCAACGACCCCCCAGATGGCCTTCAAGGCCCAAGGCCGCGTGAGCGCGGCAGGACTGCAGTCGGCACACGACATCGCCCCACTGAACCTGCTGGCCCGGCACGTCAGCGGCGCCACCGACTACAGCGCCCGCCTGGCCTGGCACCAAGGCCTGCCCCAGCTGACGGTACACAGCCGGCTGGGTGGTTTGGGCTTGCAACTGCCCGCCCCCTTGGGCAAACCCGCAAACATGGAAAAAACACTGGCCCTGCAGGTTCGCTCGCGACTGACCCCAACTGGGCCGCAAGATGAGATCGAGCTGAGCTTGGGCGACACGGCGCGGCTGATGTATGTGCGCGATTTGAGCGCTGTCACACCGCGCGTGCTGCGCGGCCGTTTGGGGTTGGGCGTGTTGCCCGACAACATGCCGACTGTGCCCGACACCGGCGTCACGGCCAACGTGGACGTGGACCGGCTGGTGGTGGACGAGTGGCTGGCCTTGCTGCCTGCAGCACCGCCAAAGCCTGCGCCCGGCAAAGCGCCGCAAGCCCCGGCATGGCAAGACTACTTGCCCTCTCGCATGGGTCTGAAAGCCAACAGCGTGATGGCAAACGGCCGCCAATTGCACCAAGTGCAAGCAGGTGGCACCTACGAAGCAGGGCGCTGGCGGGTCAACATCAAGGCGGCCGAGCTCAGCGGCCATGTGGCCTTTGACCCGGCCTTGCCCGGCCAAACCGACCCAGCCGGCCAATTGTTCGCCCGACTGAGCCATCTGAATTTACCGCCCAGCAGCGCCCGCGAGGTCGAAAGCCTGCTCGAAGCACCCCCCGTCAGCCTGCCCGCGCTGGACATCGTGGTGGACGCGCTGGAGCTGCGCGGCAAACAACTCGGACGCGTCGAGATCGAAGCGGTCAACACCGACAAGGCGCTGACCCAAACCCCAGCCGCGCGCGAGTGGCAACTGAAGAAGTTCAACATCGATTTACCCGAGGCCACGCTGCGCAGCACAGGCCGCTGGCTGGCGGCCCGCGAAGGCAGCCCCTGGCGCAAAACCGAAATGAGTTTCGTGCTGGACGTGCAAGACGCCGGGGCCTTGTTGACCCGGTTGGGCACGCCCGAGGCTTTGCGCGGCGGCACGGGCCAAATCGAAGGCATGGTCAGTTGGCAAGGCTCGCCACTGAGTCCGCATTACCCCAGCCTGAACGGCCACCTGGATGTGCGCATGGGGCGAGGCCAGTTCCTCAAGGCCGATCCCGGGGTCGCCAAGCTGCTAGGCGTGCTGAGCCTGCAGGCCTTGCCCAGGCGCTTGCTGCTCGATTTCCGGGATGTGTTTGCACAGGGTTTTGCTTTTGACTCGGTCCAAGGGGACGTGACCATCGTGCATGGCATGGCCAACACTCGCAACTTGCAAATCAAGGGCGTCAATGCCCTGGTGCAATTGGACGGCTCAGCCGACATCGCCCGCGAAACCCAGAAGTTGCGCGCACAAATCTTGCCCATTGTGGATGCCGGAACGGCCTCTTTGGTGGCGGGACTGGCCGTGAACCCGGTGGTGGGCCTGACCGCTTTCATCGCCCAATGGCTCTTGCAAAATCCTTTGTCACGCGCCTCGGCGCAGGAATTTTTGATTGACGGCAGTTGGGCCAACCCCCAGGTCACTCGGGTGGAGCCCAGCCCGGCAACACCCCCTGGGCCTAAAACCCCACCTTGATCTGCACCGCCCAGACCCCATCGTCTAAAAACGGCAGGCACCATGGGTGCAGGACAATGCGGGCATGACACCCCAAGCGCTGCAGCGCCTGATCCCCTCACTCAAAGCACGCACCCTGGCCTGGTGGCAGGCGTTAGAAAACGCATTGCCGGGGGGGCGGGGTCGCCGCAGCCTTTGGAGCGCCTTGATCGCGCTGGTCATGGCGGTGCTGGTGACCCTGGTGTGGCTGGCCGGACGCTATGAAGCCAGCCAACTGCAAGCCGAACTGGAGCGCGACACCGCCAACGCGGTCAGTGACTTGCGCACCCAACTGTCGCGCCATGTGCAGGCGATACAGGGTCTCCAATCGAGCCACCCGTCCGAAGCCTTCTGGAACCTGGAGGCGCAAGCGCTCTTGCGCGACAACCGCGACATGTTGCGCATCGAGTGGCGAGATCCATCGCTGAACCTGAACCAATCAGCCGACTCGCCCCTGCGCAGTCCGGTGTTTGAACGCGTGCGCCGCACCGAAACCCTGAGCGATACCCAACAAGCTTGCTTACAGGCCAAGCGCAGCAGCGGCCCCAGTTATTCCCGCTCTTATTTCCTGCCTCAAACAGACGGTTTGGGCATGGAGGTCATGGACATGTGCTTGCCCAACACCCAAGGCGGCTTGCTGGTGGGCTTCACTGTCTTGACCTATGGTTTGCAAGAAATCATCAATGCGCGCCTGGGCGTGGGCTACGGCCGACGCAATGAAGTTTCCTTCACCGAGCCCGACGGAACGCGGCTGGCCATCGCGGGCAGCCAAACCCGGGGCTTGCGCATATTCACAGCCCAACAACTGGTGGACTTGCCAGGCAACACCCTGGTCTTGCGCTTGGATGGCCGCCGGGGCGAGCCCGACCTGTTCCCCAATGTGCTCACGGCGCTGGTCACCGCCATGTCGATCGCCCTGGTCACGGTGATGGTCTTGCTGGCCAAGGATTCGCGCCGACGCCTGAAAGCCGAAAACGATCTGGCCGAGGCGCTGGCCTTTCGCAAGGCCATGGAGGACTCTCTTGTGACCGGCTTGCGCGCGCGCGACTTGGAAGGGCGCATCACCTACGTGAACCCGGCCTTTTGCCAAATGGTGGGGCTGGCGGCCGAACAACTGACCGGCCAACTGGCACCCATGCCGTATTGGCCCCCCGAAATGGTGGACGAATACAAGCAGCGCCATGCCGTTCGGCTGGCGGGCAACGCCCCACCGCGCGAAGGCTTCGAGTCGGTCTTCATGCGGGCCGATGGCACGCGCTTTGAGGTGTTGATCATCGAAGCGCCACTGATCAGCGTGCAAGGCCAGCAAACCGGCTGGATGGGCGCGGTGATCGACATCAGCGAGCAACGTCGCATCGAAGAACTCTCGCGGGCTAGCCAGGAGCGCCTGCAAGCCACTGCCCGACTGGCCACCGTGGGCGAAATGGCCTCCTTGCTCAGCCACGAGCTGAACCAACCTCTGGCCGCCATCGCCAGCTATGCCAATGGCTCGCTCAACCTGCTGAAAGACCCGGCCGCCTTGCCGCAAACCTTGGACGATGTGCACATGGCCTTGCGCCGCATTGCCGAGCAGGCGGGGCGAGCCGGCAAGGTCATCAACAGCGTGCACGATTTTGTGCGCCGCCGCGACCAGGCGCGTGAAGCTGTGGCACCTGAGGCCTTGCTCGACGCCATTGCGCCGCTGGTCAACCTGCAGGCGCGCAAACTGCAGGTCAAGGTGCACACCCGCTTCGAATCCAAGCTGCCCCCGGTCCTGTGCGACCGCACCATGGTGGAGCAGGTGCTGCTGAACCTAGCGCGCAACGGCATGCAGGCGATGGACCAGCCCAGCAACATGGCGCGGGTGCTGGTGCTGCAGGTGCGGCGTGCTGCTTCAAACGCCGAACACGGCTGGGTCGAGTTCTCGGTCAGCGATGTGGGCGTGGGCATTGCCGACGACGTGGAGCGTCAGCTGTTTACCCCCTTTTTCACCACCAAAGCAGAAGGCATGGGCCTGGGCCTGAGCCTTTGCCGCACCGTGGTCGAGCAACACGGTGGACACCTCAGTTTCGAGCCCTTGGTCCCCCGGGGAACGGTCTTTCGCTTCACCTTGCCCGCTGTCCTTTTGGATAAGATCGCCGCATGAGCTTCACCGACATGCCCACCGTTTTCATTGTGGATGACGACGCCAGCGTGCGCGAGGGCATGGCTTGGCTGCTGCGCACACGGCGCTTGCTCAGCGAGTCTTTTGACAGCGCCGAGGCTTTCTTGGCCATGCTGCAAGGCACCCACCCCATCGCCGATGGCGCTTGGCAGCCGGACCCGGCCAAGTGGCAGCAATCGGCTTGCATCCTGCTGGATGTGCGCATGCCCGGCATGAGTGGCCTGGCTTTGTTCGAGCAGCTGCTGGCCAAGGGCATGGCACAGGCCTGGCCAGTGATTTTTTTGACGGGCCACGCCGATGTGCCCACGGCGGTGGACAGCGTCAAACGCGGGGCCTTTGATTTTTGCGAAAAGCCTTTTTCCGACAACGCCTTGGTCGACCGGGTGGAGCAAGCCTTGGCCTTGTCGCAAGAGCGTTTGGCAGCTCGGCAAACCCAGCAGCGCTTGCAATCGCGCCTGCTGGAGCTGACCGAGCGCGAACGCGACGTCATGCGCTGGGTGGTGGAGGGCCTGCCCAACAAGCTGATCGCCGACCAACTCGACATCAGCGTGCGCACGGTGGAAGTTCACCGCGCCCGGGTGTTCGACAAGATGGAAGTCAAGTCAGCGGTTGAGCTGGCCAATCTGATGCGGCAATTGGCATGAACAAGCTTGACACCTCTTTATTCCAAGCGCTGGTTGCGCCCGGCCCGATGCTTGCTGCGCATGACCCGCAGCGGCGCAACGGCTTGCTCACAGGTCTAAGCCTGGGTGCCGCCGTTCTGCTGGCGGGCTGCTCATCGCCCCCCGCCCGCCGCACGGCGCCCGACAACTCAGAGCCGACCAAGCCTGCGGCCTCGCGCCCCAGATCGTCTGGCCCGTACAACAGCGCGCGCAACGATGTGGCGATGGTGGCGCTGTCCTTGTTGGACACCCCCTATGCCTGGGGCGGACGAGGCCCGGCCACGGGCTTTGACTGCTCGGGTCTGGTGGCCCATGTGCTGCGTGAAGGGGGGGGCTTGCGGGTGCGAGGTTCGGCGGCCGACTTGGGCCGCATGTCCCGCCCTATTGACCGGGCCGATTTGCTGCCCGGTGATTTGGTGTTTTTCAATACCCTGGGCGCACGCCACTCGCATGTGGGCGTGTACGTGGGCGACGGCCGCTTTGTGCACGCCAGCAACCCCCGCACCGGGGTGCGCGTTGACGCACTCAGCAGCCCCTATTACGCACAACGCTTTGAAGGGGCACACAGCCTGCTGGACTGAAGGCCTCAGCGGCGGGTTTCGTCGGGTGTTGAGTTCGATGTCGTGGCCGCTTCGATCACGGCATGGTCCGGTGCCTGCGCGCTGGCCTCCTTGGACGGCGGCTCAGACGGTGGCAGGGCCTGGCGCAATTCACCTTTGCTGCGGCCGGAAAACATGGTCCACCAGACAATCGCAATGAAGATGCACAAGGCCAGCAAAGCTTCCAGCAAAATCAGCCCCATGCAAAAACCCCGTTTCTTGATCCGCCACCCGTTGCGGGCAGGCTTCATGATGGCCGCGATTGTAGGCATGCTGGTCGCCTGCTCGGTTGCCCCCGTGGTGCAAACCCGGCCCACCTCAAGCCCATCGCCACAGCCTGGCATCGCAGACATTTCACCCATGGAGGACACCCGGCCCCTGCCGCCCGCCCTGGTACGCGAGCAAAGCCGCTGGGTGCCGGTGCGCTGGACAGATCTGCCCGGCATGGATCGCGACGCTGTCAACGAAGCCTGGCCCGCCTGGCTGCAAAGCTGCCAGCGCCCAACCCCCGACTGGCGGGCGCTGTGCCCCGAGATCGCCCAACTGGACAACGCCAGCGCCGACGTGCAGCGCCGCTGGATGCGCGAGAAACTCCAGCCGTATCGGGTCGAGACGCATGAAGCACGCAGCGAGGGGCTGCTGACGGGTTATTACGAACCCACCCTCACGGGGTCACGCCGGGCACAAGGCGCGTTCCAGGTGCCGCTGTTCGCGCCGCCCGCCCAGTTGGCCCAGCGCAAACCTTGGTTCAACCGACAAGAAATCGACACCCTGCCCGCTGCCCGCGCCGCCCTGCGCGGCAAAGAACTGCTGTACCTGGCCGACCCGGTGGACGCGATGGTGCTGCACATCCAGGGCTCGGGCCTGGTGAACGTGACCGAGCCCGACGGCCGCCAGCGCTGGGTGCGCATGGCCTACACCGCCACCAATGACCAACCCTACAAAAGCATTGGCCGTTGGTTGCTCGACCGACGCCTGATCACCGACGCGAGCTGGCCCGGCATCAAGGCCTGGATCGACCGCAACCCCTCGCGGGTCAACGAGCTGCTGTGGCAAAACCCGCGAGTGGTGTTTTTCCGCGAAGAAGCCCTGCCCGTGGGCAGCATACCGCCCGGCCCCAAAGGCGCACAAGGGGTGCCGCTCACGGCCGAACGCTCGATCGCGGTGGACCGCCGCAGCATCCCTTACGGCACCCCGGTGTGGATGAAGTCGACCGGACCGCAAACGTCTTTTGACCGCCTGGTGCTGGCCCAAGACACCGGCACCGCCATCGTGGGCGCCGTGCGGGCCGACTATTACGCAGGCTCCGGCCCAGAAGCGGGCGAGCTGGCCGGCCGCCTGAAGCAACCCCTGCAACTGTGGGCCCTGTGGCCGCGCTGAACCGGATGCCTGTGACCCGATGACTTTAAGCTGCCGCCCCGGCTGCGCCGCTTGCTGCACCGCACCCTCCATCTCCTCGCCCATCCCCGGCATGCCCAACGGAAAACCGGCGGGCGTGCCTTGCGTGCAACTTGACGCCCAACTGCGTTGCATGATTTTTGGGCAACCCGAACGGCCAGCGGTGTGCGGGCAACTGCAAGCCTCGGTGGAGATGTGCGGGCCTGTGGAGGATGGCGGCGTGCATGCCCGCGGTTGGTTGATGCGACTGGAAGATTTAACGCTGCCAAGGTGATCGCCACTACTATGCCCAAGTCAAGTCGGTTGCCATCCCAGCAAAATGTCGACAAAACCACAAAAATTCGTTAGGGTATAGCGAATCTCAAATGATGCGGGTGCCAGCTGTAGCGAGCCGACACCAATGAATCGACCATAACCATACAACAGGGGACTGCACATGAACCAGGGGAATCAGGGCACAGGCGGCAACGCGGTCGTCGAAGCTTTGGCTGTGCATGGCACGAAACATGTTTTCGGACTGATCGGTTCGGCCGGCATGGAAGTGTTCGATGCGCTTTACGGGCGCACCGACATCCGGTTTGTCGGCGTACGGGATGAGCGTACCGGCGTGCACATGGCCGACGGCTACGCACGTGCCGCAGGGCGGGCAGGCGTATTCTTGGCGGGCCAAAACGGGCCAGGTGTTACGAATCTCGTAACCGGCCTCGCCCAAGCGAGTGCCGCGTACTCGCCGGTCGTGGCCATAGCGGGCTCCCTGTCGTCGGCTCATGTCTACCGCGATGCCTTTCAGGAAGTCGACCAGCAGGCATTGCTGCGCACGGTGACCAAAAAGACTTGGTCGGTTCCGCAGGCACGCCGCATTCCGGAAATCATCGGCGAGGCCTTCCGAACGGCACTGACGCCTCGTCAAGGTCCGGTCGCGGTCAACATCGCGCGCGACCTCCTCGCTGAAACGACAACATGGGAATCGGCCGTTCAGTTCAAGGCCTGGGCAGAAGGGGGGACTACTTCTGCCGCCCGAATCGAGTCCGCCGCGCGACTGCTTGCCCATGCAAAGCGTCCGCTGATTCTGGCCGGAGGCGGCGTCAAGAATGGTCGATGCGCCGACGCCGCGCTGGCCCTGGCAGAACTGCTGCAGGCACCGATCACCATGTCGCCTGGGCATGGTGATGCAATTCCCTGTTCGCATCCGCTCTATGCCGGACAGGTTGGCCCCCGAGGTAATGTAGTCGCCTCAGATCTGGCACGCACGGCCGATGTGATCCTCGCCCTCGGCACGCGTCTAGGCTTCAACACAACCTTTTACACCTACGACCACCTGAACCGGGATGCGCAGATCATCCAGGTCGAACTCGACCCCACCGCAATCGGTCGATTTTTCCCGGTCGAGCTGGGTATCCATGGCGAGGCGGGTGAGGTCGCCCGGGGCCTGGTGACCGCCCTTGTGGGTCATCAACCGGCGCCCGAAGTGATCGAGTGGAGTGGGGGCTTCTCCGTGCGACGGGCCGCATTGCTGGCTGAACGCGACCACGCCGGACAGCCCGCAGAGGGACGCATCCAGCCTGCTCAACTCTACCGGGCCTTGCGTGCGGCGGCGCCTGCCGACTCGATGTTCACGATGGACGCCGGCACCCTTTGCCTGCAGGCTACCGATCAGCTTCACTATCACCAGCCGCCCGCTCTCTTCACTCCGCTCGACTTTGGACTGGTCGGTTTCTCCTATGCGTGCGGACTCGGCGTAAAGCTCGCCTGCCCGGAACGCACGGTGATCAGCCTGATGGGCGACGGCGGCTTCGGCATGACATCGAGCGAAATCGGCACCGCCGTGAGTCAAAACATCGCGACGGTATGCGTGGTGATGAACAATGGTTGCTGGGGCGCGGAAAAGGCGTATCAGAGAGACTTCTTTGGTGGGCGCTATCTGGGCGCGGACGTGCCCAATCCGCCCTACGACCAATTGGCACGGCTATGGGGCGCCGAGGGCTTTCGAGTCGATCGGGCTGCCGATCTCGAGATCGTCATCGCAGCGGCTATCGCCTGTGGCAAGCCGGCCATCGTAGATGTGATGGTCGACCCTGACGCTCTCTACAGTTTCCGACGCGACTCATTCAAGCATCGGGACAACACCCAATCGAAATCGTGATGGCACCGACCGAGGTCGACTTCATCGTGGTTGGCGCCGGCTCTGCCGGCTGCGCGCTTGCCGCACGGCTTGCGGAAGACCCGCGCGGCTGGCAGGTCCTGCTGATCGAGGCGGGAGGCCGTGACACCAATCCCTGGATCCACGTGCCGCTCGGGGTGGGGAAACTTTTAACCAATCCGCGCTATGCCTGGCAGTTTGAGACAGAAGCTCAGGCACAGATGAACGGCAAGACGGTTTACTGGCCTCGCGGCCGTATTCTGGGCGGGTCAAGCTCGCTTAACGGAATGGCCTATGTTCGGGGCGATCCGCGCGAATACGATGACTGGGCCTCTCAAGGCATTGAAGGATGGAGCTGGCAAGATCTGCTGCCCTGGTTCACGCGCCTCGAACAAGCCGATGCTAACGCCGGACCGGGCCGGGGCCGCTCGGGCCCGGTCCGTATCACGGACCGCGCGCACTATGATCCAGACGCCCTCTCGGATGCCTTCATAGAGGCCTGGCGGCAGCTTGGCGTTGCAGAGACTCCAGACTACAACCTCGGTTCATACGAAGGTGTGCGATACCTCGAACAAACTGCCTGGCGGGGCCAGCGATGGAATACGGCTCGTGCATACCTGCGTCCGGCTCGAAAGTACCCAAACCTGACGGTCCTGACCGACTCGCCGGTTCAGCGAGTCTGCTTCGAAGGTAAGCGTGCCTCTGGAGTGGCAATCCGTTCGGCCGGACAGAGCCTTATCATCCGCGCCCGCCGCGAGGTCATTTTGAGCGCAGGGGCTATCCAGTCGCCACAGCTCCTTGAGGTTTCAGGAATTGGCGACCGTCACCGCCTCGAGTCAATCGGTGTGACGCCCAAACTTCACCTCCCAGCAGTCGGTGAAGGCATGAGTGACCATCTTCAGCTGCGTTGCACCTACCGTACAACGGCTCCAATCACGATCAACGACATCATGCGCAGCCCCTGGCACAAGCTGCGAGTTGGCCTGCAGTATGTGCTGACGCGAAAGGGCCTGATGGCGGGGACATCGTCGACCGCTCACGCGATTACGTGTTCAGACCCCTCGCTCCATCGACCGGACGTGATGGTGCGGATTTATCACATCAGCGGCAAGGACCGCTATGCGCGCAATGCCGGACCTGGCGCGGCCGGTGGAATCGACCGCTTTTCAGGTTTTTCGATTGGCGGATTCAAGCTCTATCCTCGATCGCGCGGTTCGATTCACGCGCGAACGCCGGACATCGCCGATCCGCCTGCCATCCAGCCGAATTACCTGGATCATCCGGAGGATCGCCGGACGGCAGTGAGGCTACTGAGGCTGATTCGTTCGGTCGCCGCGCAGCCGGCAATGAGCGGATGGATCCTCGCAGAGGAGCGGCCTGGCGCAGGGACGACTAGCGACGACGCACTTCTCGACTATGCGCGGGAGACCGGACAGACCGCCTGGCACACTGTGGGCACATGCAGGATGGGCTCCGACGCCGACGCCGTGGTCGATCATCGCCTGAGGGTTCGTGGCATTGACTGCTTGCGCGTAGTCGACATCTCGATCATGCCCACCATTGCCTCATCGAATACCAATGCACCCGCAATCATGATCGGCGAGAAAGCGGCCTACATGATACTTGAGGACCATCGAAACCACTGAACACGCCATCAGTTGTGAATGCCCTCTGCGCGCATACAGTGGCGCCGGGCCATCAATACGAAAAATAGAGGAGTCTTTGATGCCGAAAAAGAAAACCGCCCCCGAAAGTGCGTATCCGTACACCAAAGCCCAGATTGCGAAAGGCGATTGGAATCCTCTGTGGGATCAGGTACGCGCACTAGACCCCGATTTCATCGAGGCATACCTCGCCTTTAGAAGTGTCCCGCATCTCAAGGGGCCTCTGCCGCCGCATATCAAGGAGTTGATCCTGATTGCGATCAACGTCTCCACAACGCACCTATACGCACCCGGCGCTCGACGACACATGCAGAACGCGTTGCGCTTGGGCGCAACAGCCGAAGAGATCATGGAGACCATCCAGCTCACCACGGTGCTCGGGATCCATGCGGTCAATCTCGCGGTACCGATGCTCTTTGAGGAACTCGAACGAGCGGGCCAGCCCGTTCCAGCGCCATCGACTCCCCGGCGCAAGAGCACGGCGGGAAGTGGGTTGAAGAAATGACCCTCTCCGATCCGAGCCTCGACCCCGCGAAAGCAAAACTGATTGATCTGATCGCCAAGGCCCGTCTGCGCCAGGCATCGGCACTGACCGAACCTGAGGCAAAGACAATCCTTTCGGCATTTGGCCTGCCTGTACCCGTATCGGTCGTTGCGGATGACATCGATCTTCTGACCGAACAGGGTGCGGCATTGGGTGCTCCGCTCGTAGCGAAACTGGTCGGGTCGAGCGGTCTTCACAAGAGCGATATCGGAGGTGTACGGCTCGGCATCTTTGGAAAAGCGCAACTTGGCGAAGCCCTGCAGGGATTGCGCGCGGCCGCGGCGGGCGCAGGCATCACCCAGGAGGGCTATCTGGTCGAGATGATGGCGGCACCAGGCGTTGAAATGGTCATTGGCGGGACAATCGACCCGCGCTTTGGCCCGGTTATCATGGCTGGGCTCGGCGGCGTGTTCATCGAGATACTCGGTGATGCAGCGTTCAGAGTGTGTCCGATCACCCGCAAGGATGCTCGAAGCATGCTGGAACAGTTGCGGGGCTGGCCCCTGCTCCAGGGTGCCCGCGGCCGGCCGCCGTGCAAGATTGACGCGCTGATCGACGCACTGGTCGCCGTGGGAGGCTCAGGCGGGCTGTTGATGCAGGCACAAGGACATCTCAGCGAGATCGATATCAATCCTCTGATCGTATCGGCAGCGGGGGTCGTTGCCTGCGACGCTAGGATGATCCTTGAACAAGGTGACCCGACTCACGCCCCCGAAGTCGACGATCAGCCCGAGCCCATTTCATCGCTTGATGCGCTCTTCGAACCCAGCATTATTGCTGTCGTCGGCGCATCGGCAACGGGCTTCACGCCGGCCAACGACTTCATCCGCCAGTGCAAGGCCCTAGGCTGCTCTGCCCGGATCGTACCCATCCACCCTAATGCGCCAGAGGTCGAGGGCCTACGGGCAGTCAAGCGGATCGAGGACATAGGTTCAACGATCGACTACTTGTATGTGTCGATTGCCGCCGCACATGTTCCGGCACTGATCGAGAGCTGTGCCGGACAGGTCCGATTCGCTCAAATCATATCCAGCGGCTTTGGCGAAGTGATGCACGGCAAGGCGCTAGAGCGCGAGTTACTGAAGGCGGCCCGACGCGCAGGGGTCCGCCTGCTGGGGCCCAACTGTCTGGGCCTCTACTCGCCACGTGGTGGCCTTGCGTTTGTTGGCGATTGCCCGCGCGAGCCGGGCCCCATCGGTATCGTTTCCCAAAGTGGAGGCCTCGCGGTCGACATGCTTTTGCGGGGCAAGCAGAGGGGGCTTCGCTTCTCGGGCCTAGCCACGCTCGGCAACAGCATCGATTTAAGCCCGGCCGATCTGATCAACCACTTTCTTGAAGATCAGTACACGGCCGCAATCGGCGTCTACCTCGAAGATGTGCGCGACGGACGTCGGTTCATCGACGTGCTGATGCGTACGAAAGGCAGAAAGCCAGTGGTGATCCTGCTCGGCGGACAAACCGACCAGGGGCGACATGCCGCAACATCGCACACGGGTTCACTCGCTTCACCGCTCGCACTATGGCGCGGCATTGCAGCACAGACCGGAATCGTGATCACAGACACACTTGATCAGTTCCTCGATTCCTTGCTCGCCTTCCAGTGCCTGACTCCTCGGCGAGGACGGGTCACGCAGCAGTGCGTGCTGTTTGGCAATGGGGGAGGAGCCAGTGTACTTGCCGCCGACGCATTCGCCCGCCGTGGCTTGACCGTCGAACCCATGGCCTCTGAAGCTATAGCAGCACTCGATGCGCTGCATCTCCCCCCCGGCACCTCCGTTGTGAACCCGGTCGATGCGCCGGCCTTCACGCTTCGACAGGAAGAGGGGCGGGTGGCCGAAAAAATTCTCGAAGCCATCATTACGCTGGCCACACCGGATGCACTTGTCACCCACCTGAACCTGCCGGTTTTCATCAGCTCGGCGGACCAGCGCGCAGATTTTCTGGGTAACCTGATGGCTGCAACACTTCGAGTTCGCGAACGCCATGGACGTAGCACTCATCACGCACTGGTGCTCCGATCCGACGGCTCAGAGGCTTGCGAGGCGCGCAAGAGAAGTTTCCAGGCGACAGCGGTGGCCGCCGGGATTCCAAGCTATGACGAACTGGTCAACGCAGCCGATGCGCTTGCTTCAATCGCCCACTTTGAGCGCCACATGAATGCCGAATGAAGGAAGATACCCAACGCAACCTCATGCTCTTTGACAGCGAATGGGGCAGACCGACTTTGGTCTGGTGCGCCGTGGCTCGCGCGATGGCGCGGGGCAGGGTGACCGAAAGCCGCATAACAACCCTGACGCCCGCCTCGATGCCGTTTTAGGCTTCGCTCAACAAGCAGACGGCCGTTTCACGGGATTCATGCGCCAGTTGCTCGGCCGCTGCCTAGGCCTGATCACAGTTACCCGAGAGCACGACTCTCAGCATCATCTTCCCTGTTTCGAGCACACTTTTGTCACTGTTTCGGGGTCACATGATCAGCGCGCACCCGCCACATCGATGATCGCCCCACTGACGTAGGAGGCCGCGGGAGAGGCCAGCCAGAGGACTGCTTCAGCCACTTCTTCAGCGGTACCGGCGCGCTTCATCGGCAAATGCTTTGCGGCACGCGCCACCCGATCAGGCATCCCCGTTGCTGCGTGCATATCTGTGTCGATCAGGCCCGGTCTCACGCCATTGACGCGTATGCCCTCCTCGGCAATCTCGATGGCTAGCCCCTTGGTAAAGGTATCCACGCCACCTTTGGCCGCCGCATAGTCCATCCATAGACTGGGCGCACCCAGCCGAGCCGAGGCGGACGACACATTGACAATTGACCCACCAGACCCGCCATGAGCAGTAGACATCCGCTTCACCGCCTCGCGCGAGGCCAAGATAACTGCACCAAGATTCAGGCGCAGCACCTGATCGAGCTCATCGGCCAAGATCGAATCGACCCGATGGCGACCGGATGGTACGCCTCCGGCGTTGTTTACAAGGACACTGAGGGGGCCAAGCGCCCGGTCGGTGGCCTCGAATAGTTGCATGATGTCGGCCTCGTTTGCCATATCGGCATAAACGGCGATCGCCCGGCGGCCCATCGCCTGCAACTCTTCGACCAACGCCTGGGCTTGGGCCGCACCACTGCGGTAGTTGACGCACACATCGTAGCCGGCAAGACCGGCAGCCCTGACGGTCGCAGCGCCGATCCCTCTGCTGCCGCCAGTCACAATCATTATGCCCGTAGCAATCATGCGATCAAATCCGGCTTATATAGATCAACAAATCCCGTGCTGACTTGACCGTTCCGGAAAGCGGGATGGTCCAACGTACGGCGCAGGAACCCGAGATTGGTCTCGATACCCTCGATCCGTACGGCGTCGATCGCATCGATCAGGCGCGCGATGGCGCACTCCCGGTTCGCGCCGTGCGCAATGAATTTGGCAATCATCGGATCGTAAAAGTGTGAAATGCGATCGCCCGCCCGCACACCCGAGTCGATCCGAAGCGTATCGTCGGTCAGCGGCAGATCGAAGCGGGTGACCAACCCCGTCGAAGGCAGGAAACCCTTGGCTGGACGCTCGGCGTACAAACGGCATTCGATTGCATGACCGCGGGCATGAACATCGTCCTGCTCGCGGGCCTGAGGAACCTGACCGGAGGCAAGCTGCAACTGCATACCCACCAGATCGAGACCGGTGATCATCTCGCTGACCGGATGCTCAACCTGGATGCGCGTATTCATTTCAAGAAAAAAGAATTCGTGCGTGTCCGCATCCAGCACGAATTCGACCGTCCCGGCCCCCCTGTAGCGCTCCTGCCTGCACAAGGCCACGGCCGAGTCATACATGGCCCGCAGGGTATCGGGCGACAATCCGGGTGCAGGGCTCTCTTCGATGATTTTCTGGAATCTTCGCTGGATCGAGCAGTCACGCTCGTGGACGTGAATTGCACGCCCATCGCCGAAACCAAAGACCTGAACCTCAACATGCCTGGCCCGTTCAATGTAGCGCTCAAGATAGATCGTACCGTCGCCAAAAGCACGGGCAGCCATGCCCTGGGTGGCTTCGACCGCAGCCTGCAGGTCCTCCGGGCGATCGACCCGCCGCATGCCAATGCCACCCCCCCCGGCCGCGGCCTTGACGAGAAGCGGGAAACCGATCTCCAAGGCCGCTGGGACTAGGCCGTTGAACTCACCGGGACGAAATCGACTGCTACCGGGCAGGACCGGCACACCTGCTGCCCGGGCAAGCAGACGGGCACGCTCCTTGTCGCCCATGTCGGCAATCGAGGCAGGCGAAGGGCCGACCCATACAAGACCTGCTGCTTCAACCGCAGCTGCGAAGGCCTCGTTCTCGGAAAGGAAGCCGTAGCCAGGATGAATGGCATCCGCTCCGCTCGAACGGGCAGCCTCTAGGACTGCATCGGCACGAAGATAGCTCTCGGCAGCAGATGAGCCCCCAAGCGAAACCCGTTGGTCGGCAATCTCCACATGTCGGGACTGCGCGTCGGGATCAGAATGGACGGCAACCGTGCGAAGGCCAAGGGCCTGACAGCTGCGGATCACGCGGCAGGCAATCTCTCCGCGGTTGGCGATCAGGACGGTCTTCATACTCTCAAGGCTCGACAGTGGCGACTTTCTGTCCTTCGGACACATCGTCACCCTCTCCCACCTCGAACGAGGCCACGCGGCCCGCGCAAGGCGACAGCACCGGGATTTCCATCTTCATGGATTCAATAATCAGGATCGGCTCGTCCTCGTCCACTTTCGTGCCCACCGGGCACAACACTTTCCAGACCTTGCCGGTGATTTCGGACAGTACGTATTGAGCAGCCATATACACATCACTCCTTGAAATTGACGATCGATTCAGAAAGTGGTGGGCCATCCACCAAGAAGATGCTTGCCGATCCCGCGTGAGGGACGTCGTTCGTGAACCTCCAGCAAGCGCTTCAGCCAGGCCCGGGATTCACGGGGATCGATCACTGCCTGCGCCGAAAAGATGCCGGCCAGATCATAAGCTGAACTATCGCGACGCACCTCCTCTACCAGTTGTGTAAAGCGCTCAGGCTCATCCTCATAGCGTAAGCCGTAGACCACGTTGACCCCAACATTGGGGTCCATGAAACCTACGTCGGCAGTGTACCAAGCGAGCATCTCGTCTGAATTACGTGTACCGCCCATGTTCAGGTAGGCCTGCCCGTAGCTTTTGCGCATCACGATCGAGAACTTTGGCACCGAGCACATCTGCAGCGCCGACATGAAATTGATCACTTTACCGGGCGCCTTGCGTCGTTCAGCCTCAACGCCGATCAGAAAACCTGGGGTGTCGCTCAGAATGACAATAGGAATGTTGAATGAATCGCACAGCACCAGAAAGCCAGTCGCCTTGTCGCATGAATCGGCATCGAGCGCCCCGGCCTTGAAAAGCGGGTTGCTGGCCAGAATGCCGACCACCCGACCATCAATTCGGGCGAGCGCGGCGAAGGCGGTTCGGGCAAAGCGCTCTTTGAGTGGAAAGACACTACCAGGATCGCAGATTGCGCTGACGACCTTTCTGACGTCGTAGACCTTGCTGCGGCTCTCGGGCACGATGTCGAGAAGTGCTCCCACCGCATCGTCAGCGTCCTTCGGTACTGCCGCTCGGGGAGGCAGTTCGCCGTGATGGCCTGGCATGTATGACAGAAAGCGCTTGACCAGATCGAGGGCCTCCTCGTCCGTTTCGACTGCGTAGTCAACCTTGCCGGTCACCTCGGACTGCATCTTCCAGCCCGCCAGTTCCATCGGATCAATCTCCTGATTGATCGCGATCGAGGTGACGCGAGGGCTGGAAATCGCGAGCTGCGCGTCCTTACGCATCACCACAAAATCTGAAAGCTGGGTGAACCAGCAAGCGGTGCCAAAGGCAGGCCCAAGGACCGCCGAAACATAAGGAATATCCCTCATTCGGACGAACTGGGTCGGGTCCTGCCCCAAGGTGCCGGTACCGATTGCACCCATCGTATCGGGGATCCGTGCGCCGGATGACTCATTGAGCAGAACCAGCGGCATGCCGTTCGCCTGGGCAGTCCGACGCATATGGCCCAACTTACGCACGTTAATCGGACTGGAAGAGGCACTTTTCACCGTGATATCGTGTGAAACTACTACCGTCTCGCGTCCGTCAATTCGGCCATAGCCGCATACCTTTCCGTCAGCCGGGGTGTTATCGCGGTCTTCGGGACGCTCGCTTCGTGCAAAGCGGCCGATTTCAAGAAAGCTTCCCGGATCCATCAGGTAGTCGATCCGTTGCCGCGCATTGAGTCGCCCCAAAGCATGCTGTCGTTCAACACGCTTTTCTCCCCCCATCGCGAGTACATTTTGGGTACGCCGCTCGTGCTCCTCTATTTCTTTTTCAAAGCTCATGGTCACTCCGGAAAACAGCAGTTTTGTTGAATAAATAGACTTGCCGAGAAAATGCATCGTACATAAACATCGGCATAAAAGCAAAGAATTGACAAGAGATGGAAAGCTGACTAGCATGACTCACAGCAAAAAGAATGTGCTCGAGCACGACCTATTGAATCGTCATTCACAACAAGTTGCCGGTCCCAACCGGCTGATGGAGACAACGTAATGATCGCATCATCACTGACCCGTCGCAGCGGCCTCATAGCTGCAGTTTTAGTTGCCTTTCTTGCAGCCTGGCCCGGCTCTGAGGCGCTCGCACAGGCCAAATCGGTACGCTTGTCCTTCCACTGGGGAGTTGACCATGAGAGCGCGATCATGGCGACCAAGTTCGCCGACGAGGTCAACAAGGCGGCGGCGGGCCAATTCAAAATCGACGTCTTCCCCAGTGGTCAGTTATTCTCGATTCGACAGATCAGCGGCGCGCTATCTGCTGGCTCGGTCGAGATTGGTGGTGTCGTGACCCATAACCAGTTCTCGGCCATTGATAACGACTGGAACATGGTCCAGATCCCGGGCATCTGGAGGGGCATCGAGCATCAGCGGGACTTCTTTTCTAAGACCCCAGAAGGTAAGGCCCTGCGTGAGCGGATCCTCAAAAAAGCCAACCTGGTGCACCTCGCCTATGTGCCGGTCGGGCCCTACGTCACTTTCAGCAAATCCAACGACATGAGCACCGTCGAGAAAATGCGCGGACTCAAGGCTCGCTCTCTTGCAGCGAGCGAGAGGCCCGGTTTTGCCGCGCGCAAGATGAGCGTGGTTTCACTGTCGACCGAGGAGGTCTACACCGCCCTGCAGAGCGGCATGATCGATACCTTGTCCACCGTGCCCACCGCCGTTAAAGCCTATGCATGGTGGGACCACCTCAAAACAGCACAGCTACCCTACGCGGTTTACGCCGATTCCGAGTTGATGGCCAATGGCACTTGGTTTAACAGCCTACCCGCCAACGTCCAGAAGATCATGCTGGAGGTCGGCGCCCGAATCAGCAAGGAGGCCACTGACCGCACGATGGCGGGGAATGCCGCGGCTCTGAAGGAAATGGTCGAAAAGCACGGCGGGAAAATCACCACTTTGTCCGGCCCTGCTCTCGAGGCCTTCGATAAGCTCGACCGTGAACAGACCCAACCCGCGCTTGCAAAGATGATGTCTAAGGAAATCTTTGACGCGGCCATTCGCTTCACATCGACCGGCAAGTAATCGTATGATCGGTTTCCTTGCGTGAACCGAAACATCGCCAGTTTCGACCTCGGTTTCCGACGTGTTCGAAGCGAGAAACTAGCCGCTAGGGCTCGCCCCCGCCAAGAGACGATGGTCCTTCAGAGGAGCGCAATTTGACGAAGCTTTATCATCATTATCGGCGGTTCAATGATGGACTAGAACGTGTGCTGCTTGCGCTGGCCAGTTTCATCGTGGCGATTGTCGTGCTGCTGCCTTTTGCCAGCTTCACGGTACGCGCGCTGACCGGCGAGGGCTATTCGTTCCTCGTTGAAACCGCGCCACAACTCGTTCCCTGGATGGTGTTCCCGGTACTCGGCATTTTGTTACGTCGTGATTCACACATTGCGGTGGATGTGCTGCCTCATTTTCTGAGCGGTGCAAGGCTGCGCACGCTGCGCATCGTTGTTCTGGTGATCTGCCTGATCGTCACGCTGATGATTGGCATCTTCGGTATTTCCACCACTAGTTTTTACGCAAAACTCGGTCAACTTTCCACCACTGAGATCGAATTCCCACTTTGGTACCTTTACGTGTCCTACCCGGTCGGCTTTCTGCTTGCGGCCAATTTCTGCCTTGAGAGCCTGATGGGCGAATGGTGCGGTGAACGGGTTCGGGTCGCAGGGGAGCAGCTATGACCGGCTACATTCTGCTTGCCATTCTGGCAATGGCACTCTCGGTGCCGCTTTTCTTGGTATTCGGCGCGGGCTCGGCGGCCATCGCTTTCGACGTGCTGGGGCTACCCTTGCACACCCTGATGCAGGTCTCATTTGATGCAATGACCAAGCAGGTTTTGGTTTCCATCCCGATCTTCATCTTTGCCGGCGCCGTGATGCTTCATGGGGGCTCGGCTCGGCGACTGGTCGACCTTGGCATGGCTATGGTCGGTCACCTGCCTGGGGGTATGGCGGTTGCGCTGATACTTGCGATCGGCATCTTCAGCGCAATATCCGGATCTATTCTTGCTTCGATCGTGGCGATCGGCTCGGTCATGATGCCACCGATGATCGAGAAGGGCTATCCCAAGCCATTTGTCGTGGTGCTGACTGCCTCTGCCGCGCTGATCGATGCACTGATTCCACCGAGCAACACGGCGATCATTTTCAGCGCTATCACCCATGTCCCGGTTTCAAAAACCTTCGCAGCGGGCGTCTTTCCAGGTCTGGTGCTGATGGGGTTGCTGCTCGTTTACTCGATGTGGTATTGCCGGCACATTCCGCGCTCGCCGGTTTCGCCATGGGGCGTTAGGGTACGTGCGCTTATTGCGGCAGGGCCGGCGCTCCTCTTGCCGGTACTGATCTTGGGCGGGCTTTATCAGGGTTTCATGACGCCGGCCGAATCGGCATCCGTAGCAAGCATTTACGCGATTTTGCTCGGACGACTTATTTATCGGGAACTAACCTGGCAGGGCTTCAAGCGATCGCTTAGGGCCACGGCCGAGACCACCACCGCAATTTTTGCGATCATCGCGATGGCCGTCTATTTTTCTATCATCCTCACCTACACCAAGACGCCCCAATCCATCATTGCGTTCTTCGTCGAGTACAACATTGGCCCGCTTAGTTTCATGTTGCTCGCTGGCCTCACTTTTCTGATTCTGGGCACCTTCCTCGAGGTGGTGCCGGTCTTCTACCTGACCGTTCCGATCTTCTACCCGCTCTGTTTGGCGATGAAAATCGACCCGCTCCAGTTTTACGTGTACATGGTCGGGCTGGTCGGGTTGGGCATGCTGACACCCCCCGTCTGTGTCGGGCTCTATACCGCTTCGGCCGTGATTCGCGAACCCCCCAGCCGTGCGTTCCGGGCGGTACCGGGCTTCATGCTGGTAGGTCTCGTCTACGCGGGCATTGTGCTGGCATTTCCGTGGCTCTCCGTCTGGCTGCCCGGGTTCATGTAATATCCGGATGGCTTTTCATAGCCATCTGGCTAACGACGCTGATCCATCTGCTCGCAGGGCTCAACACGCCTGGCCTCTTCGGCGCATTGATGCTGGGCATACTGATGGCGATGGCCTTCCCAATGGCCAGTCGTCACATCCAGATTCTGTTCGGCTTGATCTCGCTGGCCACCATCGCCGTGATCCTGCGTTCGGGTAATACGGAAACGATCATCTCCAGCCTTGCGTCAGCGGCCGTCATCGCGGCCTTTCTTCCCACGCTGATCGTGATCCGGGTGGCCGTTGAGTCCAGCCCGACAATTCCACGCATCCGCGAGCGGATCTCAGACATGGATCGGTCCGAGCGAATGGCTTGGATGACCAGCGGCGCGCACCTGTTGGGGTCCATTGTCACGTTGGGATACGTGTCCGTCCAGCGACCGATGCTGCCTTGCGAGCTCGAGCCCGACGAGGCCTTGCGGCTCGCTGAGTGCGGGACGCGCGGTCTGGGACTTGCCGTGGTGTGGTCACCGTTTTTCGTCGCGACCGCTGTTGCGAGCCAACTCGTGCCAGGCGTGCCGGCATGGCAGATGATCGCAATCGGTCTGGGTCTGGCCGCAATCGGAGGGCTAACTGCTCACCTCATGTTTAATCGAAGCCTTGCTGTGAAGGGTATCGTGCGAGCGCTGAAGCGGCTGCTGCCCACCGTTCCCCCGACGTTGATTCTTGTAGGCAGCGTTGCAGTCTGCAGTTCAATTACGGGCTGGAGCGGACTGCAATCGGTTGTACTGATGGTGCCCCTGCTGTGCATTGGTTTTCTGCTGTGGCGCGCGCCTCTTCGCTTGGGTGAAGCCATGGGCAGGATCGTCGAAGGCTCTGGGAAAATGGGCGATGAGTTGCTGATTATGACGGGCTCGATGGTATTTGCGGGGTCGATCGCGGGTGCTCAGCTGCCTGATGAGCTGCGACAGATCCTGCTGGGTCTGACCGAATGGCCTAGCCTGCTGATTCTCGCTGAGGTCACCACGATCGTCGTGCTGGGTGCGATCGGCGTCCATCCGATGGTCACGGCTTCGATCCTGATTCCCGCGACCCTGCTGCTCGAGGCGCCGATCGCCGCGCCGATTCTTGCGCATATCGTCGTGCTTGCTTGGGCCTTGAACAGCACCACTTCGGCCTGGACCCTGCCGGTCGTCGTGACTTCGAACGTATTCGGGTTGCCGTTGCGCTCGCTGGTGCTGGGTCGCAACATTTTTTTCATCCTGATTTTCGGACCGATTGCATGTGCTGCGCTGGGCATACTGAACCGCCTGCTGACCTGAATCGATACGACGTATGCTCCGCGGCTGATCACTGACGACTAAGAACACCCCACTAACCTGTGTTTAAAAATGAAAATATCAGGCGGATTCAAGGCTGACTGTCAATGCCTTGCACTTGAGTTTGTACACACCCATCCCAACACCAAAGCGGGTACGTCAGCGATTGAGTTTGCAATGAAGTCAGTTAAACTGCTTTTCCATCCAACTCAGATTTGACCAACATTTAGCTCAGGTCACCACAATGCGTTTGCTTGAAGATAAATCCAAAGCGCTGCTCAAGCAGGCCGGCCTACCTGTCCCGCGTGGTGAGCTCGCACGATCAGCCGATGAGGCAAGCCGCCTTGCGCAAACGCTCGCGGGACCCGAAGAGCGTGTGGCGATCAAGGCACTGGTCGCCGCGGGGCGTCGCGGGAAGGCTGGCGCAGTAGCCGTCTGCAAGCCGGCCGAAGCAGCCGAAGTGGCCGCCAGAATTCTGTCCCTGACACTGGATCACAAACAGGTGGAGCAGCTCTATGTCGAGGAGGCCATCGACATCGCCGATGAATACTATCTGGCCTTTGCCTTTGGCGATCTCGGACCACGGGTAGTGGCGTCACTCAGGGGTGGGGTCGACATCGAAGCGGTTGCGCATGAATCCCCAAAAGCCCTGGTCAACCATGACATCGATCCGGTAGAGGGGCTACGCAGCTGGCAGGCTGCAGCCTTGTGGGATCAGGCCGGTGCGCCATCGGATCAGATCCCGGGACTCAGTGCGCTGACTGTCAGACTGTATGCTGCGTTTCGTGACAATGACTCACAGATGCTAGAAATCAATCCCCTGGTGAGAACCACGCAGGGCGACTGGGCTGTCGTAGGCACGATGATGGAGGTCGATGACAATGCCCTCTTCAGACACCCTGCCTGGCAAGCTCAGGCCGATGAAACAGCCGGCCCGGGCGGTCGGCCACTGACACTGGGCGAACGACAGGTGGAAGAGGCCAACAAGCGGTATGCGGGCGGCGCAACTCGCTATATCGAGCTCGACGGCGAGATCGGACTGCTGGTCTCGGGGGGCGGGGCGAGCCTCTACCAGCACGACCTGATCCTGCACTACGGTGGACGGCCCGCCAACCACACTGATTTCAGCCCGACCCCCACACCAGACAAGCAAGTCGCCACCCTCGAGGCCATCCTAGATCGCCCACAGGTCAGGGGGCTGCTTGTGGGCTGCAATTTCCTGCAACTCGCGCGCTGCGACATCATGATGCAGGCCCTAGAAATCGTCCTCGAACGTCGGTCTGTCGATACCCGCAAGTTTCCGATCGTGGTTCGGCTCTTCGGGCCTTACGAGCCTGAGGCGCGCGCCATTGCGGCACGCTTTCCCGGCATCAATTACCTGCCCCCCGGAGCGAGCCTCGCCGAGGCGTGTGAGGCCATCGTCAACGCGGTTCGTCAACGCGACGGCCCATCCTCTTCATCTCGGGAGCACAAGACATGAGTATCCTGATCGATCGATACACCCGAGTGCTGATCCAGGGCGCCACCGGCTCGCAAGCTCGTTTCGACATCAAGTACTGCCTAGAATACGGCACGAAAATCGTGGCGGGCGTCACACCTGGCCGAGGCGGCGAGCATGTTGAGGGCGTACCGATCTTCAATACCGTAGATGCAGCAGTTCGGGCTACAGGCGCCAATGCCAGCGCCATCTATGTGCCGGCCCGGGCGGTCGGCGAGGCTATCGACGAGGCCCTCGATTCAGGGATCGGCATGCTCCTCTCGCTAGCGGAAAACGTACCTCGTCACGACGCCGCTCGCACGGTCGCACGGGTCCGGCGCGCCGGCGCTCATCTTGTGGGCTTCAACACCAACGGTCTAATTTCACCAGGCCAATGCAAGATGGGCGGCATTGGGGGGGACCGAACCGACGCAATCTACGCTTCTGGACGAATCGGCGTGTGTTCGCGATCAGGGGGGATGTCGGCCGAAATCAGCTACACACTGAAGCAAGCAGGACTGGGCGTTTCGACCGCTGTCTCGATGGGCGGTGACCCGATTGTCGGTCTTCGTCTGGTGGAGGTCCTGCGCATGTTCGAGGCAGACCCGGAAACGGATGCATCGGTGATCTACGCTGAGCCGGGGGGTACGCATGAGGCCGAGGTCGCCGAAGCGGTGCGCAGTGGACAGTTGCGAAAACCCATCGTGGCGATCGTCGTTGGCGTGTTTCAGGAGCGTTATCCGCGCGGCGCCTCATTCGGTCACGTTGCGGCGATGATCCAGTCGGATGCCGACAGCGCGAGCGCCAAGCGGCAATTGCTCGAACAATCCGGGATCAAGGTCGCGACACTCCTGGACGAGATTCCAGATCTGATCACGAGGGCACGAAGTTAGTGCGAAGTATTACCGTGCGGGAGCTTGGGTCAATCCCCTTTGCTCGCCTGAGCGGGCAGCCGTTTTGAGTGCACTCAGAGCCGATAGACCCGTCGGGCTGTCCCGCAAAAGAGCGCTGTGCGCTCAGCATTCGAGGCACCCCGCGTAAGTGCATCATAGGACTGCCACAATCGAGCATAGTCCGACATCAGGCGGTCCACCGGGAAATTGGACGCGAACATTGCCCGTTCCGCGCCAAAGCACTCGATCGGTTCTATGACATAAGGCTTCAGCCGATCAACCGTCCAGCCAATGTCGGCCATTCCGTAGCCCGAAAGCTTGATAACCACATTGGGACAGGCTGCGAGTGTACGCAGTCCCTTTCGCCAGCCCGCCAGGCCATCTCGGTCACGCTCGACCGGCATGCCGGCATGATCGACGATGAAGGTAATCGAGTCGTGCCGGGCTGCCAGCGCTGCGAGTGAGTCCATCTGATGCCAGTATATCTGAGCGTCGAAGCTCCAACCGTAGCGCCTCAAGGCACCAATTCGATCCCGCCAACCAGCGTCCGCCAGGAAATCGTGCACTGCACGATTGAGCCTGGGATTCGGATGACGGTTCAGCACCTGCCGGATACCACGCATACGGCTCGAAGCCTGTGCGTGCGCATCGAGCAACGCGTCTAGGGAAGGCGCGCTAAAGTCTGCCCACGCCACGATGCCCGAAGGCAATCCTCGCGCGTTAACCGGATCGGATGCGAGCGCATCAAGCCATCGCGTCTCTGCCACTGGATCGGACGGGTCGATGTTGGCCTGGACATGAACCGAGCCGAGCATCCGCCAGGCACCACTAAGACCTGCCCGTCCAGACGGCGGGCCCCCTTCGAGCCCAGCGACGTCCTGCATAAGTTCGGCAAGCGTATAACTTCGACGCAAGGCCGACCAGTCGCCCCAGCCACGATCGTGATCGGCTTCAGCCAACCAGGGGTAATGATGACGGTCGAGGTCCCAGAGGTGATGATGGGGGTCAATGAAATCCACTGGGCACAATCCGGCTCACTTGCGCATCGTACGACCGCGTGGTCCAAGTTGCTCGGGCAGCGTGCGCCACGCATCCTCGATCCAGTGGGCAAGCACCCGACGTGTATCACGTGGATCGATGATATCGGGCACCCGAAATTTCTCAGCAGTAAGAAAGGGCGACTCGAGATGCTCGTATTTGCCTTCGAGGGCGGCGAGCCGGTCGGCACGCTCTGCTTCGGGCAGTGCGGCCAGTTCGGCTCGATAGGCGGCCTCGATACCGCCCTGCATCGGGATCGAGCCCCAGCGCGCCGACGGCCAAGCGTAGTGCAGATTGATGCCCTGAATGCGCGAGTAGGCATTGCCGGCAAGCCCGTAGAGGCGTCGGATCACGACCGCGCACCAGGGCACCTTGGACTGCTCAATTGCGGAGATGACGCGAACCGAACCGCGGACATTGCCCATCTTTTCGCCCTCTATGCCCACCACGGTTCCGGGTTGATCGACAAAGTTGACAATCGGCAAATGGAAGGTATCGCAGAGGTCGATGAAGGTTTCCATCTTCTCGGCAGACGGACGGTTCAGACCGCCGCCATTATGGTACGGATCGTTGATCATGACACCAACTGGGTGCCCGTTGATCCGAGCAAGGCAGGTCACCAGCGATCGCCCGAACATGGGCGCGATCTCGAAGACCGAGCCCTTGTCGAAGACCAGATCGAGAATGCGCCGAGAGCGATAGACCTGTCTGCGATCGCGTGGAATGATCGAAAGCAGGGCCTCTTCGCGGCGGTCGACCGGATCGTTACATTCGACGCGTGGGGGCATTTCATAGACTGAATCAGGCACGTAGGACAGAAAACGTCGGGCAAGCTCGAAAGCGTGCTCTTCGTTTTCAGCTTCGTTGTCAATGACACCGGATCGGGTGTGGATCTGAGAGCCGCCAAGATCATTTTTGTCAAGCTGGTCGCCCATTCCTGCACGCTCGACAACGGGGGGGCCGCCGGCCATCACCTGGCTTGTTCCCTTGACCATGATGGAGAAATGCGCACAGGCTGCCCTCACCGCACCCAGCCCCGCACACGGGCCCATCGCAATCGCGACGACCGGAATGATCCCAAGCTGACCAGCCATCAGCCAGGTTGGATAGCCGGGAATTTTGGTCCCCCCCATCTGCTCAACGAGCCTTACGCTGCCGCCTGCGCTCTCGACCAGTCGGACCAACGGCAGACGGTGCTCAAGCGCATAGTTCTCGGCATAGATCCACTTGTCGGACACCGCTGCATCCGACGAGCCGCCCCGCACAGTGAAATCGTCGACATCGAGCGAGACCTTGCGCCCGCCGATCCGTGCAGTGCCGATGATGGCATTGGCAGGGCGAACTTTTTTCAACTGCCAGTTTTCGTCGTACTCTGCTTTTCCGGTCAGCGCACCGATCTCGAACCAAGAGCCGGGATCGGCCAAGCGATCGATGCGCTCGCGGGCGTTCAAGCGGCCCTGCGAGTGCTGACGCTCAACGGCCTGCACTCCACCCAGCTCCTCGGCAAACTTTTTACGTAGTTGAATTTGTTCGACTTCTTTCTGCCAGCTCATTGTGTCTCCTTTTTAATTTTTTCAATTACTATTCTGACCGATCGCGTCGTCATGTCAACATTCAACCTTGTCCATCGAGGTATGCGCATGAACGGTAAATGTATTTCCAGACTGTAATGAGGGGAGGTACAGGCCATAAATTGGACTAAATGAAGGTAGTTAAGGTTCGCATACCACTACAGTATTTCGCAAGCCCACATGCCGACAAGGTGTCAAAGTCTATGAAAGATATGCAAGAGGCAAACCAGAAAGTGTTGCTGCCATTAAGTGCTTCAAATGGAAATTCAATCCCAGCGTCGCGAGGTGCCCTGGACAAACTCACCAAGCTGATGCTGATCACACCGCGGTCAACAATTTCTAAGGCGGCGATGCGCTCTTGGCGGGTCATGGCCATTAAGATGGTATGCCCCGACTCACCGACACCACGGTCCAGCCCTGGGAGAAATAGGCATCCCAAATTTGCGGAAAGTGGCGTCTAAGTCACGCCCCTTATCCAACTCTGTTGGCACCATCAAGCGGCAAATTACTTCAAATTGAAAAATCCATCAAAAAAACTGCACCAATCAACCAGCAGTGCCAAGCCGCCTGCCAAAAGCACATGTCTCAAGACACGGTTTGGTAGTACAGGTTTTGCGGATGGCGGGCCTGGGCGAAGAAAACCCAGCGCTCGGCCAAGAGGCCGACAAACTGCAGCAGCACGGCGCCCAGCCAGACCAGCGCCGACTGCGTGCCGAGCAGGGCCAACAAGAGCAAAGGCAGCGCAAACAGCAGCAGCTGAAACACCCAGGGCATGCGGCGCACGGTGCGGGCTGTGGCACCGTGAAAAAACTCGCGGGTGTTGAAAGACCCGGCCGACATGCCCATGGATTTTTGCACCAGTTGCGGCTGATGGATGCCAGTGGCCGATTGCAGGGTCGACAGTGGCGAGAGGCGCGCATTACGGCGCAAAGCCTGGCGGCGCAGGAACCAGGCCAGCAAGGTGCTGGCCAGCACCCAGGGCTGCAGCAAGGCCAGCAGCGTCGTTTGCCCCGTGGCACTGGCCAGGGCGCACAGCAGTACGCTGCCCGAACTCATGCCCAGCAGAGTGAAGTTGATCACGGTGAGCGGGTGCGCCCACTCTTGCAAAAAACGCAGGCAAGCGTAGATCATGGCGGTGCACACCCACAGCGCCAGCGTGACCACTACCAACGCCGCTGACAGTGCCTGCAAGGCAAGGGTTGACGCGCCCAAGTACAAACCCAGCCACCACAGCGCCACCAACCCCATGAGCAGGGGCAGCACGATGACTTCACGCGACATCCACGAGGTGCGCCACATGGCCGCCGCCCGCCAGGCTCGGGTTTTTTGACCCAGATGAAAGAAAGAGGCCAGCAGACCACCGACCAGCAGCACTTCGGCCAAGGCAATGGCCATCAGGGCAAAGCCCGTGTCCAGGGGCATCAGCCAACTGTAGACGGCCAGCGCCAGCAACAAGCCCTGGGCCGTGCCGGACAGGGTGGTGAACAAAAGGATGGACCAGGCAGGACGCATGAAGACCTCAATGTGAAGAAGTTTTGCCCGCAGGACTTGGAATGAGCGTCACCGCTGCCGGGGTGACGCGGCGCGGCAGGTACTGGTTGGCCGGTCGGGTGTTCCACTCTGGCATCAGGGCATAACCGCCGCGTTCGCGGATGGCCTGGCTGACTTCGCTGTTCGGGTCTTTCACGTCGCCAAACAGGCGGGCGTTGGTCGGGCAGGCTTGGACGCAGGCGGGCTTGCGGTCGGCTTCGGGCAGCAGGGGGTTGTGGATGCGGTCCACGCACAGGGTGCACTTGGTCATCACGCCGCTGGCTTCGTCAAATTCACGCGCACCATACGGGCAAGCCCAGGCGCAGTATTTGCAGCCGATGCATTTGTCAGCGTCGACCAGCACGATGCCATCCGTCTCACGTTTGTAGCTCGCGCCCGTGGGGCAGACCGGCACGCAGGGCGGGTCTTCGCAGTGCAGGCAGCTTTTGGGAAAGTGCACCGTGTCGGTGTTCGGAAAGCTGCCCGCTTCGTAGGTCTGCACCCGATTGAAAAAGGTGCCGGTGGGCTCAGCCGCATAAGGGTTGACATCGCTCAGCGGCCCGGCCATGCCCGAGGTGTTCCACTGTTTGCAGGCCGTCACGCAGGCGTGGCAGCCCACGCAGACGTTGAGGTCAATCACCAGCGCCAGCTGGCGCGCCAGTGTGGGGGTGTCGGTGTCCACGGCTTGGGCCGCGCCACCACCACCGGGCTCCATCAGATGGGGGCTGACAGGGGAAGGAACATGACCTTGCACAAGGTCTTTGAGCCACTGGATCATGGTTTGGATTTCCCTGCAAAAAAGCGCATGACTTGGGCCACACCACCGCGCACACCCGGCACGGGCCGCATGGTGTCCACCTGCGGAAAACTCTGGGCCGCCTCTTCAGGCTCGGCCGGTCGAATGCGCACCCGCACGTCGTACCAGCCCGCCTGGCCGGTGATGGGGTCGGAGTTGCTGACCTTCGCACCGGCTGGTGCGCCCGCACCTTGGGGAAGCGGCAATTCTTCCGAGATCAGGTGGTTGAGCAAAAAGCCTTTGCGCGCTTCGTCTGAGCCGGGCGCCAGGTGCCAAGCACCGTCGCCTTTGCCAATTGCGTTCCAGGTCCAGACGGTGCCCGGCTCCACAGCTTCGCTGTAGCGCAGCATGCAGCGCACCTGGCCCCAATGGCTTTCCACCCAGGCCCAACCGCCATCGGCCACGCCCGCCGCCTGCGCGGTGCTGGGGTGCACATGCAGGTAGTTGTGGCTGTGGATTTGCCGCAACCAGGCGTTTTGCGAGTCCCACGAGTGGTACATGGCCATGGGCCGCTGGGTGATGGCGTTGAGCGGGAAGGCCTTCAGGTCAATCGCTGCGTCTTCGAGCGGTGCATACCAAAAAGGCAAGGGGTCGAAATAGGTGTTGATGCGTTCGCGCAGATGCTCGGGCGGCTGACGCCCTTTTGTTTTGCCTTGCGCGGCCAGGCGAAAGGACTGCAGGGTGTCGGAATAAATGGCCAATTGCACCGGGTCGTTGCGCTGACGCCAGCCTTTGTCTTTGGCAAAGTCCAGGTAGTCGCGGTTCCAGTTGCGCATGTAGTGCATGTTCTCAGGCAGGGTGTACTGGAACACGCAGTTGTTTTGCGCATAGGCCTCCCATTGTTTGGGGTTGGGCGCGCCGCGCAGGTGCTGGTCGCCATTTTCGCCGCGCCAGCCCATCAAAAAGCCGATTCCCGGCTGGGCCTCGAAGTTCACGATGAAGTCGGTGTACCCCTTGAACTTGCGCCCACCCTCGGCCGTGGTGAAGGCCGGAAACTTCAGGCGCGAAGCCAGCTCCACCAGCACTTCCTGAAAGGGCTTGCATTCGCCCAGGGGCTGCAGCACCGGCACGCGCACCGAGTCCACCGGGCCGTCGAACTCGGAGATGGGCCGGTCCAGCATGCTCATGGTATCGTGCCGCTCCAGGTAGGTGGTGTCGGGCAGCACCAGATCGGCAAAGGCCACGGTCTCGCTCTGGAAGGCATCGCACACCACCAAAAACGGGATCATGTATTCACCCTGCGCGTCCTTGCGGTTGAGTGATTCGCGCACGGCCATGGTGTTCATACTGCTGTTCCAGGCCATGTTGGCCATGAACAGCATCAAGGTGTCGATGCGATAGGGGTCACCCTTGACCGCGTTGGTGATGACGTTGTGCATCATGCCGTGGGCCGACAGCGGGTGTTCCCACGAAAACGCATGGTCGATGCGCATCGGCGTGCCATCGGGGTGGATGGCCAGCTCTTCGGGGCTTGCCGGAAAGCCCAGCGGCGCGGCGTTCAGCGGCGTGTTGGGTTTGACCATGTCGGGGTCGTTAAAGGCGCGGTAGTTGGGCACGATGTGGCGCGGGTAAGGTGCCTTGTGCCGAAAGCCCCCGGGCGCGTCGATGGTGCCCAACAGGCTCATGAGCACCGCCAGCGAACGAACCGTTTGAAAGCCGTTGGAATGCGCCGCCAGACCGCGCATGGCGTGAAAAGCCAGCGGCCGCCCCTGGGTGGTGGGGTGTTTTTTGCCCCACGCGTCGGTCCAGGGTATGGGCAGCTCAAAGGCCTGCGTGAGGGCGGCGTGGCCCAACTCTTGCGCCAACAGGCGAATGCGATCTGCCCCAATGCCGGTGATGGCCTGCGCCCATTCAGGCGTGCAGCTGAGCACGCGCTGGCGCAACAGGGCAAAGGCAGGCACCACCCGCGTGCCATCGGCCAAGGTGTAGTGGCCTTCGGGCGGGGCGTCCAGCGCCGGGTCGCAACCGTCGGCAATGCCTTCAGGGTAGGCGTTCAAGATGCGGCCACTTGTGCGGTCAAACACCAGTTTGTTGTGTGGGTTGCGGCCATCGCCGGGCGGGCCTTTGGCCGGGTCGGGGTCAAAGGCAAACAGGCCTTCGCGCTCGCCCTCGTCCAGCACCACCAGTTGCGGCGCGTTGGTGAAGCGCTTGAGAAAGGCATGGTCCAGCGTGTCGGTGCGGACCAACTCGTGCAGCAAGGCCATGAGCAGCGCGCCGTCGGTGCCGGGCTTAATAGGAATCCACTCGTCGGCAATGGCCGAGTAGCCGGTGCGCACCGGGTTGATGGAGATGAAGCGACCGCCTGCGCGCTTGAATTTGGACAGCGCGGTTTTCATGGGGTTACTGTGGTGGTCTTCAGCCGTGCCCAGCATCACAAAAAGTTTGGAGCGCTCCAGGTCCGGCCCGCCAAACTCCCAAAAGCTGCCGCCCACGCTGTAGATCATGCCGGCAGCCATGTTGACCGAGCAAAAGCCGCCGTGCGCGGCGTAATTGGGCGTGCCGAACTGGCGGGCAAACAAGCCAGTGAGCGCCTGCATCTGGTCGCGTCCGGTGAACAGCGCAAATTTCTTGGGGTCGGTGTTTCGGATGTGCGCCAGACGTTCACTCAGGATGTCAAAGGCCCGCTCCCACGAAATCGGCTCAAACTCACCCGCCCCGCGTTCGCTGCCCGGTTTGCGCAGCAGCGGCTGGGTCAGGCGGGCGGGCGAGTACTGCTTCATGATGCCGGCCGAGCCTTTGGCGCAGATCACCCCTTGGTTGAGCGGATGGTCCGGGTTGCCGTCGATGTAGCGCACCTCGGGGCCTTTGTCGCCTTCCACCAAATGCACCCGAATGCCGCAACGGCAGGCGCACATGTAGCAGGTGGTGCACTTGACGGTGGTCTGCGCCGTGGGGTTGGGCTCGGACAAGGGGTCCTGCAAGGGCGTCTGTTCAGGGGTCTTAGAAAACAGTTTCAGCATCTTGTGTCTCCTGTCGCGAACGCCATGCGCGAAGTGTGGCGTGCAATCATAACTTCTTCGTTGGTGCCCAACACATACACCGGCACACAGTTGCCATGCGCGCTGTTAAGGTGCCGGCCGGGCCATAGACGCCAATGGTCAACAATTTAGCTTTGACGGTCAGTTGCAATCTTTGCCAATTGATGCACTCATTGTCTACTCGGCTGAACTTGGACATGAGTTGGCAAAACGACGAGTCAATTAACTTAATGCAGCGATGCTTCAGATAGAAATTAGAGATGCTGCATTGAGGGGCGGTTGGCTCCAATTTAAGCAATTACTCAACAGGCTTGAAACAATCGGACGCCATGAACCCTGGTCGGCAGCTTCGATTGCATTTACGAGGCAACTGATGAGCGAGCGCGATGAACGCAGTATGTCTAAAGAGGTGCTCTACAAGTCGAGAAAAGTAAACAGCCGTTTCTCCAGTACCGATGATATTCATCATGAAAGACGATGTTGAACAGCTTGCATTTTTGCGCAGAAAATCGACTGCGGGACGCCGGTCGGAGACTTGAAAATGAAAGTTACCACCTTCTATCTGAACAATAGGCGGTTTAACGCCCTCCTGCCGCTGATTGTCATCTTGCTGATGGCAGTAGCGTTGGCTTTGGGGCCCTTCTTTAGCGATACATCCCCTCCCCAAAAGTTAGTGATACCCCATGACAAAAAGAGCGCGCATAGAAAAGAGTGTTTTAGTTTTGCATCCCGTATGAATTCATCGTTATAACTTTATTGCGGCCTGCCTGAAAGAAAAAAAGTATAAACAATGTTCAGGCTTGACTTCACCCTGCTTACCGCTAAGCTGAAACCTTTTTGGCTGACTTCCGGAGCACCGCCATGGCGTTAGAAATTTCTACTTTGAAAGACAGCGTTCACCCCGACGAATGGCAGCTGCGCCTGGACCTGGCCGCGTGCTACCGGCTGGTGGCGCTGTATGGGTGGAGCGATCTGGTGTTCACCCACATCAGCGCCAAACTGCCCGAGTCGGTGGCAGGCCAAGACCATCAGTTTCTGATCAACCCCTACGGCCTGATGTTTGACGAGATCACCGCGTCCAGCCTGGTGAAGGTGGACATGCAGTGCAACAAGCTGCACGACAGCCCTTTCCCGGTGAACCCGGCCGGCTTTGTGATTCACAGCGCGGTGCACGAGGCGCGGCCCGATGCCGGCTGCGTGTTGCACACCCACACCCGGGCCGGGGTGGCTGTCAGCGCGCAAGCGCACGGCGTGCTGCCCATCAGCCAGCAAAGCACGTTTGTGCTGGCCTCGCTGGCCTACCACGGCTACGAAGGCGTGGCCATCCGCGATGACGAAAAGCTGCGTTTGCAGGCCGACTTGGGCGAAGCCAATTTCCTGATGCTGCGCAACCACGGCTTGCTCACCGTGGGCAAAACCATTGCCGATGCGTTTTTGTCGATGTACACGTTTGAAAACACCTGCCGCATCCAGGTCGATGCGCTGGCCGGGCAAGCGGGCCCCAAAGACCTGACGGCGGTGGACCCCCAAATCCTGACCGGCGTGGCCACCGCCATGCGCGTGCAAACGGGCGGCCTGGGCGGTGCGTTTGTCTGGCCTTCGCTGCTGCGCAAACTGCAGCGCGAAAGCCCGGATTACGCGCTTTGATTCCAACGCAAGCTATTCCTGCGCTGCAACCCACGCAAATGATTCAGCCTCGTTTTATCATCGTCACCCATGATCACCCTTTCTAAAACACACCCACGCAAAGCCCTGTTTTTATTGCTGGGCTGGGGCTTCCTGTTCAACGTCCACGCCGGTCGACCTTTGACCGTGGACGATGCCAATGTGAACGACGTGGGTGAAGGCCATGTGGAAGGCTGGTGGACACGCGGCCCGAGCGGCGCGCGAAGCTGGACTGTTGCGCCGGCCTATTCGCCCATCCAAAATGTGGAGCTGGGTGCAGGCATGGCGCGTGATCCCAAAACAAGGCTTGAGACCCAAAATATTCAGGCCAAGTTCCGCCTCACCCCGTCACAAGACAACGGCTGCAATGTGGGCGCTGTGGTAGGCGCTGCCCGCACCACGGGTGAGGCATCCAAAGCCTATGTGAACGCGCTGTTCACCTGCAACCATGCCAAGCTGGGCAGCCTGCACACCAATTTGGGGGCGCTGGATGTTTCCAGCAGCCAACGCGTTGGCGCTTGGGGCTTGGCCTGGGAGCGTGCTTATGGCAATGTCACCGCCCACATGGAGGTTTATGGCCAACAACACGACAAACCCACTTGGGCCACGGGCTTGCGCACCCACATCCTGCCCAAGTTACAGCTCGATGGCAGCGTGGGCCGGCAGGCCGGTCAAAACCTGGTGACGATCGGGACCAAGTGGATGTTCTGAGCTCCGCGCACCCCTCATCCCAAGCCAATGGGTGAAGGCGCTCGCGTGACAATCAGGGTGAAGAGTCTTTCATAGGTCTCTGCAGGCCGGTATTGGCCCGTGAGCGGGTCGGCGTTTTCGGCAAACGCCGCGTCCAGCAGCCGCCAATCTTCTTCAGAAAAGCAGCGTTCGGCTTCGGGCAGGATGACGTTTTCTTCCAGGTTCATGTGCTCCAGATAAGCGTCGATGTATTGGCCCATGGCCTCTTCAAACGCAGCGCGTCTGCCCGGACCCAACAACTCCCAAGCCAGCAGCAGGTGTTGCAGGTCGCGTGCGGCTTTTTCGCTGCGCATGTGGTCGCGTTCGAGCTTGTCCACAGCTCCCATGGTTTTGGGTGCGCGCTTCACGACTTTGGGAAACAGCAGGTTCGACTCTTTGGGGTGGTGCAGCCGCTCTGGAAACTCGTCGATGTAGAACAACATGGCACGCAGCACATTGAAAAATTGACGATGGTCATCGTACGGCCCTTTTTCCACCATGAGCCGCATGGATTGCAGCATGGCGGCCAAACTTGCGTGCTCGTCACGAATGGTCTGAAGGGCGCTGTGGCGGTACATGAAAACTCCCCGGGAAGTGAATCCATTCACTTTGCGCGTTTGTCCCACGCTCCGACATGACACACATCAAGAAAATGCGCCTTCAGGGTTTCCAGCGTTTGAGCAACAAGGCATTGGCCATGACACTGACCGAGCTGAGCGCCATGGCGGCGCCCGCCGTCATGGGGTTAAGGTAACCCAAAGCGGCCAGAGGAATGCCCGCCACGTTGTAGGCGAAGGCCCAAAACAGGTTTTGCCGGATCTTGGCCACCGTGCGGGCCGAGATGTCGAGCGCTGCACCCACCAAAGCCACATCACCGCGCATGAGGGTGATGCCCGCCGCGTGCATGGCCACATCGGTGCCGTTGCCCATGGCCATGCCCACATCGGCGGCGGCCAAAGCGGGCGCATCGTTCACCCCATCGCCCACCATGGCCACCACGTGGCCGTTGGCACGCAATTTTTGCACCTGCGCCGACTTGTCGCCGGGCAACACCTCGGCCAGCACCTCTCCCGCTTCGGGGCGTAGCCCCAAGCGGCGCGCCATGGCTTCGGCGGCGGCTTGGTTGTCGCCCGAAATCATCACCAACTTCAGGCCACGATCGCGCAGCGCAGTCAAAGCTTGCGCCGCGCCCACCTTGGGTTCGTCGCCAAAACCCATGAGCAGCAGGGCGTGCAAACCGGCATCGGTGCGCTCGGCCAAAGCCGACAGGCTGGCGCCTTGTGCCTGCAAGGCGTCGATGTCTGGCTGCCATACGCTAATGTCCACACCCTCATCTTGCAACCAGCGCAAACTGCCCAGCATCAGCTGCCGACCGTCCACATTGGCCAGCACGCCCTTGCCGGGCACCGCCTGCAAGTCATCGGCGATTGGGCCTGCCAGACCCTGCTTTTCAGCCGCGCTCACCACCGCACGCGCCAAGGGGTGTTCACTGCCGCCTTGCACGCGGGCGGCCAAGGCCAACGCCGTTTGCGCATCGTGCCCGGGCGCGGGCACATGGGCCAACAAGCGTGGTTGCCCCACGGTGAGCGTGCCAGTCTTGTCAAAGGCCACGGTTTGCACGCGGTGGGCCAACTCCAGCGCCTGCACGTCTTTGATCAGGATGCCATGCTTGGCCGCCACACCCGTGCCCGCCATGATGGCCACGGGCGTGGCCAGGCCCAGGGCGCAAGGGCAGGCAATGACCAGCACCGCCACGGCGTGGATAAGTGCCGTTTCAAAATTAGCCCCCGCCACCATCCACGCACCCAAGGTGAGCAGGGCCACCAGCAGCACCACGGGCACAAACACTTCGGCCACTTTGTCCACCAGTCGCTGAATCGGCGCTTTGGCCGCTTGCGCGTCTTCCACCAAACGGATGATGTGTGAGAGCACGGTTTCGTGACCCACCGCCGTAACGCGCATGAGCACACGCCCTTCGCCATTGATCGACCCACCGGTGAGTGCTGCACCCGGTGCCTTGGCCACGGGCAGGGGTTCTCCGGTCAGCATGGATTCGTCCACCTGGGTTTGCCCTTCAACCAATTCGCCGTCCAACGGAAAACGCTCGCCGGGCCGCACCACGATCCGGTCACCCACCAGAATTTCGTCCACAGGCACATCGACTTCGCCGTCTTCGCCCAACCAATGGGCTTTGTCCGGGCGTAAGGCGTGCAAAGCGCGAATCGCCTCGGTGGTCTGCTGCTTGGCACGCGTCTCCAACCATTTGCCCAGCATCACCAGCGTGATCACCACGGCCGATCCTTCGAAGTACAGGTGCGGCGCGTGCCCAGCGTTTGCCGTGAGCCACAACCAGACCGACAAGGCCCAACCTGCGGTGGTGCCCAAGGACACCAGCAAATCCATGTTGCCCGTGAACGCCTTTAACGCGTGCCAACCGGCTTTGTAAAAACGTGCGCCCAACACGAACTGCACAGGCGTGGCCAGCGCAAATTGCAGCCAAGCGGGCAGCATCCAGTGCAGCCCCCATAACTCGGCCAACATGGGCAAAACCAAAGGCGTGGTCAGCAGCAGGCCCACACCCACCGGCATGAACCCCGCCCAAGGTGAGCCATGGCCCACATCGGCTTGTGCTTCGGGGGTGCGGGGCTCGTAGCCTGCATCGCGCACAGCGCGGCGCAGGCGTGCGTCGGTCACGTCACCCGATGCCACTTCGATGCGGGCCGATTCGGTGGCGAGGTTGACCGTGGCACTGAGCACACCGGGCATTTTTTTCAGGGCTTTTTCGACCCGCACCACGCACGATGCGCAGGTCATGCCGCCAATGCCGATGTCGTAGGTGATGGGGGGTTCGTTCTTGATCTGCGTCATGGCATGAAGTCCTTGATGGTCTATGCTCAGACCAGACCCCAGCGGGTCGTGTTCAGTTCATTGGAGAGGATGCATCATGAACCAAATTTTCACTGTTGAGGGCATGACCTGTGGCCATTGCGAAAAAGCAGTCACCCGAGCTTTGCTGGCTTTGGATGCACAGGCCAACGTTGTGATCGACCGCACACACAACACAGTGCAAGTGGATTCTGAAAAAAACCGCGAAGCTTTGGCCCAAGCCATTGCCGACGAAGGTTACCGCGTCAGCGCTTAAATTTTTTGTACAACAAAAACAGCTGTTCTTTACAAATCAGCAGCATCCGGGCACAGCCCAGATACATGGGCAGATCACACTGCAGGCATCCCATCAACCAAAGGATGTTTTCATGAAATCGATTCGCACCACCTTGATCGCCACAGCCTTGATGGCCGGCTTAACCGGTTTGGCCTTGGCCCAAAACACCACGGCACCTGCCGACAACACCCGTGTTGGCCGCATGGAAAAAATGCGCGAGCACAAGAGTGAGCACAAAGGCGAGCGCCACACTAAAGATTTGGGCGAACTCAAGTCCAAATTGAACTTGCAAGCGGCTCAAGAACCTGCGTGGAACACATTCACCCAGTCCATGCAGCACCCTGCCCGCATGGCGCGGCCCGAACGTGCTAGCTTGGAAAAAATGACCACGCCCGAGCGCTTGGACATGATGCAAGCCATGAAAGCCCAACGCGACGCGCACATGCAACAACGCGCCGATGCGACTAAGGCTTTTTATGCCACTCTGAACGCTGAACAAAAGCAGGTGTTTGACAAGGAAACCGCCCGCTGGATGAAGGGGTCTGGCATGCACGCCATGAAGCACCAAGGCGGTCACGGTCATCATTGAGCATGATTGATTGAAGAGACAGTGTCATATCCAAAATGTCGGACCTGAAGGTGCCGACCTACGAATTCCCTTCCCTCGTAGGTCGGGCCTTTATGGTCCAACCGCCATCTCTTCGCGAAGCGAATTTTTCAAGAGGCGATGGCGAACGCAAGATGTCGGACCCAAAGGCACCGACCTACAAATTGCCTAGTGTTATTGCTAACGCTACGAAAAATGTTTTGACTACTTGGCTTGAATCCAAAAGGCTGCTTGGCAGCCTTTTGCCATTTGATGCAGGTCAAATTCACAATTCGCCCAGTGGATAAGCTGGATGGCATGACACAAGCTTCCCCTCCCCCCCACCGATCCCCCAACCCGCGACCCGAACACCCCCCGAGGGGGCGCGGTCGTTTGAACTTGCCTGGCGTTTTGCCCATCCATGGCAGGCAACCCTTGCATTGGCTCTATTTGGGATTGAAAGACATCTGCCATTCACCCTGGTTGAGCCTGGCCCACGGCCTGATCATGGCCATGGGTGGTGGGCTGATGACTTGGCTGGCACACGACCGATTCTGGTTACTGACCGGTGCGGTGTCTGGGTTTTTGGTTGTCGCTCCGGTTTTGGCCACCAGCTTGTACGCCATGAGCCGCGCTGTTGAAAGAAACGAAGCTGTGAACCTGCGGCTTTTGTTCAACACCTGGACACAATGGCAAACCCTCCAGAACAACGAACCTGTGAGTTACTGGTGCCTGGTGCGTTTTGGTTTGTTGCTGGGCTTGGCGGGAACAGGTTGGGTGATGACTTCGTCGGCCTTGATCTTTTTGCTGGCCCCAGTGCCTGTCCATACCCCCATGGATTTCATTCACCACGTGGTCCTCAACCCCGACAGCGACTTGTTTGAACTGTGGCTGATGTTGGGTGGCTTTATGGCTGCACCCGTTTTTGCCTCCAGTGTGGTGGCGATGCCTTTGCTGCTGGACCGCCAACTCAACACCTTGCAAGCCGTTCTGACCAGCTGGAAGGTGGTCCTGACCCATCCCATGCCCATGGTGCTGTGGGCGTTTTTGATCATGGGCCTGAGCATGGTGGGCATTTTGAGTTTGTTCATTGGTTTGATCGTGATCGTGCCCATGCTGGGCCACGCCTCCTGGCATGCCTACCGCGATCTGGTAGACACCCGCGATGTGCCCGAACGCATGCCCCGTCTGGAAACAACGTGATGTGGGATTTCACAGAAGCGCAGTTCGCCTGGTTTGGCTTGACCTTTGGCGTGAGCGCTTTCATGCTCTACATGTTGTTCATCGTCTTGCAGCTGGCCTGGGAATCTAAAGCAGGCAAATTTGGCACCTTTGTCATTTTTCTGGGCTTGGCTTTCGGCATGCTGGGTTTTGTGACCAAAGGGGTCATTCAATGGGTGATTGACAACTGAAAAGCAACTCGGGATAAACCTGTGGATAAAAATTTCGCAACCAATGACTTATCCACAGCTTGATCCCGTTTTGAAAAGTTGTTCATTTTGGCGTGACAGCACCAAAGCAAGGTCACGCACATGCTTGAAAAACAGCCAAGTCCTTGTCCGAGTTAAAAAAAACCGCCTTGTCCACAACGCAACCCCGCCCCTACTGCTACGACTATTTAAAGATATAAAACGATAGAGAGATAACAACCAACAAGTGCGCTGTTAAGATTTGTGTCTTTTGCACCCTGACGGCAACATGGCGATCGCTTCAGAAGACCCTTCCAACCCCTGTTACGAGATCAAAAGCGCCGATTTGTCCTCGGTGGCTTTGTTGCTCAAAACCACCGATATCGCAGAGGTTTCAGGGGCTTTGAAGCAACAATTGGCCGAAAGTCCTGGTTTTTTTAACCAAGATCCCGTGGTGATTGACGTCAGTGCTTTGGCCTTGTTGGACAATGAAACCATTGACCTTGCGCGCTTGATGGCTGTTTTGCGCGAACACGCACTGGTGCCTTTGGCCATCAAAGGGGCTCCACCTGCACTTTTATACTTGGCCAAGGGGGCGGGCTTGGTTGACGCATCCGATGCCCGTATTCGGCGTTCTGTCCCCCTTGCTGAGGCACCAACAGCCCAAGCCCCCCCTGTTGAACAGCTTGCACCACAGCCCACACCCGCTGGCGCCATGCGCATTGACAGGCCTCTGCGCTCAGGTCAACAGGTGTATGCCAAAGGGCGCGATCTGATTGTGATGGGCATGGTCAATGCCGGTGCTGAGGTGATTGCCGATGGCCACATCCATGTTTACGGCACTTTGCGTGGCAAAGCCATTGCGGGTGCCAGAGGCGATGGGGATGCCCAAATTTTTGCCATGGTGATGGAGCCCGAACTCATTTCCATCGCCGGGGTCTACCGCACCAGCGAAAATCCATTGTCCAAAGATGTTTTGGGCAAACCCGCACAAGTTTCTTTGCAGTCAGGTCCAGATGGGGACAAACTGCTGATCACTCCTTTGAAAATATAATTTTTTTATTTTGTCCAAGAAAGTTCATCCATGGCAAAAATCGTTGTTGTGACCTCTGGCAAAGGCGGTGTGGGTAAAACCACGACCAGCGCCAGTTTCGCCACAGGCTTGGCCCTCAAAGGTTTCAAGACCGCTGTCATTGACTTTGATGTGGGCCTGCGCAATCTGGACCTGATCATGGGTTGTGAGCGCCGCGTGGTGTATGACCTGATCAACGTGATCCAGGGCGAAGCCAACTTGAACCAAGCCCTCATCAAAGACAAACAATGTGACAACTTGTTTGTGTTGGCGGCCTCTCAAACCCGTGACAAAGATGCCTTGTCTCAAGAAGGCGTTGAAAAGGTTTTGAACGACCTGAGTGGCATGGGTTTCGAGTACATCGTGTGCGACTCACCTGCAGGAATTGAGACTGGTGCCTTGATGGCCATGCATTTTGCTGACGAGGCCTTGGTGGTGACCAATCCCGAGGTGTCTTCGGTACGCGATTCAGACCGCATTTTGGGCATGTTGGGGAGTAAAACCAAACGCGCCATTGAAGGCGCTGACCCCATCAAAGAACATTTGCTGATCACTCGCTACAACCCCAACCGGGTCGAAGAGGGGCAGATGCTGTCGCTGCAAGATATCCAGGACATCTTGCGCATCAAGTTGTTGGGCGTGATTCCCGAAAGCGAAAACGTGTTGCAAGCCTCCAACCAAGGCACACCCGCGATCCATATGGCCAACAGCGATGTGTCTGAGGCTTACAAAGACGTGATCGATCGTTTTTTGGGCGAAGACAAGCCTATGCGTTTCACCGAAGCTGAAAAACCCGGTTTTTTCAAACGTTTGTTTGGAGGCAAGTGAACCATGTCGTTTCTTTCCTTCCTCTTGGGCGAAAAGAAGAAAACTGCCAGTGTGGCCAAAGAGCGCCTGCAAATCATCCTGGCACACGAGCGCAGTGGCCGCAATGCAGCCGAGCCCGATTACCTGCCTGATTTGCAGCGTGAACTGGTGGCGGTGATCAGCAAGTACATCAAGATCAACCCCAACGACATCAAAGTCAATTTGGAGCGTCAGGACAACCTTGAAGTGCTGGAAGTCAAAATCGAATTGCCCGATTCACGTTAAGCTTTTTTTGCCGTCTTTTGAGACATTATTCGCATGTCTCCGATGCGGTGTCTTCAGATGCCATGGCCCCTTGATTGGGGCCATGGTTTTTTTATGGCTGGTCTAAAGACACCCACAAGGAACGTGCTGCGCGGATATTGCGTTCTTTGACGTGTCCGTAGCCTTTGATGTTTTCTGGCACTTGGGCCACTTTGACCGCATGTGCATGGGTTTGTTCTGACAGCTGCGTCAAGTGGCGCTCGATGTGCGCCATGTACTCGCGAATCAGGGCACGCTCTGTCTGACGTTCTTCGGTTTTGCCAAAGAAGTCCAGTTTGGTGCCGCGCAAACCCTTGAGTTTGGCCAGTACCTTGAACCCCGTGAGCATGATGGGGCCGAACTTTCTTTTGACCAATTCACCTTGGCTGTTGCGCTTGGACCAAAGCGGCGGGGCCAAGTGGTAGTGCACTTTGAAGTCGCCCTCAAAACTGTTTTGAATGCGTTCCATGAATCCCGTTTGCGTGTGCAAACGGGCCACTTCGTATTCGTCTTTGTAGGCCATCAAACGGTACAGTTGACGCGCTACGGTTTCGCTCAACAGTGTTTTACCCAAAGGCGCTTCGGTGGTTTGCACGCGGCCCACGATGCTTTGGTAAAGCTGGGCATAAGCCGCGTCTTGGTAATCGGTCAATCGGGCCATGCGGTCGGCGATGAGGTCGTTCAAAGACTCGCGCTTTTTGAACTGGATCACTTGCACGGGCTGCAAGGTTTTCATCAACGCGTCGAGTTGGTGCGCCGCGTGACGGCCCCACTCGAAAGCGGCCAAGTTGTTTTTGACCTGCACATCGTTGAGCTCAATGGCCCGCACCAAAGACTCGCGATGCAAGGGCACCCAGCCTTTTTGCCAAGCGTAGCCCAGCAGCATGGGGTTCACATAAATGGTGTCGCCCATGAGTTGTTTGGCCAGGGTATCGGCATCAAAAGCGCCAACGCCCGACACGCCAACTTGCGCCGAAATTTCGGCCACACATTGATCAGCTGGGTTTTGCCAATTGCCATTTTTCACAAAAGCAGCGGTGGGTGTGCTGTTGCTGTTCAGGGCCACATGGGTGCGGCCTGCACGCATGCGTACCGTGGTTTCTTTGGAAGCACTGACGATGGGGTCGCAGCCGATGATCAGGTCGGCAGCGGCCATGCTGACGCGAGTGGTGCGGATTTCGTCTTGGGTGTTAGCAACCAAAATGTGGCTCCAAGTGGCTCCGCCTTTTTGGGCCAGACCGGCGGAGTCTTGTGTGACGATGCCTTTGCCCTCCATGTGCGCGGCCATACCGAGCAGCTGGCCAATGGTGATGACGCCTGTGCCCCCAACACCGGCCACGACCATGCCCCAGGGTTGGTTGATGAGGGGCAGTTCGGGCTCGGGCAACGCACCCAACGTGGCAGGGTTTGGGGCTGAGCTGGTGGACGTGGCTTTCTTTTTGAAGGTGCCGCCCTCCACCGTGACAAAGCTCGGGCAAAAGCCCTTGAGGCAACTGGTGTCCTTGTTGCAGGTGCTTTGGTTGATGGCGCGTTTGCGTCCCAAAGGGGTTTCAAGTGGTTCGACCGACAAGCAGTTGGACTGCACGCTGCAATCGCCGCAGCCTTCGCAGACTTCTTCGTTGATCATCACGCGCACAGCCGGGTCGACCAGGGTGCCTCGCTTGCGGCGGCGGCGTTTTTCGGTGGCGCAGGTCTGGTCGTAAATGATGACGGATGTGCCTTTGATTTCTCGCATTTCACGTTGAATGCGGTCGAGCTCGTCGCGGTGGAATACACGCACGCCTTCGACCAAAGCCACGCCCTCGTATTTCTCGGGTTCGTCCGTCACGACCACGATGCGTTGCGCACCTTCGGCCTTCATGCTCATGGCGATCTGCACCACGCTGTGGCCTTCAGACCGTTCGCCCACGGGTTGGCCGCCTGTCATGGCGACGGCGTCGTTGTACAAAATCTTGTAGGTGATGTTCACACCCGAAGCCACGCTCTGGCGCACGGCCAAAATGCCGCTGTGAAAATAAGTGCCATCGCCGATGTTGGCAAAAATATGCTGGTCAGTGCAAAAGGGCTGTTGGCCGCTCCAGGGCACGCCTTCGCCACCCATTTGGGTGAAGCCCGTGGTGCTGCGGTCCATCCAGAGGCTCATGAAATGGCAACCAATCCCGGCCATGGCGCGTGAGCCTTCGGGCACCTTGGTGGAGGTGTTGTGTGGACAGCCTGAGCAGAACCAGGGGGTGCGTTCGGCAGCCGCACCCAAGGTCAGCGTTTGCAAGGATTTTTCTTTGGCGTCCAACACGGCCAGGTGCGCGTCGAGGCGGGCGGTGGTGTCGGCATCCACGCCCAGCTTTTTCAACCGCTTGGCAATGGCCCGTGCAATCAACGCGGGTGTCAGGTCGGCATTGGCCCGCAGCAAGGTGCGCTGTGTCGGATTGGGTGTCGACCATTCGCCGCCCGAGGTGTCGCCATCGGCTTCGTCGAATTTGCCCACGATGGTGGGGCGCACATCGTCGCGCCAGTTGTACAGCTCTTCCTTGAGTTGGTATTCGATGACTTGGCGTTTTTCTTCGACCACCAAAATCTCGCGCAGACCAGTGGCAAATTCGCGGGTGGTGTGCGCTTCGAGCGGCCAGACCACGCCCACTTTGTGCACCCGTATGCCCAGGCGTTGGCAGGTGGCGTCATCCAGTCCCAGATCGAGCAGGGCCTGGCGCGTGTCGTTGAAGGCCTTGCCGCTGGCGATCAGGCCAAAGCGATCGTTGGGGCCCTGGATGACGTTGTGGTTGAGCTTGTTGGCGCGGATGTAGGCCAGTGCGGCGTACCACTTGTAGTCAAACAAACGAGCCTCTTGTTCCAGCGCAGTATCGGGCCAGCGGATGTGCACGCCGCCGGGCGGCATCACAAATTCTGGCAAGACGATCTGCACGCGCTCGGGGTCGATGTGGGCCGTCGCACTGGACTCGACGATCTCTTGAATCGTCTTCATGCCCGACCAGATGCCGGCAAAGCGGCTGAGCGCGAGGGCGTGCAGGCCTTGGTCGAGGATGTCTTGTACGCTGGCCGGGAAAAACACGGGCAGGCCGCAGGCCTTGAAGATGTGGTCGCTTTGGTGCGCGGCGGTGGAACTTTTGGCCACATGGTCATCGCCCGCTACCGCCAGCACGCCGCCCCAAGGCGTGGTGCCGGCCATGTTGGCGTGTTTGAACACGTCTGAGCAGCGGTCCACGCCGGGGCCTTTGCCGTACCAGATGCCGAACACGCCATCAAATTTGTTGGTGCCCGGCGGTGCAAAACCCAGTTGCTGCGTGCCCCACAACGCGGTGGCGGCCAGCTCTTCGTTCACGCCGGGTTGGAACACGATGTGCTGAGCTTTCAGGTGGTCTTTGGCCTTCCACAGTGACTGGTCGTAGCTGCCCAGTGGCGAGCCCCGGTAACCGCTGATGAAGCCCGCCGTGTTTTTGCCTTGCAGTGCGTCGCGCTGGCGCTGCAGCATGGGCAGTTTGACCAAGGCCTGCACACCGCTCATGAAGGCGCGACCCACATCCAAGCTGTATTTGTCGTCCAGCGTCACGGTCTCCAGCGCTTGGCGAATCGATTCGGGCAAAGGGGCGTTCATGGTCTGTCCTGCGACTGATATGGAAAGCACAGTGTAGAGCGGGCTTGCCGACAAGTGCTTGCTTTCGGCGACAGGATTTGCCCTATGATTTGAAAGGATCTTGCGCAAAGAGGCTTATTTTGGAAACACTGGACAAATTTGATTGGGCGATATTGAATGAACTGCAAACCAATGGCCGCCTGACCAATGCCGAACTTGCGCAGCGCGTGGGCTTGTCTGCTGCGCCGTGCTGGCGACGGGTGCGGGCGCTCGAAGAGTCTGGGGTCATCCAAGGCTACCGCGCCGAGATCGACCGGCAGAAGGTGGGCTTGGATGTGTTGGCCTTTGTGCGGCTGGACGCGGAGCGCAACCGGGGCGATGTGACGCGTCAATTGGAAGATGCGATCCTCAAAATCCCCGAAGTGGTGTCTTGCCATTACATCAGCGGCACCGGCACCTTTGAGTTGCAGGTGGTCAGCAAGGACCTGAACACCTTCAGCCAGTTTGCGCGGGATGTGTTGCTCAATCTCCCCAATGTGAAAGACCTGCACACCAGTTTTTCACTGGGCGAGGTCAAGGCCGCGGGGGCCTTGCCTTTGCAGGGGTACAAAGGATGATCAGGGGTACAAACCCCGCAATTCCCGCGCTTGCAAGATGCGCGTGCAAGCCACAATGAAAGTGGCCGTGCGCAGACTCACCTGGTTTTCGTCAGCGACCTGCCAGATGGCCGCAAAAGCTTCGCGCATGATGCGCACCAGGCGGGCGTTGATGTCGTCTTCGCTCCAAAAGAAGCTTGAGAAATCCTGCACCCATTCGAAGTAACTCACCGTCACACCGCCAGCGTTGGCGATCACATCGGGCACGACCAGAATGCCCCGCTCGTGCAGGATGTCGTCTGCCTCGGGTGTGGTGGGGCCGTTGGCCCCTTCGATCACCATGCGGGCCCGAATTTGATGGGCGTTTTCTGCGGTGATTTGTTGCTCCAGCGCGGCCGGGATCAGGATGTCGCAATCCACGCCCCAGAACTGCTCATCGGGCAGGACCTCTGCATTTTCAAAACCCTGGACGCTGCCATGCTCGTCGACATGTTTCAGAAGGTTGGGCACATCGAGTCCAGATGCGTTGTAAACCGTGCCGCCATGGTCTTGCACCGCGACCACTGTGGCTCCGGCTTGGGCCAACAGCTTGGCTGCGATACCGCCCACATTGCCAAAGCCTTGCACGGCGATTTTGGCTTTTGTGATGTCCAGTCCGATGTGCTGAGCGGCTTCTTGGCCCACGGTGTAAACGCCACGCCCGGTGGCTTCACGTCGGCCCAATGAGCCGCCCAGAGCAATCGGCTTGCCGGTGACTACGCCTGAGGCCGTGGCGCCTTCGTTCATCGAGTAGGTGTCCATCATCCAAGCCATGATTTGCTCGTTGGTGTTCACGTCTGGGGCCGGGATGTCTTTGGTGGGGCCAATGATGATGCCGATCTCGCTGGTGTAGCGGCGTGTCAGGCGTTCCAGCTCGCCGCGAGACAAGGTTTTGGGGTCGACGCGAATGCCGCCTTTGGCTCCGCCAAAAGGCAGGTTGACGGCGGCGTTTTTGACCGACATCCATGCCGACAGCGCCATGACTTCCGACAGCGTCACACCCTGGTGAAAGCGCACGCCGCCTTTGCCAGGTCCACGGCTCGTGTTGTGTTGCACGCGGTAGCCCTCAAAGTGGGCCATGGTGCCGTTGTCCAACTCAATGGGCACGTCCACGATCAGGGCACGCTTGGGGCGTTTGAGGGTTTCAACCCAGCGCGACAAGCTGCCCAGATAGGGCGTGACCCGGTCGACTTGCTGAAGATAAATGCCCCAGGGGCCGTGATGCTCGGGATTCAGGTAAGAGGGCAGAGCGTGCTGGCTTGTGGCCTTGGCGCTTGCGGCAGGGATGGACATGTGATGTTGCCTTTCTTGAAACTGACGGTTTGTCAGCGGTCCAAATGGTAGGAGGACACGGCTTTGCTGTCCAAGGCCGCTTGGCTGTTGATCCATGCATTTGGCGCATAACATGGTCTGTGAGGCGCAGATTCATCCATGTCGCTTTACGAAACGATGGTCGTCGGACCCCAAAGGCCCGACCGACGAGGGATTGGTCTTTGTTGGTCGTGCCTTTAGGTCCGACAGGTGGGGTGGTTGACCCTACCTGTAAAATCAGCAACTTCAGCCGACCCCGTGGCAGGGTGGCTCCATGGCGCTGGTGGCGTTCATTTATGGGCCTCGATGCGAGGCAGACCAACATGCTTTACCCTCAAGAATTCGATGTGATCGTGGTCGGTGGCGGCCATGCCGGAACCGAAGCCGCCTTGGCCTCGGCCCGCATGGGCTGCAAAACCTTGCTTTTGACGCACAACATCGAGACGATGGGCCAGATGAGTTGCAACCCGTCGATTGGCGGTATTGGCAAAGGCCATTTGGTCAAAGAGGTGGACGCGATGGGCGGTGCCATGGCGCTGGCCACCGACGAAGGCGGTATCCAGTTCCGCATCCTCAACAGCTCCAAAGGCCCGGCCGTGCGCGCCACCCGCGCCCAGGCCGACCGGATTTTGTACAAAGCCGCCATCCGCCGCATGCTCGAAAACCAGCCCAACTTGTGGCTGTTCCAGCAAGCCGTAGACGACCTGATGGTGGAAGGTGACCGGGTGGTGGGGGCTGTCACGCAGGTGGGCATCCGCTTCCGTTCGCGCACGGTGGTGTTGACCGCCGGCACGTTTTTGGATGGCAAGATCCATGTGGGTTTGCAAAACTATGCGGCGGGTCGTGCGGGCGATCCCCCGGCCGTCAGCCTGTCGGCGCGCCTGAAAGAACTGAAGCTACCACAAGGGCGTTTGAAGACCGGCACGCCCCCGCGCCTGGATGGCCGCACCATCGACTTTGCCAAGTGCGCCGAGCAACCTGGCGATGGTGTGCCTGGTGGCATGAACCCCGAGGGGGGAGTGCCGGTGTTCAGCTTCATGGGTCAGGCCGACATGCACCCGCAGCAAATGCCGTGCTGGATCACGCACACCAACGAGCGCACGCACGAGATCATCCGCTCCGGCTTTGACCGCAGCCCCATGTTCACCGGCAAGATCGAGGGCGTGGGCCCGCGCTATTGCCCGAGTGTGGAAGACAAGGTCAACCGCTTTGCAGACAAAGACAGCCACCAGATTTTTCTGGAACCCGAAGGCCTGACCACCCATGAGTACTACCCCAATGGTATCTCGACCAGTTTGCCGTTTGACATCCAGTACGAGCTGGTGCGCTCGATGAAGGGGCTGGAGAATTGCCACATTCTTCGGCCCGGCTACGCCATCGAATACGACTTTTTTGACCCCCGCTCACTGAAGAACAGCTTCGAGACGCGGCAGATCAACGGTTTGTTTTTTGCGGGGCAGATCAACGGCACCACAGGTTACGAAGAAGCTGCTGCTCAGGGTTTGTTTGCCGGCATCAACGCGGCGCTTCAATGCCGGGGCGAAGCCGCCTGGTTGCCCGCGCGCGACCAAGCTTACTTGGGTGTGTTGGTGGACGACTTGGTCACACAAGGCGTGACCGAGCCTTACCGCATGTTCACCAGCCGGGCTGAGTTCCGCCTGCAGCTGCGCGAAGACAATGCCGACGCGCGCTTGACCGAAGTGGGGCGACAAATGGGCTTGGTCGATGACGCCCGCTGGGACGCGTTCAGCCGCAAGCGCGATGCTGTTTCACGTGAAACAGAGCGCCTGAAATCGGTTTGGGTGAACCCGCGCAACTTGCCGGCCGCCGAGTCAGAGCGGGTGTTGGGCAAGGCCATTGAGCACGAGCACAACTTGTTCGATTTGTTGCGGCGACCCAATGTGACCTACCCTGCCCTCATGACTTTGGACAATGGCCGCATGGCCAGCGCCGATGTTTCACGTGAAACGCTGGGTGACTTGAGCGCCCCGGTGATCGAGCAGGTAGAGATTGCAGCCAAGTACTCGGGTTATATTGACCGCCAAAAGGGCGAGGTGGAGCGGGCTGCTTTTTACGAACACCTGCGTTTGCCCGAAGCCCTTGACTACCTGCAGGTCTCGGCCTTGTCGATCGAAGCCCGGCAAAAGCTGGCCAAACACCGGCCTGAAACTTTGGGTCAAGCCTCGCGCATTTCGGGCATCACGCCTGCCAGCGTGTCTCTGCTGTTGATCCACTTGAAAAAGGGTGGTTTCAAGGGCTTCATGCAAACCGCCGATGATCGCGCTGAGGTGGGCGCGCAGGCATGAGCTTGAACCTGGAGGCGGGCCTGCGATCGGGTGCCCAAGCACTGGATCTGAGCTTGTCAGAAGAGCAGGTTCAGCGGCTGCTGGACTACTTGGTCTTGATCCAGAAATGGAACAAGGTCTACAACCTGACCGCCTTGCGCGACCCGGCGGACATGCTGACCCACCACCTGCTGGACAGCCTGACGGCCGTTCTTCCGTTGACCCGGCACACCCAAGGCCAGTCTGCCAAGGTGCTGGATGTGGGCTCAGGCGGCGGCTTGCCAGGCGTGGTGCTGGCCATTTGCATGCCCGAGCTGCAGGTGACCTGTGTCGACACCGTAGCCAAAAAAGCCGCCTTTGTGCAACAAGTGGCGGTGAGCTTGAAGCTGCCCAACTTGCGCGGTTTGCATGCTCGGGTTGAATCCCTCACCGATCCTTACCAAGTCATTTGCTCCCGCGCTTTTGCTTCATTGCCCGATTTTGTGACCTGGACCCGTTCGGCCCTGGCCGAGGGCGGGGTGTGGATGGCCATGAAGGGCAAACACCCGCAGGGCGAAATCGACGCATTGCCTGACGATTTAAAAGTGTTTCACGTGGAACTCTTGACCGTGCCAGGCCTGGATGTGGAGCGTTGCATGGTGTGGATGAGGTTAGTCCAGCCGGTCTAATCCTGAACCCAGAAGGAGAGACTGTGTCGTGCTTGCCGCTCAAAAAGCCGTCAAGCCAGGGAAATACAGCAGGGGTCGTGTGCGATGGATGGCTTGTTTCACGTGAAACATGGATGGACAGCGCCTGTTGTACTGGGGGTCGATCACTTACACTCAGGTCCATAACCGCTTTTTGGGCGGTATCCAATATTTGGCGTGCTTGTGTTTGGTGGGGTGCAGTCTCAAGATGGTGATGGCCAAATACGGCCTGCTTCAAACTCTGCCTTGTTTTTGAAAGGTTTGCATGTTCTTTGGCATCTCCGACTATGGCGCTTTTGTGGCCGCGATTGTGTTGTTTCTGGCCATTCCCGGACCCGGCAACCTGGCCCTTATCACGTCCACCAGCAAAGGGGGGGTGGCAGGCGGACTCATGGCCACGTTGGGGGTGATCGCTGGGGACCAGGTGCTCATGTGGTTGGCGGTGGCGGGTGTGGCCGCGGTGTTGACCACCTACCCCGCGGCATTTGCGGCCATCCAGTGGCTGGGCGCTGTGTACCTGGCTTGGTTGGGTTGGAAGCTGTTGTCGGCCAAACCGGGTGATGCGCCGGTCCTGAACATCCGGCCCCGACAGTATTTCCAGCAGGCCTTGGCCATCACCTTGCTCAACCCCAAGGCGATTGTTTTTTACATGGCGTTCTTCCCCTTGTTCGTAGACCCCAAAACCCACATGGGCTTGATCAGCTTTGGCATCATGGCGGCCACGATTGCGGGGTTGACCTTTTTGTATGGTTTGGGCATGACCTTGCTCACGCACCACCTGGCCGAGCGCATGCGGGCCAACCCTAGGGTGGGTCAAGTGCTGGAAAAGGTGGCGGGTGTTTTTCTCATTGGCTTTGGCATCAAGCTGGCCATTTCCAAATAAAACCGGGAGCACATCATGGCCAAAATTTTCTGCATCGCCAACCAAAAGGGTGGGGTGGGCAAAACCACCACCACGGTCAACCTGGCTGCAGGCTTGGCCAAAGCCGGGCAGCGCGTGTTGCTGGTCGACTTGGACCCGCAAGGCAACGCCACCATGGGCTCCGGCATCGACAAGCGGCAGCTGGAATTGAGCGTTTACGACGTGCTGCTGGAGTCGGCTTCGATTGCCGAAGCGGTCGTCAAGGCCGAAAAGTGTGGTTACGACGTGCTCAGCGCCAACCGCGAGCTGGCGGGTGCCGAAGTGGAATTGGTGCAACTGGAGCACCGTGACCAGCGGTTGAAAACCGCCTTGGCCGCTGTGGATGGAGATTACGATTTCGTGCTGATCGACTGCCCACCGTCTTTGTCCATGCTCACCCTCAATGGCTTGTGCTCGGCCCATGGCGTGATTGTGCCCATGCAGTGTGAATACTTTGCCTTGGAGGGCTTGACGGATCTGGTCAACACCATCAAACAGGTGCACGCCAACCTGAACAAGGACTTGAAAATCATCGGCCTGTTGCGGGTCATGTTCGATCCACGCGTCACATTGCAGATGCAGGTCAGCGACCAGCTCAAGGCCCACTTTGGCGACAAGGTGTTTGACACCGTGATTCCGCGCAACGTGCGCTTGGCCGAGGCACCCAGTTATGGCTTGCCGGGCGTGGTGTTTGACCCGTCGGCCAAGGGCAGCCAAGCCTATGTGGAGTTTGCCTGCGAAATGGTCAAACGTGCCCCTACGCTTTGAGCCAAGAGACCCTTCGCGCCATGACCGATTTGACCCATGACACCGGCGCAGGCTCAGGCCCAAGCGCGAAAGGGGTCGCGGTCAGCGTTTTGATCTTGCCCGGCTGGCAAGGCAGCGGACCTGGTCATTGGCAAATGCACTGGGCGCGTGTTCATGGGTACACCGTGGTCGAGCAGAACGACTGGTTGCACCCCCTGCGCGGTGACTGGCTGGCCCGGTTGGACGAGGTGGTCATCGATGCACCCGGTTCGGTGGTGTTGGTGGCGCACAGTTTGGGGTGCATTCTGGCGGCGGCCTGGGCTTCGTTTTCACGCCACACCGCCCGCGTACGAGGGGCCCTTCTGGTGGCGCCCGGCGACGTGGAAGCGCCAGAGATGCGCGACCGCTTTTCCGGCTGGACGCCCATCGTGCGCCAGCCCTTGCCTTTCAAAAGCATTTTGGTGGGCAGCCAAGACGACCCCTATTGCCGCGCAGACCGTGCCCAGGACCTGGCGCACGACTGGGGCGCTCAATGGCTCGACCTGGGGCTGGCCGGGCACATCAACGCCGATTCATCTTTAGGTGCCTGGCCTCAAGGCCATGCGCTCTTGCAAACCCTCTTGAAGGAATGACCATGGTCACCAAAAAACCGAAAGGCCTTGGCCGCGGACTCGAAGCCCTGTTGGGCCCCAAAGTGGAAGACGCGCCGGTTGTGGCCAACAGCGGCCAGCCCAGTCAGCTCAAGCTGGACCAGATGGTGCCCGGCATGTACCAGCCGCGCACCCGCATGGACGAGGGTGCCCTGTACGAGCTGGCCGAGTCGATCAAGGCGCAGGGCATCATGCAGCCGATCCTGGTGCGTCAACTCACCAATGGCCCCAACGCCGGCAAGTACGAGATCATTGCTGGCGAGCGGCGTTTCAGGGCCTCTCGTTTGGCGGGTTTGGATGCTGTTCCCGTTTTGGTGCGCGATGTGCCCAACGAGGCGGCTGCCGCGATGGCCCTCATCGAGAACATTCAGCGTGAAGACCTCAATCCGCTGGAAGAAGCCCAAGGTTTGCAAAGGCTGATCAAAGAGTTTGGGCTCACTCACGAAACTGCCGCGAAGGCGGTAGGCCGCTCGCGCAGTGCAGCCAGCAATTTGCTGCGTTTGCTCAATCTGGCCGACCCGGTGCAGACCATGCTCATGGCGGGTGACCTGGACATGGGCCACGCCCGCGCCCTGTTGCCCCTGGACAAAGCGGCACAAATCACGGCGGCCAATCAAATTGCGGCCAAAAAACTGTCGGTACGCGAGGCGGAAAGTCTGGCCAAAAAACTGGGTGCCGAATTCAATTTGGTCACGCAAAAGCCCAAGAAGGAGAAGTCTCGCGACGTGCGCCGGGTCGAAGAGGAGCTGTCAGACTTGTTGATGGCCCAGGTCGAGGTGCGCGTCAAAAAACGCGTCAAGCGCATGGGCAAAATGGAAGAAATGGGTGAGTTGAGCATCCAGTTTGGTTCGCTCGACGAACTCAATGGGCTGATCGACAAACTGCGAGGATGAGCGTGCGTTGAAACAGGCTCAAAATTGGTCCCAGACCGTGTGGCGAAGTCTGTTTCGCCCCGATGGGTTTCCGCGTCAGGGCGTGACTCTGCAGCAGGCGACGGGGGCCTTCTTCGTACTCGTGCAGATTGGTTCTGCCTGCGATCAGGGCACCGGCTTGCAACAGAGCGTCCACGACCGCCGCGTTGCGCTTGGGCTTGGTGGCCAGCAAGGCCCATGTACCGCCACTGGTGGGCAGATCCGTGGTGTCGATGTTGTCTTTGATCGCTATGGGAATGCCTGCCAAAGTCTTGTGGTACTTAGGGCGCACCTGATCCAGCGCTTTGGCTTGCGCGATCAATCGCTCAGGATCGCGGCGGATCCAGGCATTCAGAGTGCTCAGTCGATCGGTTTGCGCAAGCAAGGCCTGGACGTACTCTAGGTGTCCGAGTTGTCGCGTGCGCAGCGCTGCGGCTGCTTCTATCAGCGTGAGTTCGAGGGGGACCATGGGGCATCAAGCATCAAAAACATCTGACTCTAGGGTGCGTTTGAAAACGTGAACACCCCCATCAATGACGGTGTGAAAAAATCCATCGTGTGCAGGCCTATACCGTGCTCGCCGTTGCGGGTGGCCATTTGACACATTGGGCACCTGTCTATTTCTCACCGACCCTGGAACCAACGCCGGCACTGTTCGCCTGTCGATCCCAGCAGCGGCTTCGGCGGGCCCGTTCAAACGGCATACCGCGCAGTGCCATACTTCACCGATGCCCGTCTTGCTGCAGAACCCTGCGCCTGGCGGTGAGGCGCACGAGGACCAAAAATCCGCGTGCTTGGTACTGGGCTTCTGTGAGAAAACACCCATGCTGAAAAAATGGCTGAGTGATGCGTCGCTGTCCACGGTCGTTGCCGGCTTTGTGGCCGTGCTGGTGGGGTTCACCAGTTCGGCGGTCATTGTTTTTGCGGCTGCACAGGCCCTGGGTGCCAACGAAGCGCAAACCGCTTCCTGGATGTGGGCGCTGGGTTTGGGCATGGGCGGCACCAGTTTGGTGTTGAGTCTTTGGTACCGCCAACCGGTGTTGACGGCTTGGTCAACGCCCGGTGCGGCGGTGCTGGCGGTGACGCAGGGCGTGACCCTGCCGGAAGCCACGGGGGCCTTCATTGTGAGCGCTTTGCTCATCATGGGGGCGGGTTACAGCGGTCTGTTTGAGCGGTGGATGGCACGCATTCCCTTGGCTTTGGCCAGCGCCTTGTTGGCGGGGGTTCTGGCCCGCTTTGCTATGGATGCGGTGGGGGCTGTCGGTGATGCCCCGATCTTGGTGCTCACCATGGCGGGCGCGTACCTCTTGGGGCGTCGCCTCTTTCCCCGATGGGCTGTGCCTGGTGTGCTGGCCGTTGGCGTGGCGGTGGCGGCCTTGCAGGGCCAATTGAATGCGGCTCAGATTGTTTGGGCATGGGCCACGCCGGTGTGGGTGACGCCTGAGTGGCGTTGGGGTGCCATGGTCAGTGTTGCCTTGCCGCTTTTCATCGTGACCATGGCATCGCAAAACTTGCCCGGCGTGGCAGCGCAGCGCAGCGCGGGTTACAACACGCCGATTTCGCCCGTGATCGGGGCCACCGGATGCGTGACCTTGTTGTTGGCCCCGTTTGGCGGGTATGCGCTCAATTTGGCCGCCATCACAGCGGCCATTTGCATGGGCCGTGAAGCGCATGCCGATCCCGCGCGCCGTTACACGGCCTCGGCGGCGGCCGGACTTTTTTACATTCTTTTGGGCTTGGCCGGCGCCTCGATTGTCAGTTTGCTGGCCGCCTTCCCCAAGGCGCTGGTGTTGGCCGTTGCCGGATTGGCTTTGGTCAGCACCATCGCGTCAAGCCTGTTCACGGCCATGCAAGACGAGCGCCACCGTGATGCGGCTTTGCTGACTTTTCTGGTGACCCTTTCGGGCCTGAGCATTGCCGGGGTAGGGGCAGCTTTTTGGGGCCTGCTGGTGGGAATCGTGGCACTGTGGGCCTTGACTGCGCGCAAAGCCTGAAGCGGCTCGCTGCGCGCAAAGGTCCGTGAAATGCCCGAGGGCCTCACATCGAAAAAATCTTCCCCGGGTTCATGATGTTGTGCGGGTCCAGTGCCCGCTTGATGGTGCGCATCATGTCAACGGCGCCTTCACCGGTTTCGGTGCGCAAAAAACCCATCTTGTGCAGGCCGATGCCATGCTCGCCGGTGCAGGTGCCGCCCAAGCGCAGCGCCCTGTTGACCAGTTGCTGGTTCAGCGCTTCGGCGGTTTCGCACTCTTGCGGGTTGTTGGGGTCGATCAAATAGCCGAAGTGGAAGTTGCCGTCGCCCACATGGCCGACCAAAAAGTAAGGAATGCCGCTGGCATCGGTTTCGGTGATGGAGTCGAGCAGGCAATCGGCCAGGCGGCTGATGGGCACGCAGGTGTCGGTGCTGATGGCGCGGCAGCCGGGTTTGCTCTGGATGGCCGCAAAGTAGGCGTTGTGACGCGCCGTCCACAGGCGGGTGCGCTCTTCTGGGGTGGTCGCCCATTCAAAAGAATTGCCGCCAAACTCGCTGGCGATCTCTTGCACCGTCTCGGCTTGCTCTTTCACGCCTGCGGGTGAGCCGTGAAACTCCATCAATAACATGGGCTCTTCGCGCAAGCCCAGCTTGGCGTAGGCATTGACCATGCGCACGCTGTTGTGGTCCAGCAACTCTACCCGTGCGATCGGCACGCCCAGCTGGATGGTCTGGATCACGGTGCGCACTGCTGCTTCGATGCTGGGGAAGGAGCAAATGGCGGCCGAGATGGCCTCGGGCAAAGGGTACAAGCGCACGGTGACCTCGGTGATCACGCCCAGCGTGCCTTCGCTGCCCACCATCAGGCGCGTCAGGTCATAACCCGCGCTCGACTTCTTGGCGCGGGTGCCGGTGCGGATGACTTCGCCCGCTGCGGTGACCACTTCCATGGCCAGCACGTTTTCGCGCATGGTGCCGTAGCGCACGGCGTTGGTGCCGCTGGCGCGGGTGGCGCTCATGCCGCCAAGGGTGGCGTCGGCACCCGGGTCGATCGGGAAGAACAGGCCGGTGGATTTGATCTCTTCGTTCAGTTGCTTGCGCGTCACGCCCGGCTGCACGGTCACCGTGAGGTCTTCGGCGTTGATGGCCAGCACCTTGTTCATGCGCATCAGGTCGATGCTGATGCCGCCTTGCACCGCCAACAAATGGCCTTCGAGCGAAGAGCCCACACCAAACGGAATGACGGGTACTTTGAATTCGGCGCACAGCTTGACCGCGTCGGCCACGTCTTGTGTGCTCTCGGCAAACACCACCGCAGCCGGTGGCGGCACATGGGTGAAGGCCGATTCGTCGCGTCCGTGTTGTTCGCGCACGATCATGGCCGTAGAGCAGTTGCCGCCAAAGCGGGCCTTCAGGGCGGCCAAAAAGGCTTCGGGCACGGCGCGTTGCGTAATTTCGGGGGCCAGGTGGGCGGCGGGGGTGGGGGCGTTCATGGGGTGTCTCCAGTGGTGGCGGGGCATGGCCGCCAGACGTGTGAATGCGCAGTTTACGCCGCAAACAATGGCCTTGCTGTCCTTTGTCAGACAAGGTCCAGCCAGTTGGCCGACAATGGTCTTTCTTTGCAAGAGCGGTCTCTGACAGCGAAAGTATTCGCTGGGCTCACCAGCGCGGCCTGAGACCGCTGCTTCCGGGGGCCTGTGCGAAACCACCCGGTTGGCCCGTTCAACCCGACCGCACACGCGACCGCATACAAAAACAAGGACATTTTTCATGGGCAACCGACTCACACAAATCGCCACCCGCACCGGCGACAACGGCACCACGGGCCTGGGCAACAACCAGCGCGTGTCGAAAAACAGCTTGCGCGTGCATGCCATGGGCGAGGTGGACGAGCTGAACTCACACATCGGCCTGCTGCTGTGCGAAGACATGCCCGCCGACGTGCGCGAGGTGCTGGTGGAGGTGCAGCACCAGCTGTTTAACCTGGGCGGTGAGCTGTCGATTCCCGGCTTTGAGCTGCTCAAGGAAGAAGCCGTGGCCGCGTTGGACGCAGCCCTTGAGCTTTACAACGCCCAACTGCCCAAACTGGAAGAGTTCATCTTGCCTGCCGGCACACGGGGCGCCTCGCAGGCCCATGTGTGCCGCACCGTGGCGCGCCGGGCCGAGCGCGCTTGCGTGGCGCTGGGCAACGAAGAGGCCCTGAACGACACGCCGCGCCAATACCTCAACCGCCTGTCGGATTTGATGTTCGTGCTGGCCCGCGTGCTCAACCGCATGCATGGCGGCGACGACGTGTATTGGAAGAGTGCCCGCATGCAAAAAGACCCGGCAGCCTGAAGGTTCTGGGGCTGTCACCTAGGTGCACTTTTCAGGGTTGATGCGCGTGACAGCGGGGCATGGCCGCTGATACGCTGCAATGCATGAACACCGTGTCACGACCCTCCGATTCTGCCCCCTATCTGCCCCAGATCAGGCTGTACCAAAACTGGCTGCGCGACGAGCGCGGCCTGAGTTTTGCCACCTACAACGAGCTCTGGCGATGGTCGGTTACCGAGCTGGACGCGTTTTGGCAAAGCATCTGGGATTACTTTGATTTTCAGTCCCCCACGCCGCACACGGCGGTGCTGGCGGGCAATGTCATGCCGGGGGCCAAGTGGTTTCCGGGGGCCCAGACCAATTACGCGCACCAGGTGTTTCGCCATGTGCAGCCCGCGCAAGCGGCTGGTTTTTTGGCGGTCATCAGCCACAACGAAAAAGGCTTGCGCCGCGAAATGAGCTGGCCCGAGCTGCGCCGCCAGGTCGCCGCCATGGCGCTGCACCTGCAGGCCCAGGGTGTGCAGCCGGGGGACAGGGTGGCGGCGTACCTGCCCAACATCCCCGAAGCCATGGTGGCGTTTTTGGCCACCGCCAGCGTGGGCGGCGTGTGGAGCATTTGCGCGCCGGACATGGGTACCCACGCCGTGCTGGACCGCTTCAAGCAGATCGAGCCCAAGGTGCTGATCGCGGTGGACGGCGTGAGCTACGGCGGGCGCGACTTTGACCGCATGGGTGTGGTGCAGGAGCTGCGCGACGCCTTGCCCAGCGTGCAGCACGTCATCGTGCACGACAACCTGGGCACGCTGGATCTGGCCCATTGCGCCGTGGGTGCCAGCGTGCAAATGTCGACCATCACGGCGCGTAACGATGCCGCTGTGCAGGCCTTTGAGCCGATGTGGTTGCCCTTTGATCACCCGCTGTGGATTGTCTATTCGAGCGGCACCACCGGCCTGCCCAAACCCATCGTGCATGGCCACGGCGGCACCGTGATCGTGGCGCTGGCCAACAAGATTTTGCACAACGACATCGGCTGCAGTTACCACCCCAACAGCTGGGGCGAGCGCTTCCATTGGTACAGCTCCACCGGCTGGGTCATGTGGAACGCGCAGGTGGCGGGCTTGCTGAACGGCGTGACCTGTGTGATCTATGACGGCAACCCTGGCGGCAGCAAGGAGAACCCGGACTGGGGCATTTTGTGGCGCTTGGCGGCGCAAGAGAAGGTGAGCTTCTTCGGCGCGGGCGCGGCCTTTTTTGCCAACTGCCAAAAGGCGGGCGTGGACATTTCGCGTTGCGGCGACTTGACGGGGGTACGCGCCCTGGGCACCACCGGATCGCCCTTGTCGCCCGAGACCCAAAGCTGGGGTACGGCGCAATTTCAGGCCATCGGCACCGACATCTGGTGGTGCAACATCTCGGGCGGCACCGATTTTGCGGGGGCCTTTTTGGGCGGCCACCGCGAGCTGCCGCAGGAACCTGGCGTGATGCAGTGCCGTGAACTGGGTTGCGCGGTCGAGGCCTGGAACGAAGCGGGCGAGCCCGTGTTGGGCGAAGTGGGCGAGCTGATCTGTGCGCAGCCCATTCCGTCCATGCCGCTGTACTTCTGGAACGACAAGGACAACGCCCGTTATTTGGCCAGCTATTTTGAGATGTACCCCGCAGGCCACGGCCGAAAACCCGGCGGCGGCAACGGCCCGGCCAGCATGGGCGGCGTGTGGCGGCATGGCGACTGGCTGCGCATTGGCGATACCCAAGGCGTGGGCGAAGGCTGCGTGATCTTTGGCCGCAGCGACGCCACCATCAACCGCTACGGCCTGCGCATGGGCACCAGCGAGCTGTACAGCGCGGTGGAAGCCCTGCCCGAAGTCATGGACTCGATGGTGGTGGACCTGGAGTATCTGGGCAAAGAAAGCTACATGCCGCTGTTTGTGGTGCTGCGCCCGGGTACGGTGTTTGACGACGCGATCAAGGCCAAACTCAACAACGCCATCAAAGTGGCGCTCAGCCCGCGATTCATTCCGAATGAAATCTTCCAGGTGGCTGAGATCCCGCGCACCTTGTCTGGCAAAAAGCAGGAGTTGCCGATCAAGAAACTCATGCTCGGTCAGCCGCTGGAAAAGGTGGTCAACCGGGACGCCATGGCCAATCCGGGGTGCCTGGATTGGTACGTGGAACTGGCCAAGCAGCACTTGGCCAAGGCCTAAGCTGGCCCCCCTTGCGCCAGACACCGTAGCGAACGAGGGCTTGGTGTTTTCGCAGGAGCCCACCCCTGTGGGCGAAACGATGCTCGCGCACCACCAAGATCGTATTCAGACCTGTCACAAGCACTTTTAGCGACTTTTATTCAGTACTTTAAAATAAAGTCGCGACTAAATCACAAACTACTTTGAAAAAGTCGCAAAATAACGGTTATGAAACGCTACCTTGATGACCGTGTGCAGGCCGATCTGGCCCACAAAATGGTATTCCTCACCGGCCCGCGCCAGGTGGGCAAAACCACGCTCAGCCGCCAACTGATGGCGCAGCAAGGCGGCCAATACCTGAACTGCGACGTGCCAGCCGACCGGGCCCTCATCCTGAAACAGCGTTGGAGCCCCCAAGCGCCTTTGCTGGTGCTGGATGAAATTCACAAAATGCCCGACTGGAAAGCCTGGCTCAAAGGTGTTTACGACGGCAAACCCGCCACCCAGCAACTGCTGGTCACGGGCAGCGCCAGCATGGACACCTTCAGGCAAAGTGGAGAATCGCTGGCGGGGCGTTTTTTCGGTCTGCGACTGCATCCCCTGTCGGTACGCGAATGGTGCGAGCAAACCGGGGCCATACCCGATGCTGCGCTGACCCATCTGCTGGAGCGCGGCGGCTTTCCTGAGCCCTGCCTGGCCCCAGACAACGAACAAGCCGAGCGCTGGCGCAGGCAGTACTTTGATGGCCTGGTGCGCAACGACGTGCTGGAGTTTTCGCGCATCCAGGAGGTCAACGCCATTCGCCTCTTTGCCCAAATGCTGCGCTCGCGAGTGGGCTCGCCCCTGTCGCTGGCCAGCATGGCGCGCGACTTGGCCGTGTCACCCGTCACGCTCAAGAAATACCTCGACATATTGGAAGCGCTTTTCATAATCTTTGTGGTGCGACCTTGGCATGACAACATCGCCCGCTCGGTGTTGCAAAGCCCCAAGGTCTACTTTTATGACACTGGCCTGGTCGAAGGTGACGAAGGCCTGCGCTTTGAAAACCTGGTGGCCACTGCTTTGCTCAAGCATGTGCAATGGCAGCAAGATGTGCAGGGCAAAGAGGCCGGACTGCACTACATCCGCACCAAAGACGGGGCCGAGGTGGACTTTGTTTTGAGCGAAAAAAACCAGCTCACGCAGCTGGTGGAATGCAAGTTGTCTGATGAAAAACCGCACCGCGCATTGCAACGCTTTGCGCTGGAAAAAGCGCCGGTTCAGGCTGTGCAGGTGGTTCGCAATGCGCGGCACAGCTACATGCTGGGGGACATTCAAATTGCTGTGGCTGCTGAATATTTGTCTGAACTCGTTGCCTGACTGAAAAGAGCCGAACTCAGTTCTTGTGCAACTCCGCATTCAACTTGCGCGCAGTTCGTGTTTAAAAAGTGGCTATACCTATGCCGCAACCCAGGGCGAATTGCCACCACGCCAAAGTTGTATTACGATGTCATACAAAGCTTGTTGTGGCCAGTTCGCGCCATCTAAAGGAGTGACATGAGTACATTGACCGTGCGTTTGACCGATCAGGAAGATCGCGACTTGCAACTGGCCTGCGAGCAGACCGGCAAAACCAAAAGCGAGGTGGTGCGTGATTTGCTGGCAGAGTCCTTGCGGGGTTATCGGTTGCGCCAGTCTTTGCAGGCAGCACATGCTGAGTTGGGCGGCGCAGCCCGACAAGCAGGTTGGCTGACCGAGGACGACATCTTGCAGGACGTCTCTTGAAGGGCTTTCTCGACACCAACGTCTGGTTGTCCGCCACCGTGTTTGCTGGCTTGTGTGAGGCGATCTTGATTGAGTGCCATCAGCGCGACTGGCTATTGACCACCCCATTGGTGCAGGCTGAGGCCCACGAAGTGCTGAAGCGTAAATTTCCTCACTTGCCACAATCACAGGCACTGTTTGACGCCATCTGGTCAGAAGCCACCTGCGTGCAAGACCTGGACGAGCCCGCAGATGACAACGACGTCAGGCTGGTCAGAGCCGCCAGCTTGGCAGGTGCCGAGGTGTTTGTCACAGGCGACAAGCGCGTGTTGTCCTGGGGCCGTGAAGGCAACATGCAAATTTTGAGCCCCAGGGATGCGTGGATGCTGCTGTTTGCGGGCATTAATGGCGCTTGAATAAGCGCCGATGTGGACCGTGCAGGTGGTGCGCCATGTGCGGCACAGCTATACCTTTGGCGATGTCCAGGTTGAGGTGGCGCGCGACACTCGATGCCAGCAGCGCCAACGTAATAATGAACTTATTGGGTTTATTTTCTCTTTGTTTTGAGCCTATAGTAAATACTTCGAGCCGGCTCAGGAACTTGATCGAGTGAGCGGGCGGACTGCAAAGAAGGAGCACCGGATTTCATGAGAAATTTAGTCCTGTACGAAAAAGCAGTACAGGGCTGTCAAAGCCATGCTCTAAGAGGGTTGCAGCCATTTCAACAACAAGATGTATCGACTATGCCCGGATGTATCCACCGGGTTCTGCGGTCTACATCACGTTAGACACGAGTTGAGGAAGTCACGCTGATGCACGACAAGAAAATCGAGTGGGGGAAGGAGATCGTTCAAGCCGGTAGCGATATAGCTACTCTAGCCAAGGATGTAGGCATTCCTGGTATCGGGTTGCTGGCCAAATTCGCCCAGCGCTTCTACGAAAAGCACCTTCAGCAGCGTTTTGCAAAGTTTCTGGCCGACGCAGAAGTTGACGAAGAAATAATCAACAAAATTTCAGCGGATGCAAACTATTCAAACTACTTCTACGCAGCACTGGAGACTGTTCGCCAAACTCATTCGCAAATCGGTGTTGTTGCGCTGGCTCTTATCTATAAAGATCACTGGAACGATGAGGCCTATTTGATTGCGGCGATGCGAGCATTCTCTCAAGTCAGTGACAGAACGCTAAATGCGTTTATGTCGTTGTACGAAGAGATTCCGTCTGGCCAGAACTATCTGGTCTTAACCACTAAAAAAAATGATGAAGGTCACTTCCACGAGATCTACAACGAGGCCGTCGAGCTTATTGGCCGCAACTTCTTTGTAATGAGTACTGGGGCCAGCATGCATGCAAATGGACCGGTACAGGGGATGAAATGGGATCACACGGATTCTTATTATGCTTACTGCCGAGCAGCTAAGGCCCGTGTCTAACAAGCCATTCGAGACGGACCTTCGCAAGCGGGCTTCGCCCGCTTGCTCGGCCGCTCATGGGCGACGTTCGGCCTTGCGCCAATACATCGCAGAGCACCCGATCACCCACTGACTGCTGTCGCTGGCTCTTTACGAATTGGCCTTGCCGGGCGGTGATCGGAAAAGACGAACGGCGTGCCCACTTGCGCAGGCACGCCGTTTTGTTTTGAAAGAACGAGAAAACTCAGTTCTTGTGCAACTCAGCGTTCAATTCGCCCCAGCTCTTGTTGCGCGGGATGGCGTGCAGCGCGCCGGACTGTGAATCGCGGCGGAACAGGATGCCGTTTTTGCCGGACAGCTCCTTGGCTTTCATGACCGAGCCGTCGGGCATTTGCACGCGGCTGCCGCCGGTGATGTAGCAACCGGCTTCCACAATGCAGTCGTCGCCCAGCGAGATGCCGATGCCGGCGTTGGCGCCCAATAGGCAGCGCTTGCCGACCTTGATGACTTCTTTGCCGCCACCCGACAGCGTGCCCATGATGGAAGCGCTGCCGCCGATGTCGCTGGCGTCGTCCACCACCACGCCCGCGCTGATGCGGCCTTCGACCATGCTGGCGCCCAGGGTGCCGGCGTTGAAGTTGCAAAAGCCTTCGTGCATGACGGTGGTGCCGCTGGCCAGGTGCGCGCCCAGGCGCACCCGGTCGGCGTTGGCAATGCGCACGCCCGACGGGATCACGTAGTCGGTCATCTGCGGGAATTTGTCCAGGCCCTTGATCTCGAGCACGCGGCCGGTGCCACGGGCTTTCAGGCGGGCAGCGGGCACATCGGCCAGCGCGCAAGGGCCAAAGTTGGTCCAGGCCACGTTGGGCAGCAGACCAAAGATGCCGGTCACGTTGGCGCCGTGCGGCGCTACCTGCCGGTGGCTCAGCAGGTGCAGGCGCAGGTAGGCGTCGTGCGTGTCGGTGGGCGCGTCGGCCAAGGACTTGATTTCGGTGCGAACCGCCACCACGGTGGCGTTGCGCACGCTGCAGGCGACCAAGGCCTGGGCCACCTCTGCGCCCAAAGCGGCGACGGCTTCGGCCTGGGTCAGGCGGGTGCTGCCGCTGGCGGTCACGTCGGCCGCCAGTTCGGGGGCCGGGAACCAGGTGTCCAGCACGGTGCCGTCAGCGGCGATGGTGGCCAGGCCTGTGGCGCGTGCGCCGGTGGTTTGGAGTGTGCTCATGTTTTGGTTCCGAAAAAATGGCCCGCCAAGTGTGTGGGCCGTTGCGTCAAGGGGAGCCAGATTATCGCGGAAGGCGGCGTGTCACAAATTATTCATGGGCCTTACATAGACTGGACAATTTGCAAACTTCACGATTTTCGGCGCAGGCGCTGGTATCCCCCACCACGCACAACGCAGACGCTGCCAAAACCATGCCTGCTCGACTTTTCACCAACGCTGCTGCCATGATGTTCACCAGAACCTCGACAGAATCTCCTGACCTATTCAGGGGACTTTGGCCGCTGTTGGGCATGCTTTTGATGGCCAGCTTGCTGGGCGCCTGCATGCCGCGCCAATTGTTGGTCAACAGCGCCGCGGATGCACTGACGGCACAAGGCCAAGCGGCGGAAGAGGACCTGGGTTTGGCCCGTGAGGCCAGTGCTTTTTATCTCAAATTGTCCGAATCTTTGTTGCGACAGTCGCCCGGTCACTTGCCCTTGGCCGAGTCGGTGGCTTCGGGCTTCACGCAATATGCCTACGCTTTTGTGGGTTTCGAAGCCGAACGCCTGGTCAGCACCGATGCCAAGGCCGCGCACCTGCTGAACCAGCGAGCGCAGCGCATGTATTGGCGTGCACACCGCCACGCCATGGCCGCGTTGAACCAGACGAGCCCCGGGTTTTCTGCTGCCCTGGCGCAGCCACAAGCCTCGCGCTGGCCAGTGCTGCGACCCGATCAAGTGGGCGTGGCCTATTGGGCCGCGGCTTCCTGGGGGGCTTACATCGCGCTGTCCAAAGACGACCCCGATGCGGTGGCCGATTTGCCCTTGGTCGGTCGCTTGGCCGAACTGGCGTGGCGCACCTCACCGGAGCATGGCCAAGGCGCTTTGGCCAGCTTGATGGGCAACATCGAGGCCGCACGTCCCGGCGGCTCTGCTGTCAAAGCGGCAGCGTTTTTTGACCAAGCCATTGCGGTCAGTGGGGGTCAAAACGCAGGGCCTTTTGTGGCCAAAGCCGAGGCGATTGCCCAAGCGGCGGGCGATCGGCCAGCCTTTGAAGTTTTGTTGCAACAGGCGCTGACGGTGAGCGCCAAGCACGCCGACTTGTCGAGCCAAATCATGCGCCAGCGTGCGCAGTGGTTGCTTGACAACGCAGATGATCTTTTTTAATGGGTCTGAAAATGGTTTTGACGTTTGCAAAGTGGTGGCCAAAAGGGCTGAGTGCAGCGCTGGTGGTGTTGGGCATGTCGTGGCTGCCCACCACGCAGGCACATGCCCAGCAACTGCGCATCGGTTCTTTGGTGCCCAAAAATTCTCTCTACCACCGCCAGCTGCTGGACGTGGCCGAGAGCTGGCGAACAGCGCAGGGTGCGGGCGCGAAGTTTCTGGTGTACCCCGATGGCTCCCAAGGGGGCGAGGCCGAAATGGCGCGACGCATGCGCATCGGGCAACTCCAAGGCGCGTTGTTGTCGGTGGTGGGTTTGCGCGAAATCGAGCCCTCGATCGCGGCGCTGCAATCGATGCCACTGCTGTTTCGCAATTGGGAAGAGCTCGACTACGTGCGCGAGAAAATGCGCCCGACCATGGAAAAGAAGTTCCTGGACAAAGGCTTTGTGGTGCTGGCATGGGGCGATGCGGGTTGGGTGCGTTTCTTTTCCAAAGAAGCCGCGCTGCGGCCTGATGACTACAAGCGCATGAAATTTTTTGCTTGGGGCTCGGAGCCCGACCAGCAAAACATCATGAAAAGCTTGGGCTACACGCCCGTGCCGTTGGAGACCACCGACATCCTGCCCGCCATTCAGACGGGCATGATCAATGTGGTGCCGTCCACGCCCTACTTTGCCTTGGCCACCCAGGTCTACAACACCGCGCCGCACATGCTGGACATCAACTGGGCCCCGATTGTGGGGGCCTTGGTCGTGACCCGCAAAGCATGGGACGGCATGTCGCCCGATGTCCAAACCGCGGTGCGATCTGCCAGCGACAAAGCAGGTGCGCAAATTCGGACCAAAGCCCGGCAAGAGGTCGAAGAAGCGGTGGACGCGATGAAAAAACGAGGCCTCACGGTGAACAAACCCAATGCAGTGCAAATGAAAGAGTGGAACGATTTGGCGGAAAAGCTGTACCCGCGCATTCGCGGCACCATGGTGCCCACCGAAACTTTTGATGAGGTCATGGCCCACCTGAAAACCTACCGTGCAGGCCAAGCCAAGTGAGCCCCACTTCCGAGACCCAGCCTGAAACGCCACGCCAAAGCACTTGGGCGATCGACGAGTGGCTGTCGTCGGCAGCGCTGGCGCTGATGGTGCTGATCCCGGTCATTGAAATAGCCATGCGCCCTTGGATGGGCCAAGGCATCGAAAACGCCTCTGTCTTGGTGCAGCACCTGGGTTTGGTGCTGACGATGTGGGGTGCGTTGGCGGCCGAGCGGCATGGCCACCTGACCACGATGGGCGGCGGCATGCGCCGAAACGGCGAGCTGCCCAGCAGCGGGGCCAACTCCTGGCCGCAGCGCCTGGCCCACGGCTTGGCTGCCTTGGTTTGCGGCATGTTGGCCATGAGCAGCTGGCGCTTGGTGGACAGTGAGCGCGAGGCCGCCCAGGTGCTGGCCTATGGCATACCGGTTTGGTGGGTCCAGGCCAGCATGCCTTTGGGCTTTGCTTTGCTGGGGGTCAAGCTGGGTGCGCGCTGCGCACTTTTTGCGCGTGCATGGCCGGGTCGGTGGCTGACCGGTTTGGCGCTGGCGCTGTGCGGAGCCGCTTTGGTCGCGCAATTTGACGGCACGGCCTTTGCTGCCTGGCCTGCGTTCATGCTTTTGTGTGTTGCTTTGTTTGCCGGTGCGCCGATATTTGCGGTGCTGGGGGGTTTGGCGCTGGCTTTGTTTTGGCAAGACGGCATGCCTTTGGCTTCGGTGTCCCTGTCGCACTACCAAATCACGGTGAACCCGTCCTTGCCCGCGCTGCCCTTGTTCACTTTGGCGGGCTTGGTGTTTGCGCGCACCGGGGCTGCGCAGCGACTGGGCACTTTGTTTGTGGCTTTGTTGGGGCACGGTGCCAAGGGCACGGTGCTGGCGACCGCATTGTTGTGCTCTTGTTTCACCGCGTTTACGGGCGGCAGCGGGGTGACCATTTTGGCTCTGGGCGGCTTGTTGTTGCCTTTGCTGCTCAAGGTGGGTTACCCCGAAAATCGGGGCATCAGTTTGGTCACCAGTGCCAGTGCTTTAGGTGTCCTGTTGGCACCGTCGGTGCCGCTCATCATGTACGCCATCATTGCCCGCGTGCCCATCAACACCATGTTTTTGGCGGGCCTGTTGCCGGCGTTGGTCATGGTGGCTTTTCTACTGGTGTTTGGCGGGTACTTGCGCCGATCCCGTGGTGAGTTGCCTTCAGACGCGGTCCCAAATCCGCCCTTGTCTCTGACGCCGCGCCCCTTGCTTTGGCCCTCTGTTTGGGCCGCCAAATGGGAAATTTTGGCCCCCGTGGTGGCCATTGGTTCCTTGGTCAGTGGCTTGGCCACGCCCACCGAAAGCGCGGCCGTCACTGCGCTCTATGCCATCTTGACCCAAGCTTGGGGCCACCGCGAATTGGGTTGGCGCTTGTTGTTCAAGTGTCTGAGCGAATCGGCCCAGATCATTGGTGGCGTGTTGTTGATTTTGGGCATGGCTTTGGCATTGACCAATTTCTTGATCGACGCGGGCATCCCGGATGCGGCCATTGAAGCTGTGCAAGGCGCCATTCCGGACAAGTTCTTGTTCTTGTTGGCTTTGACGGTGTTTTTGCTGCTGGCTGGTGCGCTCATGGAAATTTATGCGGCCATCGTCGTCTTGGTGCCCTTGCTGTTGCCGGTGGCCATGAGCTATGGCATTGACCCGGTTCACTTTGGCATCATTTTCCTGGCCGCCATGGAGATGGGCTTTTTGTGCCCGCCGGCGGGCATGAACATATATTTTTCATCGGCCATGTTCAAAAAGCCGGTGAGTGAAGTGGCCGTGGCGGTGTTGCCCGCTTTGTTCGCGATCTTTTTGGGCACACTGGCCATCGCTTCAGTGCCATGGCTTGCCACGGGTTTGCCAAGGCTGCTTGGCGCGTCTGTGTGACGGTGACATCAAGCCGGTGATTTTTTGGGCTGCGCTGTGCACGCTTGGCACACAAATGTGCGTTGGTTCAAAAAGCGGGTGAATGAACCCAGCGCGCGCGGCTTGTGCAGCCCACACCGGTAGCAACTCATGGTGCCCATGTTGGCCGAATCCTTGAAAGGCGAGCCGCCGCCTTTGAAGGTGTAGCGCAGGCCATCGGAAGCCATGATGGAGTCGGCTTCAAGTTTGAGTGCTGGGGTCATGGTGTGCTGGAGGTGTTGGAAGACGATGTGAACGTGTGTGGGCTCAAGTCAGCGCGAAGCCTCAACGGGTGCGGTGGCCAACCACAGCGCATCAATGTCACGCAACTTTTGGCCGTCAAACCTGTCGTGTTCTTCCCAGTAGCGCCCAGACGCGACCCAGTAGCCTAAATCGGCCTCGGCGCGCAAGGCGGTTTGAACAGCCGACGGCGGCTGCGCCTCAAAGCTCGGGTGCTCGGTCATGACTTCAAGGGCCGTAAAAGCCAAGCGTGGAAAGCAAAGCCGAGAGTTTTCAAGCTCCGACAGATTGACCACGGCACAGCCGTTTTGATGAGCCAAAGCCTGAAAGCGCAGAGATTTGGCTTCCAGGCTTTGCAAGGTCACATCGCAGCGCAGGGGGTCGGCTGTGCCTGCGCCATAAAAATGGGTCGCCTGACCGGGCTTGGCGTCGTACACCATGTCGCAGCCGATGTAGGCGATGACATCGGGTTTGAGTGCGCCAAGAACCCAATAACCAGCGGTGAAAGACATGGTGCCGCCCGCATACACAAAGCCGCCAAATTCATTTTGAACCGGTACAAACTCTTCGGCCGTGACAATGCGTTTGCCGTTCAGATCTTCTGCACGGGGGTGCCTGTCGATGGGAAAGTCTTCAGGGTAAATCAAGCAATTCCAGGACGGGCAGGCTTTCCAAGCGTTGTTGATCACCACGGTGTGGGAAAAACAAGACGTATCCCAATCTGCGGTTTTCACCGCATCGGGTGCGCTCCCAACGATCAGTACTTTGTTCAATGCCGTGCTCACGAAGGATATGGAATGCCACTGACCCAAGATGCTGAACGCCGAAGATGTCACCTTGATGAACTTAAAAAAAGGGCCGCTTTGCGGGCTAAAAAAATGTTTCATGGATGCCTGTGGCCGGTGCCCTGTCACTTTCTGCCAATCCCTTTGAGTCTTGCAGCGATTGCAGCCGACCCGCCAGCGCGTTGCAATCACCCCATGGCGACGGCCGCAACCAGGCCGCGCCGATGGAGACACAAGCATGTACCTCATCGCTGGTTTGCACCGCTCATTGCAAAGGCACCCCGACAAGATCGCCACCGTCACAGGCCGCCGCCGCCAGACTTACCGGCAGCTGGTGGACCGGGTGGCCCGCACCGCGTCAGCACTGCGTGCGCTGGGTCTGCAGCCGGGCGAGCGCTTGTCTGTGCTGTCCCTCAACAGCGACCGCATGATCGAGTTGCTGCTGGCCGGAGCTTGGGCCGGGCTGGTCATCAACCCGATCAACACGCGTTGGACGCCGGCCGAAGTGGCCTACGCGCTGAACGACTGCGGCGCCGATCACGTTGCCACTTCTCAGGCGGGCCCTGCAGGCCTTCCCTGATGTGGAATTCATCCATTTCTACGGCATGACCGAAACCTCGGCCGCCGTCTCAAACTTGCCGATTTCCCGCGACCCGGCCTTTCTGGACAGCCAGCGCATCCGCTCGGCGGGGCAGGCCGGGGTGTCGGCCGAGATCCGTATCGCAGACGCCGAGGGCAAAGAGCTGCCCGCGGGCATGCATGGCGAGATCTTGGTGCGCGGCCCGGCGGTGATGCAAGGCTACTGGGGCCGCGAAGAAGACACCCGCCAGGCTTTGGCCGGCGGCTGGCTGCACACCGGCGACGGCGGCACCATGGACCCACACGGCTACCTGTATGTGATCGACCGCATCAAAGACCTGGTCATCACCGGCGGCGAAAACGTCTACCCGGCCGAAGTCGAAAGCACCCTCACCAGCCACCCGGCGGTGTCGATGTACGCCGTGATCGGTTTGCCCCACGAGAAATGGGGCGAGGCCGTGCACGCCATCGTCGTGCTCAAGCCCGGCGCGCAGGCCAGCGCCGAAGAACTCTCGACGCACTGCCACTTGCTGATCAGCGGCTTCAAGTGCCCAAAGAGCTACGAATTTCGCGACAAGCTGCCGCTCACGGCCGCTGGAAAAGTGCAAAAGACCGAACTGCGCAAGAGCGCAGCAGGGGCACGCGCATGAACAGCACAACAGCGAACCCAAAGCCAAACCGCCCGCCGCTGCAAGGCGTGCGCGTGCTCGACCTTACCCGCCTGCTGCCCGGCCCCATGTGCACGCTGCACCTGGCCGACCTGGGCGCCGACGTCATCAAGATCGAAGACCTGGGCGCGGGCGACTACGCCTCGCCTGCGGTGCGCGAAATGCTCAACCGCAACAAGCGTGGCATGCGCCTGGACCTCAAACACCCCGAAGGCGTGCAGCTTTTGCTCAAGCTGTGCAAGAGCGCCGACGTGCTGGTCGAGGGCTTTCGCCCCGGCGTGATGGCCCGGCTGGGTTTGGGTTATGACGTGGTGCGTGCACGCAACCCGCGCCTGGTGTGCTGCAGCATCAGCGGCTACGGCCAGACCGGGCCGCTCAGTCAAAAGGCCGGGCACGATCTGAACTACTGCGGCTATGCCGGGGTGGCCGACCAGGTGGGCACGCCGTCTGGCGAGCTGGCGCTGTCCAACCTGCCCATGGGCGACTTGCTGGGCGGCAGCATGCCCGCCGTCATGGGCATTCTGGCCGCGCTGTTCGACGCGCAGCGCACCGGCCAGGGGCATGTTGACGTGGCCATTGCCGACGGCGTGCTGGCCCACGCGGTGATCCCGCTGGCGGGCCTGCACAGCCGGGGCCGCGTGCCCGCGCCCGGTGGCGACAAGCTGACCGGGGCGCTGCCCTGCTACGGCCTGTACCCCACACAAGACGGCCGCTATTTGGCCGTGGGCGCGTTCGAGCACAAGTTCTGGGACAGCTTTTGTACTTTGCTGGGCCGCCCCGACTTGGCCGAACACCACATCCCCCAAACCCAAGCCTTGAACGACTGGGCGCGCCGCGAAGTGGCCCAGGCGGTGCAAGCCCACCCCTGGCCCACTGGGCGCAGCTGCTGGAAGGTGCCGACTGCTGCGTGACCCCCGTGCTCAAACTCGACGAGGCGCAACAACTGCCGCACTTCCAAGACCGGGGCATGTGGGTGCAGGTGCAGACCGCGCAGGGCGAGACCATGACACAACTGGCCATGCCGGTGCAGATGAGCGGCTACACCTTCGCGGTGCACAATCCCGCGCCCCTGCAGGGCCAACACACCCGCGAGCTGCTGGCCGCTGCGGGACTCGACGCCGCCGCCATTGATGTTTTGTGCCAATGCAAAGTCGTAGGATAGAGGCCTTGCCCCCTAGTCCTTCAGGCCCGACTGCCTCATGAACCGTTCCCAGAACGCCACGCCCATTCCGCAGAGCATTCAGCACACCATCGCCGTTTACCAGGTGTTGCAGATGCTGCTCGCGGTCGAGGGCGAAGACGCCCGGGCCGCGGTGCTGCGCCGTGCGGGCATCTTGCCCGCCCTGCTGGAATCGCCTCTGGCGCGGGTCACCCAAACCCAGTTTGCCCGCCTGATGACCACGCTGGTGCGCCACCACCGCGACGAGTTCTGGGGCCTGAGCACCACCGCGCTGCCCTTGGGCTCGTTTGCCATGGGCTGCCGCATGCTGGTGGGCCACCGCAAGCTGGGCGACGCTCTGCGCGCCGGGCTGCGTTATTACCACGCACTGCTGGTCGACTTTGTGCCCCGCCTGCAGGTCAGCGGTGGCGTGGCCTACCTGCGCATGGGCTCGCGCCACACTCTGGCGGCCCGGCAGGTCTATGCCGTGCGCGTTTTCATGTTTTTCAGCTACGGCGTCATGTGCTGGCTGGCGGCGCGGCGCATTCCGGTGGATGACGTCGTCTACCAAGGCAGCGACGTGGCCCGCCGCAGCGATGCGTCCAAACTGTTCCAAGCACCCATCCGCCTCATGGAGGGCAAATGGGGTTACCGCTTTGACGCCAAATGGCTCGACCTGCCCGTGGTGCAAAGCCACGAAAGCGTCGAGACCTTTTTGGTCATGCCGCGCGCCTGGTTCAACATGTCCTTCCTCAAGGTCGGCCTGGTGCCCGACGTGGGTGCGCTCTACACCTTGCCCCGCGTGGTGGGCGTGCAGCGCGCCAAAGAAATCATGCTCTCGGCACGCGACATCGACGCGCATGAGGCCGTGCGTCTGGGCATCGCGATGGAGCTGCACGAGCCGGACCAGCTGCTGCCCCGTGCGCAGGCCTTGTCCCGCAGCTTTGTGGGCGCATCGCCTGCGGCGGTGGCCTCGATCAAGCGCAACCTGAACAATGCCTTGGGCGGTGGCCTGCAAGACATGCTGAGCGCCGAAGCGCAGGCCCAGTCCCTGGCCGCAGGCACCGCCGAGCACCGCGAAGCCGTGGGGCGGTTTTTGAACAAGCAGGCGCCTTTTTTTGCTTGGCCTGTCCGAAAAGACTGAAGTGAACTGCGGTTTTTGGTGGGAGCGGTCTGTGACCGCGATCAATGCGCCGATGTGTTTCGCCATCGCGGTCAGAGACCGCTCCTGCTGCAAGCTGCCCCAAACCAAGGGCAATCCCTGAGTTCGGCAATCCGAAAGACCTGGTTCAGCATTCGAAGATTGTTCAGAATCACTGAACGCCGCAAGATACAACAACCCCCAGTGGGGTGACGCTGGCTCACCAGACGTTCGCCGCGTGACCTGAAGGAGAAAAAATGAGCAAAACAGGATTGGTTCAAGACAAAGTCGTGGTGGTCACGGGCGCAGGTGGCGGCATTGGCCGCGACATCGCGCTGGCCATGGCGCGTGAAGGCGCCAAGGTGGTGGTCAACGACATCGGCGCTTCGGTCTCAGGCGAAGGCCAGGACGCCGGCCCCGCACAAAAAGTGGTGGACGAAATCAAAGCCATGGGCGGTCAGGCCGCGGCCAACACCGACAGCGTGGCCGACCCCGCCGGCGCAGCCCGCATCGTCCAAACAGCCATCGACAGCTTTGGCCGCATCGACGTGGTGGTCAACAACGCCGGCATTTTGCGCGACCGCTTCTTCCACAAGATGAGCATGGACGAATGGGACGCGGTGCTCAAGGTGCACCTGTATGGCGCTTTTTATGTCAGCCGCGCCGCCGCCCCGCACTTCAAGGAGCAAGAAAGCGGCAACTACATCCACATGACCTCCACCTCGGGGTTGGTGGGCAACTTTGGTCAGGCCAACTACTCGGCGGCCAAGCTGGGCCTGACGGCGCTGTCCAAGTCGATTGCGCTCGACATGCAAAAGTTCAAGGTGCGCTCCAACTGCATCTCGCCTTTTGCCTGGAGCCGCATGATCGGCTCGATCCCGACCGAGACGCCCGAAGAGCAGGCCCGCGTCGAGCGCATCAAGCAGATGACGCCCGCCAAGATCGCGCCCATGGCCGTGGCCCTGGCCAGCGACGCCTCGGCCCATGTGAACGGCCAGGTCTTTGCCGTGCGCAACAACGAGATTTTCTTGATGAGCCAGCCGCGTCCGATCCGCTCGGTGCACCGCAGCGAGGGCTGGACGCCGCAATCGGTGCTCGACCAAGCCATGCCCGCGCTCCAATCCAGCTTTTTTGACCTGGAGCGTTCGGGCGATGTGTTCAGCTGGGACCCCATTTAAGGAGCCGCGATGAGCGACCACCCACAAGGCCTGCAGGCCCAACACCAGGCGGCCCTGGCCGAAGGCCGCTTCCTGATCCAGCAATGCAAGGCCTGCGACCAACACATTTATTTCCCGCGTGAAGTCTGTCCGCATTGCGGCAGCCACGACCTGGCCTGGGTGGCCCCCACAGGCTTGGGCTCGGTGTATTCCGTGACCACCGTGCGCCGCAAGCCGGATGCGGGCGGTGACTACAACGTTTGCCTGATCGATCTGGACGAAGGCGTGCGCCTGATGGGCCGTGTCGAGATCAGCCCGGTTGATGCCGTGCAGGTGGGCCAGCGGGTGCAGGCCCGTGTGGTGGTCGAAAAAGGCCAGAGCATGGTGGTGTTTGACCCGGTCAGCACAGCGGCAAGCGCTGTCAAGCCCGTGCCCCGTGGACCGGCCGCATCGGCGGCGGTGCACACCTCCACAGGTCTCAAGGCTTTGCGCGGCAGCGCTGCCATCGCGGGCGTGGCCACTTTCGGTTGTGGCGAAGCCACGGGCTTTAGCGAAATGGAAGTGCTGGCCCGCGCGGCGCACGCCGCCGTGGCCGATGCTGGCCTGAAGATGAGCGACATCGACGGGCTGTGCACCGCCAGTGTGCTGTCCACCATGTGGCCCATGCCCGTGACCGAGTATTTGGGCATCAACCCGCGTTACATCAACGGCACCATGCTCGGCGGCTCCAGCTTTGTGGCGCACATCTTGCCCGCCATGATGGCTTTGCAGTCGGGCCAGTGCAATGCGGTGCTGGTCTGCTATGGCAGCACGCAGCGCACCTCGACCTTTGGCCGGGCCGAGATCGCGCAGGCGCGCCGCGTCATGGACCCGCAGCCTTACGAAACCCCCTACGCACCGATGCAGCCGCTGAGCGCTTACGCGCTGGCCACGCGCCGGCACATGCACCAATACGGCACCACCCGCCGCCAGTTGGCCGAAGTGGCGGTGGCCGCCCGCGCCTGGGCGCAGCGCAACCCCGAAGCCTTCATGCGCGACCCCTTGTCGATCGACGATGTGCTGGCTGCCCGCATGGTGTCCGACCCCTTGTCCGTGCGCGACTGCTGCCTGGTCACGGACGGTGGCGGTGCTTTTGTGCTGGTGCGCGCCGACCGTGCGCGTGACCTGCCCCAAAAGCCGGTCTACGTGCTGGGCAACGCCACCGCCAACTGGAACCGCCAAATTTCGGCCATGCACGACCTCACGGTGACCGCCGCCAGCCAGTCCGGCCGCGAAGCCTTTGCCATGGCGGGCCTCGCGCCTGCCGACATGGGCGTGGTGCAGCTGTATGACGCTTTCACCATCAACACCTTGCTGTTTCTGGAGGACCTGGGCTTTTGCAAAAAAGGCGAAGCCGGTGCCTTTGTGGAGGGCGGCGGCATCGCACCCGGTGGCCACCTGCCGGTCAACACCAACGGCGGCGGCCTGTCGTGCACGCACCCGGGCATGTACGGCATCTTCACCGTGATCGAAGCCGTGCGCCAGTTGCGCGGCGAAGGCGGCGAGCGCCAAGTGCCCGGCGTGCAGACTGCGCTGGCCCACGGCAACGGCGGCACGCTGTCCAGCCAATCGACGGCCATCCTCGGCACTTCTGAAACTTTGTAAATACGCCGAGCATTCACCATGATCCGAGACCCCGAAACCTTTGAAGCCCTGCTCGACTCGGTGCGCCGTTTTGTGCGCGAGCGCCTGGTGCCTGCCGAAAACGAAGTGGCCGAGACCGACGAGATCCCGCCTGCCATCGTGCAAGAGATGCGCGAGATGGGCCTGTTCGGTCTGACCATCCCCGAGTCTTATGGCGGCCTGGAGCTGACCATGGAAGAAGAGTCGCGCCTGCTGTTCGAGCTGTGCAAAACCTCGCCCGCTTTCCGTTCGGTGATCGGCACCACGGTGGGCATTGGCTCGCAAGGCATCTTGATGGACGGCACCGAAGAACAAAAAGCCTACTACCTGCCCAAGCTGGCCACGGGCGAGTTGTCGGCCTCGTTTGCGCTGACCGAGCCCGAAGCGGGCTCGGACGCGGCCTCGCTGCGCACCACCGCCATTCGGGGCACCGACAGCGCGGGCGAGCACTACATCGTCAACGGCACCAAGCGCTACATCACCAACGCGCCGCATTCCAAAATTTTCACGCTCATGGCGCGCACCAACCCGGCCGACAAGGGCGCGGGCGGTGTGTCGGCCTTCATCGTCGACGCCCAATCGCCCGGCATCAGCTTGGGCAAAAACGACAAGAAGATGGGCCAAAAAGGCGCGCACACCTGCGATGTGATGTTTGACAACGTGCGTGTGCCCGCCGTCAACCTGATCGGCGGCCAAGAGGGCCAAGGCTTCAAGACCGCCATGAAGGTGCTCGAAAAGGGCCGCATCCACTTGGCCGCCGTGTGCGTGGGTGTGGCCCAGCGCATCCTGGACGACGCGCTGCGCTACGCCATCGAGCGCAAGCAGTTCGGTCAGCCGATTGCCGAGTTCCAGCTGGTGCAGGCCATGCTGGCCGACAGCAAGGCCGAGCTGTACGCGGCCGAGTGCATGGTGATCGACGCCGCCCGCAAGCGCGACGAAGGCCGCAGCGTGTCCACCGAGGCCTCGTGCTGCAAGATGTTCGCGTCCGAGATGTGTGGCCGCGTGGCCGACCGTGCGGTGCAAATCTTGGGCGGAGCCGGTTATTTGGCCGAGTACGGCATCGAGCGCTTTTACCGCGATGTGCGCCTGTTCCGCCTGTATGAGGGCACGACCCAGATCCAACAAATCATCATTGGCCGCAACATGGTGCGCGAAGCGCGCGCCTGAGGCCAGCAAGACCATGAAAACCCGCGTCACCGAATTGCTGGGCATCCGCTATCCCATCATCCAAGGCGGCATGCAGTGGGTGGGCAAGGCCGAGCTGGTCTCGGCCGTGTCCAACGCGGGGGGCTTGGGCGTGCTCACGGCCCTCACCCAGCCCACACCGCAGGCGCTGGCGCACGAGATCGCCCGCACCCGCACGCTCACCCACCTGCCCTTTGGTGTGAACCTCACCATCTTGCCCTCGATCAACCCGCCGCCCTACGCCGAGTACCTGCAGGCCATCATCGACAGCGGCATCAAGATCGTGGAGACCGCAGGCAACAGCCCCAAAGACTTCATCGGCCGCATGAAGGACGCGGGCATCACCATCGTGCACAAATGCACCTCGGTGCGCCACGCCTTGAGTGCCGAGCGCCATGGCGTGGACATGGTCAGCATCGACGGCTTTGAATGCGCGGGCCACCCCGGCGAGGACGATGTGCCGGGTCTGGTGTTGATTCCGCTGGCTTGCCAGGCGCTGCGTGTGCCGGTCATTGCCTCGGGCGGCATTGCCGACGGGCGCGGCATGGCAGCAGCCCTGGCCTTGGGCGCCGAAGGCGTGAACATGGGCACGCGTTTTTTGGTCACGCAAGAAGCGCCGGTGCACGACAACATCAAACAAGCGCTGGTGGGTGCCACCGAGCGCGACACGAAACTGATGTTCCGCACGATGCGCAACACCACCCGCGCCTGGAGCAACGCGGTGTCGCAAGAAGTGGTCGCCACCGAAAATCGCGAAGGCGGCTGCAGCTTTGAAGACATCCGCCACTTGGTCGCAGGCCAGCGCGGCAACCAGGCCCTGCAATCGGGCGACGTCAACGGTGGCGTGGTCGCAGCAGGTCAGGTCATCGGTCTGATCGACGATGTGCCCACCTGCGCCGACCTGATCGAACGCATGGTGGCCGACTGCCGTGCGGCTCTGGCGCGTGCGCAGGCCTGGTCGCATCCCCCTTGAGCGCCGCCCCAACTGATCACCCCCAAGCCAGCAACCCTAAAAAACCCAGGAGACAAACCATGAAAAAACCCCCATCTACCCAGCGCCGCTTGCTGATCGCCCTTTTCGGGGCGGTGTGCACCACATCCGCCATGCCCCTGTGGGCCCAGTCCACAGGCAACAACACCGTCAAGCTCATAGTGGGTTATGCCCCGGGCGGGCCCGTGGATTCATCGGCGCGCGTGTTTGCGCCGGTGCTCAGCCGCGAACTGGGCCAGCCCGTGATCGTCGAAAACCGGCCTGGCGCGGGTGGTGCAGTGGCGGGCAACACCGTGGTCAGGGCCGCGCCCAATAGCCTGGAAATTTTTTATGCCGCCAGCCCCACCATGACCATCAGCCCCCATGTGCTCAAAGCCATGGCCTTTGACCCGCTCAAGGACATGACCCCGCTGGCCACCATCCTCAGTTATGCCAACGTGCTGGTCATCAACCAGAACCAGCCCTTCAAGACCTTGCCCGAGTTGGTGGCCTTTGGCAAAGCCAACCCCGGCAAGCTGGCCTACGGCTCGGCCGGCATGGGCGCATCCAACCACCTGAGCGGCGAGTTGTTTGCACGGCGTGCAGGCATCACCATGACGCATGTGCCCTACAAGGGCAACGCCCCGGCCATGACCGACGTGATGGGTGGGCAGATCCAGATGATGTTTGACATCGTGGGCGGTGCCAAGGCCCACATCGACGGCGGCAAGGTGCGCCCCCTGGCCGTGACCTCCAAAGAGCGCAACCCGGCGCTGCCGCAGCTGCCCAGCATGAGCGAGTTGGGCGTCCGTGATTACGACGTTGGCGGTTGGTACGGCCTGTATGGCCCGCTGGGCATGAGCGCCGAACTCAGCCAGAAGATCACGGCCGCCACCGCGCGCGCCCTGCAAGACCCCGAGCTGAACAAGCGCTGGGTGGACCAGGGCTACGTAATTTGGAATGCCAAACCTGCTGAACTGGCCGAGCGCATGCGCCGCGAACATGCGCTGTGGGCCGAAGTGACCAAGGGCATGACGTTTGAATAAAGCATGTCGTTGCAATTGACCCCCCACACCCGCATTCACCATCTGTTTGACGAACGCGTTGCGCAGGCGCCGGACCATCCTTTTTTGTTTCTGACGCAGGGGGTGATGACGCTGGGGCAGTTGGCGCAGCAGGTGGACCTGTTGGAGGCCGAACTGCGCCAAGCGGGTGTGCGCGTGGGCGACCGTGTGCTGGTGGCTGCAGAAAACTGCCCCGAGCATGTGGCCCTGGTGCTGGCCTGCAGCCGTGTCGGAGCCTGGGCCTGCGGGGTCAATGCCCGCGTGACGGCGTCTGAGTTGGCGGGCTTTGCCGACAAGGCCGATGCCCGCGTGCTGTATTTCACGGTGGGCGTGTCCGAGGCGGCGCGCCAGCATGCGGCGCAGCACAACACGCAAGCCAGCGTGCTGCCCGGCTTGCAGCGCGCAGCCGTCAGGCCGAAGGCCACCGCGCAGACCGGCGATCTGGCGGAGCAGGTGGCCGCGATCATCTTCACCTCGGGCACCACCGGCCAGCCCAAGGGCGTGATGCTCACGCACGCGGGGTTGCTGCAGTTTGCGCGGGTTTCAGCGCAGTCGCGCCAGTTGGGGCCGTCGGACCGGTCGTACGCGTATTTGCCCATGACGCACATCTTTGGTTTGGGCACGGTGCTCATGGCCTCGCTGCACGCGGGCTCGGGCCTGCTCATGCGCAGCCAGTTTGACCCGGCCGATGTGTTCGATGCGCTGGCCCACCAAGGCATGACGCAGCTGCAAGGCCCGCCCGCCATGTTCACCCGCTTGCTGGCCTGGCTCGACACTCAGGCGATCGATCACCCTGCTGCGCCTGATTTGCGCTACGTCTACACCGGCGCTGCACCGCTGGACCGGAGCGTCAAGCAGGCCATTGAGGCGCGCTTTGGTAAACCTATGCACCACGGCTATGGCCTGTCGGAATACGCAGGCGCTTTGACGCTGTGCCGCTTGAACGAATGGCGCGCAGACACCAGTGCTGGTTATTTGGTCGAAGGGGCCGAGCTGCGCATCATGAGCCCGCAGGGACAAGACTTGCCAGCAGGTGAGACGGGCGAGATCTGGATGCGCGGCGTGGGCCTGATGCCGGGCTATTTCCGTGACCCCGACATCACCGCGAAAGTCATCCAACCCGGCGGCTGGTACGCCAGCGGTGACCTGGGCCGACAAGACGCCGATGGCGCTTTGCAGGTGGTGGGGCGTCTGAAAGAGATGATCATCCGCTCGGGCTTCAATGTGTACCCCGGCGAGGTCGAGGCGGTTTTGCTGGGCTGGCCCGGTGTGCAAAAAGCGGCGGTGGTCGGGCGCAAAGCGTCCGATGGCAACGAGGACATTCTGGCCTTCATCGAAGCCAAACCCGGCGTGCAGCTGGACCTCCAGGCCCTGAAGGCCCATGCCCATGAACATTTGTCGCCTTACAAGCGGCCCTCGGTCATGGCCTTGGTGCCCGACATGCCCATGACACTCAGCGGCAAAGTGCTCAAGCGCGAACTGCTTGAACAATGGGCCGTAGCCCAGGCACGCCAGGCATGACCCCGCTTCTTGACTTGTAAAGGCGGACTTTCACAAAGACAGACGGCCCTTCGGCCCCAACTGCGCGAAGATCGACCCTATGACAACCTCATCAAATTTAGACGACGAACAAGTGGCTCACCTGCGCAGCTGGGAAGGCCGCAGCGAAACGCTGACCGACGAGATCGTGGCCGCCCCGCTGCGTTGCCAAAGCGCGTTGCTCGACCGCGATGACACCCGCCAAGACGCAGGCAGCGAAGTGCCGCCGCTGTGGCACTGGCTGTACTTTTTGCCTCAGGCACGGCAAAGCCAGATCGGGCCCGACGGCCACCCCTTTCGTGGTGGCTTTTTGCCCCCCGTGCCGCTGCCCCGGCGCATGTGGGCTGGCGGCCGTCTGCAGTGGCAAACCAACAACCCGCTGCGCGTGGGCGATGCTGCGCAAAAGCATTCGCGCATCGCCTCGGTCAAGCACAAGGTGGGCCGCACGGGCGACCTGCTGTTTGTCGAAGTCGAGCATGCTTTCAGCAACGCCCAAGGCCTGTGTCTGACCGAAACGTACGACATCGTGTACCGCGCTGCGGCCGTGCCCGGTGCCCCTGAAGTGCCGCCCACTTCGGCCGAGACCGATGCCCCCTGGCAGTGCGAGTTTGTGCCCGATCCGGTGTCGCTGTTTCGCTATTCGGCGCTCACCTTCAACGGCCACCGCATCCATTACGACCGCAGTTACGTCACGCAAGTAGAGGGCTACCCCGGCCTGATCGTGCACGGCCCGCTCATTGCCACTTTGTTGGTGGACTTGGTGCGCAGACAAGTGCCTGGTGCGAACTTGACCTCGTTCCAGTTTCGTGCCGTGCGACCCACCTTTGACCTGCACCCCTTCCGCCTGAACGGACGCCCGTCTGCCGACGGCAAGACGATTGAGCTGTGGGCCAGCGACCCCGAAGGCTGGCTCACCATGCAAGCGCAAGCCACCTTGGCCTGAAATTTTTACCATCACCACCACCATGCAAACCACACCCGACCCACACCAAGATATCCGCGATGCCGTGCGCGCCCTGTGCGCCCAGTTCCCTGACGAATACCACCGCAAAGTGGATGAAAAACGCGGTTACCCCGAAGAATTTGTCGACGCGCTCACCAAAGCCGGCTGGATGGCCGCGCTGATTCCGCAGGAATACGGCGGCTCGGGCCTGACCATGGCCGAGGCCTCGGTCATCATGGAAGAGATCAACCGCTCGGGCGGTAACTCGGGCGCGTGCCACGGCCAGATGTACGTGATGAATTCCATTGTGCGCAGCGGCTCTGACGCACAAAAGAACACGCTCTTGCCCAAGATCGCTACCGGCGAGTTGCGCATCCAGTCCATGGGCGTGACCGAACCCACCACGGGCAGCGACACCACCCAACTCAAAACCACCGCTGTGCGCAAAGACGGCCGCTGGGTTATCAACGGCCAGAAGGTCTGGATCTCGCGCATCCAGCACAGCGACCTGATGATTCTGCTGGCCCGCACCACGCCCGCCGACCAGGTCACCAAGCGCTCCGAGGGCCTGTCGTGCTTCCTGATTGATTTGAAGCAGGCCATCGGCAACGGCCTGACCGTGCGGCCGATTTTGAACATGGTCAACCACGAGACCAACGAGCTGTTTTTTGACAACCTCGAAATCCCCGAAGACGCGCTCTTGGGCGAAGAAGGCAAGGGCTTCAAGACCCTGCTCGACGGCCTGAACGCCGAGCGCGTGCTGATTGCCGCCGAGTGCATTGGCGACGGTTACTGGTTCATCGACCGCGCCACGAAATACGCCAAGGACCGCGTGGTCTTTGGCCGCCCGATTGGCCAAAACCAGGGTGTGCAGTTTCCGATTGCCGACGCTTTCATTGAGCTGGAAGCGGCCAACCTGATGCGCTGGAAAGCCTGCGAAAAAATCGACGCCATGCAAAACGCCGGTGCCGAAGCCAACATGGCCAAGTACCTCGCGGCCAAGGCCAGTTGGGAAGCGGCCAACGTCTGTCTGCAAACCCACGGCGGCTTTGGCTTTGCTTGCGAATACGACATCGAACGCAAGTTCCGCGAAACGCGTTTGTACCAAGTCGCGCCTGTCTCGACCAACATGATCTTCAGCTACGTGGCCGAGCACATCCTCGGTTTGCCCCGTTCGTTTTGACATGGCCTCGCTCAGACCGCTGGACGGCATCACCGTCGTCTCACTCGAACACGCGATTGCCGCGCCGTTTTGCACCCGGCAACTGGCCGACTTGGGCGCACGCGTCATCAAGGTTGAGCGGCCCGGCTTGGGCGACTTTGCCCGCGCCTACGACACGCGGGTGCGCGGCCAGGCCTCGCACTTTGTGTGGACCAACCGCTCCAAAGAAAGCCTGACGCTTGACCTGAAAAATCCTGACGCCATGGCCGTGCTGCGTGACCTGCTCAAGGACGCCGACGTGCTGGTGCAAAACCTGGCGCCCGACGCGGCCGCGCGCATGGGTTTGTCGTTTGAAGCCCTCAGCGCCACTCACCCCCAACTGATCGTTTGCGACATCTCGGGCTATGGCGAAGACGGCCCCTACCGCGACAAAAAAGCCTATGACCTTTTGATCCAGAGCGAAGCGGGCTTGCTGTCGATCACCGGCACGCCCGAGGCACCGTCCAAGGCCGGCAACTCGATGGCCGACATCGCGGCCGGCATGTACGCCTACACCAACATCCTCTCGGCCCTGCTGTTGCGCGGCAAGACTGGCCAAGGCAGCCACATCGACGTGTCCATGCTTGAAGCCTTGAGCGAGTGGATGGGCTACCCGCTGTACTACGCCTTTGAAGGCGCCGCGCCGCCACCACGCACGGCGGCCTCCCACGCCAGCATCTACCCCTATGGTCCGTTTGCAGCGGGCGACGGCGGCACCGTGATGCTGGGGTTGCAAAACGAGCGCGAATGGAAAGTGTTTTGCAACGTGGTGCTGGGCGATGCGGCCTGGGCCAGCGATGCGCGCTTTCACACCAACGCCCTGCGCAACACCCACCGCGCAGAGCTGCAGCAATTGATCCTGAGTGTGTTCGCGGCCATGAGCACCGCCGAGGTTGAAGCGCGTCTGGACCAAGCGCAAATCGCCAATGCCCGCATGAACGACATGGCGGGTGTGTGGGCGCACCCGCAGCTTAAGGCCCGCCAGCGCTGGCAACAGGTGGGTTCGCCGGCGGGCGAGATCCCCGCCTTGCTGCCACCCGGGCGCAACAACCGATACGACTACCGCATGGACCCCGTGCCCGCCGTGGGCGAGCACACCGAGGCGATCTTGCGCGAGCTGGGCCTGGACGATGCGGCCGTGCAGGCCCTGCGCACAAACAAAGCCATCTGAGCCCAGTGACCTATGGCGCTTGCAAAACTCACAATGGTGGACAACAGGTCCCCTCGCAGGTCGGCGACTTTAGCCCCGACATGGACCAGTGCGGCACCCACCTTGTCGGACCTGAAGGCACCGACCTACAAGGCGAGGCCAGTGGTTTTCCGTAGGTCGGCGGCTTTAGCCCCGACATGTATCGATCAAGCCATTTGAGACAGACCACAAGGAGACAGCCATGACAAACAATATGACATCCAACACTGCCCAACTCGCCACCTTTGCAGCGCAGCTGCGCTTCGAAGACATCCCAGAGCCCGTGGTTCGCAAGACCGAAGACTTGCTGGTCGACTGGTTTGGTGCCACGGTGGGTGGACATGGTTCGCGCCCTGTGGAGAACATCAACCGCTTTGCGCGAGCGATGGGTTCGGCCCAGGGTTCAGCCGAGGTGATCGTGGACGGTAACCAAAATTCCCCCTACCTGGCCGCCATGGTCAACGCCGCGGCGTCGCACGTGGCAGAGCAAGACGATGTGCACAACGGTTCGGTGTTTCATCCGGCCACGGTGGTGTTTTCGCCTGCGGTGGCGGTGGCGCAGGCGCTGGGGGCCAGCGGCCAACAGTTGCTGGCCGCATCGGTGGTGGGCTACGAAGTGGGCATTCGCGTAGGCGAATTTCTGGGGCGATCGCACTACCGTGTGTTCCACACCACCGGCACGGCAGGCACGCTGGCCGCTGCTGCTGCTGTGGGGCATTTGTTGGGGCTCAATGCCCGTCAGATGCAGCACGCTTTGGGTTCGGCCGGCACGCAGTCTGCCGGTTTGTGGGAGTTTTTGCGCACAGCCGCCGACAGCAAGATCCTGCACACCGCGCATGCGGCCGGCGCAGGCCTGATGTCGGCTTACCTGGCGCAGGATGGTTTTACCGGTGCCGCCGACATCTTCGAAGGCCCGCAAGGCATGGCCGCTGGCATGTCCAGCGACGCCGACCCGGCACGCTTGATCGACGGTCTGGGCACCCGTTGGGCCACGGCGGAAACCTCTTTCAAGTACCACGCCAGCTGCCGCCACACCCACCCGGCGGCCGACGCTTTGCTGCACGTCATGCAAACCCATGGGCTCAAACCAACGGATTTGGCCCAAGTCGTCACGCATGTGCACCAGGGGGCCATCGACGTGCTGGGCCCGGTGGTGAATCCCACCACGGTGCACCAGAGCAAATTCTCGATGGGCACGGTGCTGGCCATGGCGGCGCAGTTTGGCCACGCTGGCCTGAACGAATTTGAACAAGCCTTCCAGACCGAGGCCACCCAGGCTTTGCGCGACAAGGTGGTGATGGTGCTGGACCCGGAAGTGGACGGCGCCTACCCCAAGCGCTGGATCGGCAAAGTGAGTGTCACCACCACCGACGGCCGCGTGCTGCACGGCCGCGTCGACGAGCCCAAGGGCGACCCGGGCAACACCCTCTCGCGCCAAGAGATCACCGACAAGGCCTTGCGCCTGGCCGCCTTCAGCGGCGGCGCCACGCCCGAGGCCATGCGCAAAGCCCTGGACGCACTTTGGCAAGTGGCGACCTGGCCCAAAGTGGGCGTTCTTTTGACATGAGCTTGGCATGAGCTTGTTACCGCTGGCGCAAGCGCGCAGTTTCCTGTTTGTGCCCGGCCACCGCCCCGAGCGCTTTGCCAAGGCCTTGGCCAGCGGCGCCGATGCGGTGATCGTGGACCTGGAAGACGCTGTTCCGCTGGACGCCAAAGACGCAGCACGCGCTGCCTTGGCAGCGGCTTGGCCGGGTTTTGAAGATGCCCAACGCGCCCGCCTTTTGGTGCGCGTGAACCCCGCAGCCACACCTTGGCACGAGGCCGACCTGTTGGCGCTTGGCCACTTGCCCGGCTTGGGTGCGGTCATGCTGCCCAAGGCTGAAAGCGCGCAGCAGATTGAGCGCGCCTTTCAGGCCTGCGGCGTGCCGGTGCTGCCTTTGATCGAAAGCGCCGAAGGCGTGGGGCAGATGGACGCCATGGCCCGTGCAGAGGGTGTGCTGCGTTTGGGTTTGGGGCACATCGACCTGCAGGCCGATCTGGGCATGCGCTGCGGACCCGACGAAGCAGAACTCGCGCCCATTCGGTTGGCGATGGTGCTGGCCTCGCGCCGTGCCGGTTTGCCCGCCCCGGTGGATGGCGTGACCACCGCCACAACCGATGCGCAGGTGTTGGCGCAAGACGCGCAGCGCAGCCGCCGCTTTGGCTTTGGTGCCAAGCTGTGCATCCATCCTGCACAAGTGGTGGGCGTGCACCGGGCCTTGGCCCCGACCGAGGCCGAATGTGTCTGGGCCGAGCGCGTGCTGGCTGCGGAAGTAGAGGCCCGTGGCGGTGCTTTCAGTGTGGACGGCAAGATGGTCGACCCGCCCGTGCTCTTGCTGGCACGCCAAATTCTCCAAGCGCCTCGCGCTTGAAAAGGCCGTTATTCTGAATTCTGGCGGGTGCCTATTCGTTGGGACTTGGGGTGGGGCCTGTGGTGGGGCGTGGGCAGTCTGATCGGCGACAATCGGCGTCCAGCACATCCAAAGCCATGCACATCAAAACTTTCTCTCTTCTTTCCCTTTTCTTTGCCATCGCCGCAGGCACCTTTGGGCCCACGTCGGCTTCTTTGGCAGCCAAACACCCTGAGAGCAAGACCGCTGCGGCCAAAAAGGCGGTGTCCAGCAAAAAAGCGGCACCCGGCAAAAAAGCTGCAGCCGCCGCCAACGCAATGCCGCCATTGGCGGCGCAGCTTGCTTTGGCCGACAACGCGCCAGCGCTGCCCACCAAGGCCTGGCTGTTGATGGACTACGACTCTGGCCAGGTGCTGGCCTCGGCCAACCAAGACGAAGCCCTGCCGCCCGCGTCGCTCACCAAAATGATGACCAGCTACATCGTCGAGCAGGCCTTGCGCTCGGGCAAGCTCAAACCCACCGATCTGGTCAGCGTCAGTGAAAACGCCTGGTGCCGGGGCACCAGTGCCGAGTCGTGCATGTATTTGCCGCTGAACAGCCAAGCCACCGTCATCGACATCCTGCGCGGCATCATCGTGCAGTCGGGCAACGACGCATCCAAAGCGATTGCCGAGCACATGGCGGGTTCCGAAGCGGGATTTGCCAAACTGATGAACGCCGAGGCCCAGCGCCTGAACATGACGAAGACGACCTTCGTCAACCCCACGGGCTTGCCCGACCCGGCGCACAAGTCGTCTGCGTTTGACCTCGCCATCTTGGCGCGAGCCATCATCCAAGACGGCGCCGAGTACTACCCCCTCTACGCCGAGCGCGAGTTCAAGTACAACGGCATCAAGCAAGGCAACCGCAATGCCTTGCTTTACACCGACCCCACCGTGGATGGCCTGAAAACCGGCCACACCTCAGAGGCGGGCTTTTGCCTGGTCACCTCGGCCAAGCGCAACGAGATGCGCCTGATCTCGGTCATCCTCAACACCCACAGCGCCCAGGCGCGCGCGGACCAGACGCGCGAGCTGCTGGCCTGGGGTTACAGCCAGTTTGAAAAAGCCACACCCATCCCGCCGACGGCGGTCGTTGCCACGGCCAAAGTCGGCTTTGGCAAGGCCGACACGGTCCCTGCCGTTTTGGGCGCACCGTGGATGCTTACTGTGCCGCGTGGCCAGCAAGTGCAGACCACGGTCGAGCTCAAGCCAGGTCTTGAGGCGCCCATCGCCAAAGGCGCGGTGATTGGCAAAGTGGTGGCGACCGCCAACGGCAAACCGGTGGGCGAAACCCCGCTGGTGGCGCTAGCCGAGGTGGAACGCTCGGGCCTGCTGCTGCGCGCATGGCAGCACGTGGCCAATTTGTTCGGCCGCTGAGCCTTGTTCGTTCAGCCAGCGACTGCCCATGTCCGTGCACTTTGATCTGGTTGACCTGCGCCTGATGGTGCGGGTGGCCGAAGCCAACAGCCTCACCAAAGGGGCCGAGGCCTCGCACATCTCGCTGCCTGCGGCCAGCACGCGCATCAAAAACCTCGAAGAAAGCATCGGCGCCAAGCTGCTCAACCGCCACAGCCAGGGCGTCACGCTCACGCCGCCGGGCCAGGCCTTTGTGCACCGCGCGCGTCTGGTGTTGGGCCAGATCGAGCACCTGCGCGGTGACCTGCAGGAATACGCCAGCGGCATCAAAGGCCACCTGCGCGTGTACGCCAACACCACGGCCCTGGGCGAGTTCTTGCCCGATGTGCTCAAGCTTTACCTGGCCACGCACCCCGATGTGAACATCGACCTGCAGGAAAAGCTGTCGAATGAAATCGTGCGCGCCGTGATGGACGGCAAGACCGACATCGGCATCGTGGCCGGCTCGGTGCGCACCGAAAGCCTGCAGACCTTGCCCTACCGCTCGGACCGCCTGGTGCTGGTGGTGCCGCATCTGCACCCTGTGGCCGAGCTGCCCAGCATGCCACTCATTGACGCGCTGGAGTTTGACCATGTGGGCCTGCACGAAGCCAGCGCCTTGCACGCCTTCTTGAACCGCGAATGCGAGCAGTTGAACAAGCCGCTCAAGGTGCGCATCCAGGTGAGCAGCTTCGAATCGGCCTGCCGCATGATCGAGGCGGGTGTGGGCGTGGGCGTGCTGCCCGAATCGGCCGCCCGCCGCCACGCCCGCAGCATGGCCATCCGCCTGGTGCCCCTGTCTGACGCGTGGGCCTTTCGGTCCATGCAAATTTGTGTGCGCAATCTGGATGAGCTGCCTGCTTTTGCGCGGGACTTGATTGATTTGTTGGCAGAGGATGCGCGCTTGGCGATGGATCAAGCGCGTTGAGACGACATCCTCGACAGCACATCAAACACCGCTGCCGTGTCGTGCTCGGCGTGCCCCAGGGCCATGGCGGCGTTGTAAATGGGCACGGTGGCGGCAAACAGCGGCGCGGGTACTTGGGCCTCGGCCAATGCGGCGGCAATCAGCTGCATGTCTTTTTGCCAGATACCGACTTTCATGGTGGCGGTGTGCCAGCCTTCGTCCTGCATCAGGGGGCCACGCACTTGCAGCATGCGTGAGCCGCCTGCACCGTCGCTGAGCACCTTGACGGCGTCTTGCGGTCGGATGCCCCAACGCTGGCCCAGCAGCAAGGCTTCGGCAGTCGACACGTTGTGGATGGCCACCAGCAAATTGGCCATCAGCTTCATCTTCATGCCATTGCCAAAGGCACCCAGGTCAAAAGTGCTTTTTGAGAAACCTTCAAAGACGGGTGCCAGTTGCTGGATCGCCGCCTTGGGGCCGCTGGCATACACGGTGAGGTCTTTGTGCACGGCTTGCGCCCCGGTGCCTGACAAAGGGCAGTCGAGCATGACGATGCCTTGGGCTTTGAGCGTGTCGCGGGCGGCGGTTTTGTCGGCGATGGCGAGCGTGCTGGTTTCGACCACCAGCAAGTCGCGCTGGCCGACAGCGGCGATCTGTTGCGCCGCACCGTGCAAGGCCTCTGGCCTCGGCAGTGAGCAGATGATGACTTGGGCATCGGCTGCCAGATCGGCCGCCGATGGGCGTGCCGTGCCCCCGGCCGCTTTCAGGCGCTTCATGGCTTTCGGGTCGGGGTCGTAACCCGTGACCAGAAAGCCCGCCTTCATCAGGTTCACGGCCATGGCCTGGCCCATGATGCCTACGCCCAGCATGCCCACACGCTCAATCGGCGCCTTCAGTTTCACGGGCCTGGCCACTGGGGTGGCCCGGGATTTTTTGGCAGGACGGCTCATGTGGGCTGCTGTATGGCCATGTCGATGTGGGTGTCCTCAGTCGGCCTTGATGCCCAGGTCGTTGATCACCTTGTTCCAGAAGGCGTAGTCGCCGTTGGCCACGGTGTCGAGCGCGGCGGCGCTGGTGCCCGTGGGTGTGAGGCCCAGCTCAATCAGGCGGGCTTGGATTTCGGGCAATTTCACGATCTTGACGATCTCGGTGTTGAGCTTGGCAATGATGTCGTTGGGCGTGCCCGTGGGCGCAAAGATGCCGTGCCACGAGCTGCCGATCACGCCGTTGACATCCAGGTTGGCGTCAAACTCGGTCATGGTGGGCACGTCGGGCAGGCCGGGGATGCGCTGCGCACCTGAGATGCCCAGGGCCTTGACTCGGCCTGACTTGATGAGCGGAATGGCGGTGGTCGAGGCCTCGACCGACAGGCTGATCAGGCCGCTCATCACATCGGGCGAGGGGTTGGTTTTGTAGGGTACGTGGTTGAGCTTGATGCCCAGCCGCTGCGACCACACCTCCAAAGCCACATGGGGCTGCGAGCCGACGCCCAAAGAGGCAAAGTCGATCTTGCCCGGGTTCGCTTTGGCGTACGCCACCAGCTCCTTCATGTTGTTGTAAGGCGCTTTGGGCGTGGCGGTCAGCACATGGGGCACTTGCAAGATTTGGGTGACGGCCTTGAAATCACGCGGTGGGTTGAACTTGGCGTCTCGGTACACATTGGGGGCAATGGCGTGCGAAGCCTTGACGCTGAAAAACAGGGTGTAGCCATCGGCCGGTGAGGTGGCCGCAGCCACGGCGCCGATCATGCCGCCCGCGCCGGGCCGGTTGTCGACCAACACGGGTTGGCCCAGGGCCGTGCTCAGCTTGTCGCCAATCAGGCGGGCCACCACATCGGGCGAGATGCCGGCTGGGAAAGGCACCACCAGCTTGATCGGGCGATTGGGGTAACCCGCAGTTTGCGCAAAGGCTTGGGGCAGGGTGCTGAGCGTTGTGGCTGCAGCCAGGGCAATCAAATGGCGGCGTTTCATGGGGTTGTCTCCTGAAGGGATGGTTGGATTCGAACCCATCCTAGGGAGGTACACCCCCGCAGAACATCACGTTAACCCCTAAGGGCAGACGCATGGGTTACAGCGGGCGCTGTGGTTCCTCTGAGCGGTGCAGCCTGCCACCCCGGCCTTGACCGGATCAACTGCATTGACAGATGCAACTTCAGCGGTTGACGTTGACCACCACCCGCCCGCGCACTGGGCCCGCCAGAATGTAGGCGACCAGACCGATGGCGTCCGCCAAGTCCATCTCGCGGCTCAAGCCACGTGAGAGGCCTGTTCGAAAAAGCCAAACCCATCAGCCGTTCCAGCCAGATAAAACCTATGAAGAACGTGACGGCATTGATGGTTCGCGGCGCATCGGATGAGCGTGCGGGCAAAGTGACCGTCAAAGACGAAGCTTTGACAGACACGATGCGGTTCATGCCTTAAACAGAAAACGACAGCGCTGAGACGTCATCGCGTCTGATTTCTTGACCACGCCATTGGTCGACCACTGTTTTGGTTTGCATCATCAAAGCTTCTGCGCCCAAATGGCGTTGAGCTTCCAAATGCTGCAACAAACGGCGTGGACCAAAGGCGCGGCTGTTGTCACCACCGGGTTGGTCCAGCACGCCATCGGAGGCCATGAAGAAGGTTTGGCAGTTCTCCAAAGGCAACTCGTACTCTTCCAGCGGTGTGTAAGGCACTTGTCCTGGGTAGCCTAGGGCTTGTTTTTCACCAAGCAAACGGATGATCGGCGTGTTGTCTTTGGGGACGATGAAGCAGTTGGTGCGCGCCCCAGAGAAAGACACGGTTTTTTTCTGGGTGTTGATTTTGCACAAGCCCGCATCAAAGCCGTCGTTGGACTGGCAGTCTTCGCGGTCTTGGTTGAGCGCGTTGCGAATCAAATTGCCCAATTTGGACAGGGCCTCGCCGGGTCCAATGTTGGGCTGTTCGGAGTAGATGCGGTTGAGCACACTGACGACCAACATGGACATGAGCGATCCTGGAACACCATGGCCCGTGCAATCGATCAGCGCCAAGGTGAAGCAACCTTCAAAGTCCTCTTCTGTGCGCCAGTAAACGTCACCACCCACCACATCGCGTGGCTCCCACAAAACGCCCACCGAGCGCAAGCCATCTTGCAGCGCCACGCGATTGGGCAGCAAGCTGGACTGGATACGGCCCGCGTAGTTCACGCTGTCCATCATTTCGGTGTGCAACTCGGCCAAGGCTTCGGCGCGTGCATGGTTGGCTTCAACCAGGTAGTTGAGCATGTCGGTGTTGATGCCGATGCCGGCATAAACGCCGTTTTCGGTGATCAGAAAACCGCCTGTGCTCAGCGACAAGCCCATGTCCAACATTTTTTGCGAAGCCAAATCAATGCTGGTTTCGATGTCAAAAGTCGGGAAAACCTCTTGAACCAACATTTTGGCGCTGCGGTTTTGATAGACCGAAAAGTGCAGCGGGTTGGAGGCGGTGGACAAAGCCGATTGGCGGTCAATCAGGCCAATCGCCTGTTTGTCGGCGTTAAAAACGGGCACGACCAAAAGGTCATCGTCTTTTCTGAAGTTGGCGATGACCACGCCGCATTTTTCAGTTTCTAAGATGCCTTCTTGATGACGCAAGATGGATCGGACTTTTTGCTCAATCATGGGACTGGATTCCTTCTAAAGTGTTGGCCATATCACGAAGACGAGCCACAAGGCTCAAACGGTCAGGCATGGACAAGTTACCGGGTTTGACCACCATCTTGTCCAAGCCTTTTAAATCGAGCCGCAATTCAGAAGTGTGTGAACGGTTGGTGTCACTCACTTTGACGATGGCGTAAGTTTTGATTGGCATGGGAATGCCTTTGAGTTCCAACAAATCGCGCTCTGCAACTTCGACAAAATCTTTGACCTGCGCATAGGTTTCATGCGAGATCAAAACCCCACCGGGTTCACATTTGCTTTCGATTCGAGCGGCCAAATTGACCTCGCCACCCAAGATGGTGTAAGCCATGCGGCTGTGGCTGCCGAAATTGCCCACGTTGCAATAACCCGTGTTGATGCCAATGCGCGTGATAAAGGGGTATTGCAACCCCTCGCGTTGCCACTGAATGTGCAGTTCTGCCAAGCGCTCTTGCATTTCGTAAGCCATGCGGACACAGGCCAAGGCGTCTTCTTGAGGGCCACGGCTATCGGGATCGCCGAAAAAAACCATCATCGCATCACCGATGTATTTGTCGATGGTGCCCCCGTATTTGGCGGCGATGTCGGACATTTCCGAGAAGTAAGCGTTGATGTAGTGGGTCAAGACCTCAGGCTGGATGACCGACGAAATCTGCGTGAAACCTTGGATGTCCGAAAAAAATACCGTCAGTAATTTTCGTTGGGTTTTGATCTCTAGTGACTGATCGCCTTTGAAAATCGAGTCGTAAATTTGCCTTGGCAAATACTTGGCCAGTTGGTCGGCGACCCCTTCGAGTTTCTTTTTCTCAATCTCCAGCTCATCTGAAACGGCCTGAAGCCGAAGCTCATTTCGGTCGCTGATCCGGATCATGCGTGAAAAGTTTTTCAGCAATCTTCCGTAATCAGCAATCAGCTTGGCATAAACATCAGGCCTGACCAGTTCCGGCGTATCGGTCAGCAGTTTTTCACTTTCGACCAAAACCTCATTTTCTTTGGCCAAAAAAGAATCGGTCACGCCAGCCTTTCAGTGGAGGTCAAAAAGCCACCATGGCGAACTCGGCTTTCTCGAGTTCTTCGGCAAATTCTTCACCCAACTCTTGCATGTTGTCGTCGTCAGAGGCGTAGTGCCATTCGATTTTGAAGGCGTTGCCACGGGCGGCTGATTCTTCGACCGCCAAAAACAAGTCCATCAGCACTTTGGCCGATGAGCTGTTGAAATACTTCAACTTGAAAGTGAAAACCGCTTTGACATCAACATCCTTCTCCAAAAAACTGTACACATTAGACAGAGGGGTGTCGTAAAACTTTTTGGTGTCTTCGGGGTAAGACTCACCTTCCAACACAAAAATGCCCGTGGCGGGGTCAAAGCTCAAATGGGGTGTGCGTGCAGTGGCTGCAATGTCAATTTTTTCCATGTCAGGCTCTCTTAAAAGTAGGCTTCGAGGCAGAAGAAAGTGAACTTACCGTCCGGCATGGGGACCATGTCGTATTCCCAATTGCCATTGGCTTCGCGTGCGATGGAGATGAACCCCACACCAGCACCCTTGGAGCCCTCGGGTGGGCCCGCCTTCAGATGCTCGCGCATCAAAGTGGTCAGCTCTTTGCGGTTAAGTCCGCGAATGCTTTCAAGCGAAGCCGAGACGCGCTCGACGTTGTCGTTTTTGATGAGGTTGGCGCAGGTGACAAAGCGGGTGCCGTCGGGTGTTTCGCCAATGGTGATCAGACCGTAACGAAGTTCGCCATCGTCAATTTCATTTTCGGGACGGCCAGCAGCCAGTGCGGCCTCGCGCTCCAATTTGGCACGCTCTTCAGGGCCAATCGTTTCGGCCGAATAGCGGATGACGTTTTGCACTTGCTCCACAAAGGTAGAGAAGATGCCGCGCGAAATTTTCTGATCGGTTTGGTCGATGGCCATCTTGCTTTGCAAGGCATTGCCAATGCCTGACAAGATGCTCTCATTCAAATAACCGCAATAGGAGAACACGATGCCCCGTGATTCCAGTTGCTGGCGAAGATCCAAGAAAGAAGCGCCGTTGAGCTTGTGTGCTGTGGACATGGATTGATCTCATAAACATTGAAGATCAACCCAATTTAAAACTCAAATATGTCAACTGCATGACTAAAAATGACGAAACTGATATACCCGAACAAGTAAAGTCGTGCGTCAGTTCATCACTCAGTGTCGGAATTATCGGTTGACGTTGACCACCACCCGACCGCGAACCTGCCCCGCCAGGATCTCGCCGCCCACACCGATGGCGTCGGCCAGGCCCACTTCGCGCGTCATGCGTTCCAGTTGAGCGGTGTCCAAGTCTTTCGCCAAACGCGCCCAAGCGGCTTCGCGCACGGCACGCGGGGCCATCACGCTGTCGATGCCCGCCAAGGTCACGCCGCGCAAGATGAAGGGTGCCACGCTCGAAGGAAAGTCCATGCCTTGCGCCAGGCCGCAGGCGGTGACCACGCCGCCGTATTTCGTGCTGGCGCAGGCGTTGGCCAGGGTGTGGCTGCCCACGGTGTCGACCACTCCGGCCCAGCGCTCTTTGGCCAGCGGCTTGCCCGGGGCCGACAGTTCGGCCCGGTCCATCACGTCGGCTGCGCCCAACTGGCGCAGGTAGTCGGCCTCTTGCAGGCGGCCGGTGCTGGCCACCACGCGAAAGCCCAGCTTGGCCAGCAAGGCGATCGCCACGCTGCCCACGCCGCCGCCCGCGCCTGTGACCAGGATGTCGCCCTTGTCAGGGGTGATGCCGTGCTTTTCAAGGGCCATCACGCACAGCATGGCGGTGTAACCGGCGGTGCCAATGGCCATGGCCTGGCGCGCGGAGAAAGCAGCAGGCAGTTTCACCAGCCAGTCGCCTTTCAGGCGCGCTTTTTGTGCCAGACCGCCGCTGTGGCTTTCGCCTACGCCCCAGCCATTCAGCACCACCAGGTCACCCGATTTGAACAGCGGGTGCTGGCTCTCGGTCACGGTGCCCGACAGGTCGATGCCGGGGGTGAGCGGGAACTTGCGCACCACCGGGCTTTTGCCGGTGATGGCCAAGCCATCTTTGTAGTTGAGGGTGGAGTAGTCCACTTGCACCGTCACATCGCCTTCGGGCAAGGCGCTGTCGTCCAGCGTTTTCAAGGTGCAGCGGTAACCGGCGTCGTCTTTTTCAATTTGCAGGGCTTGGTAAGTCATAGAGGTCTTTCTGTCAAAGGGTTCAATTGTCTTTTGTGGGCGCGATGGTTTGAGGGCTTCATTTGCGGTTGACCAGCACAATGCCCACGGCCACCAGGGCCAGGGACAGCACCAAGGTCAGGGTCACGGCTTCGCCCAGCCACAGCATGCCAAACAGCAGGGCGAACAGGGGTGTGAGGAAAACAAAGGCCGAGATCTTGGTGGCAGGGTAGTGGCCCAGCATCCACATCCAGGCCAGGTAGCTGGCGAATGCGCCGATCACGGTTTGCACCGCCACCGAGCCCATGGCAAAGCCGCTCCAGCTGCCGTCCCAGGGCTCGCCCATGCCGCGCGACAGCAAGATCAGCACCACGGTGCTCACAGCCAGTTGGTAAAACAACAGTTTCTCGGCAGTCAGGCGGGTGAGGTTGGCTGCGCGAATGGCCACCGTGGTCAGGCCCCACAAAGCCCCGGCGGCCAGACCCATCAGGTCACCCGTGGCCCCGCCTCCGCCCAAACCTTCGCGCAGGGCAAACACCACGGCCGCAAAAGCGCAGGCCATGCCCAGCCATTGCACAGGCCGCAGCCGCTCGGTGCGAATGAACCAAGGCAGCAGGGCCGCCACCCAAAAGGGCGAGGTGTACAAAAACACCGTCAGCCGTGAGGCCGTGGTGTGTTGCAGGCCGATGTAAATGAAGGCAAATTCGGCCGCAAACAGGCAGCCCACCAGCAAACCAGCCCACAGGCTGCCGTCGCGCTCAAACAGGCGCACCCCGCGCCACTGGCACCACAGCCACAGCAGCAGCGTGGCCCCCACGCCGCGCACGGCCGACTGGAAAACAGGCGGCAATTCGGCCACGGTGGCTTTGACCAGCACCTGCTGAAAGCCCCAAAACATGCAGCACATCAGCAAAATACCCACGGCCAGGGCGTCCAGGTGGTCTTTGTGGGGTCGGGGAGAAAAGCGCATGCCGTGAATTGTGCCGCTACCTGCCTGCGTGCCCTGTCGCCCGCGATGCGCCCGGTTACCATGGAAAAAAAAGCGCCATCTTCAAAACACCGGCCGAATCAACGACGGTGCTTTCACCCCATCTGCCAACGCCATGACCCCACTCACCCACCCCAGTTCACCCTGGTCGCGCCGCGATCTGCACCGCGCGGCTTTGGCAGCCGCGCTGGCACCGTGGGTCACGCCTGGCGTGCAGGCGCAAAGCGGGCCGCCGCGCTGGCAGGTTTTCCCGTTCAGCTTGGGCGTGGCCAGTGGCCAGCCACAGCCTCGCAGCGTGGTGCTGTGGACGCGTTTGCGCATCCACGAAGCCGATGCTGCCCGTCAAGCGCCTGGCGCGCCCGTGGTGTGCGAGCTGTTTGCCGACGAGGCTTTGCGACAGCCCGTGCGCCAATGGGCCTTGACCACCGATGCGCGCCGGGGCCACAGCTTGCATGTGCTGGCCGATGGTCTGCAGCCGGGGCGGCATTATTGGTACCGTTTTGCCAGCGGCAACGCGGTCAGCCCGGTGGGCCGCACCCGCACCAGCCCGGCATTGAACGAGGCGGTGGCTCGCCTGCGCTTGGGCCTGGCCTCTTGTCAGCATTACGAGCAAGGCCACTACGCCGCGCACCGCGACATGGCCGCGCAAGACCTGGACTTGGTGCTGTTCGTGGGTGACTACATCTATGAAAGCAGCAACAAGCAATACAAGCTTCGCGCCCACGACAGCGGCATGCCCGACACGCTGGAGGCGTACCGCGCCCGCCACGCGCATTACAAGAGCGATGCCCACTTGCAGGCCTGCCACGCCGCACACCCCTGGCTCATGACCTGGGACGACCACGAGGTGGTGAACGACTACGCCAACGACCTGGACCGCAACTTCACCGACGCGGCGGTGTTTTTGCAGCGGCGAACAGCGGCTTACCAGGCTTACTTTGAGCACATGCCGCTGCGCCTGGGGCCTGCCCCGCAGCAGCCCAGCCAGATGCGCATCCACGACCGCATGGCCTGGGGCACGCTGGCCGACGTGTGGACGCTCGACTGCCGCCAACACCGCGACCACCAGGCCTGCCCCGACCTGATGCGGGGCGGTGGACGCGTGGTCATGGGCTGCGATGCGCTGGCCGATCCGTCACGCAGCATGTTGGGCCAGGCGCAAGAGCAATGGCTGACGGCGGGCTTGACGCAAAGCCAGCGGCGCTGGAAGCTGCTGGCGCAGTCCACCTTGATGGCCAGCAGCGGCATACAGACGCCCTTGGGGCGCAGCGCCTTCACCGACGGCTGGGACGGTTACCCGCAAGCGCGCTCGCGCCTGTTGCAAACCGTGGCCGACGCGCGCCTGAGTGATGTGGTGATGCTGGGTGGCGATGTGCACGCCAACGTGGCCGCGCAGCTGCGCGTGCGGCCGGGCGACGAGCGCTCGCCCGTGGTGGCCAGCGAACTGGTCACCACCTCGGTCTCCACCCGGGGCATGTCGCCCAAACTCATGGCACAAATCCAGCGCGACAACCCGGACATTCGCCACGCCCGCTCGGACGAGCGGGGCTACACCTTGATCGACATCCGGCCCGATCGGCTGGACGCTCAGTTCTTGACCACCCTACACCCGGCCCAGCCCGACGCCCGGTTGGCGCTGCAAGGGCGTTGGACGGTGCGCCAGGGCGTGGCGGGCGTCGAGCCGGGTTCTTGAAAAGGCCCGGCCGCATCCAAGGGTTACCATGCGGTCTTTTTTTAGGCTGGATGGCTAGAATCCTCGCATGAACACCACCCACGTGACCGCGCCCAAGAAGTCCTTCAAAGTCCAGATGCTCGCCGCCCGCGAAACGGCCATCATCCAGTCGGTCAACCGTTTGTTGTCCGAAAAAGGCTTCGATGCGATGACGGTGGACGAGGTGGCGGCCGAGGTGGGCATCGCCAAGGCCAGCTTGTACAAGCACTTCACCAGCAAGGAAGAGCTGGCCTGTGCGGCCATGGTCACCGCCATGCGCCGGGCGCAAGAGGTCATCCAAAGCACCGACCCGTCTTTGCCCCCGCTGGACAAGATCAAGGCCGTGACGCGCTGGACCATGGCATTGAAGCTGCAAGGCCTGATGCCTTCACTGCCCAGCCAAAACTCCAGCTTGCGCGCCACCTTGATGGCCAGCAAGGATTACATGGACGGCTTGATGGAGGTGAGCGACGCTTTAGGCGGCTGGATCGAAGCGGCCCAAAAACAAGGCCAGATCAACAAGGCCTTGCCCGCTGTGGCGGTGCTCTACACCTTGTTTGCCCGGGCCTGCGATCCGGTGCTGGAGTTTCTGAAGATGGGCGAGCAGCACACCGACGAGCAGATCCTCGATCTGGTGATGAGCACCTGTTTTGATGGGCTGAACGCCCGCTGAGGTCAGACTTGGGTATCCGGGGATTTTGACAAAGCGCCAAACCTTTCTGAAGCGCTTTGGCGGACCTCATCCAACAGCCTGAGTATGGATTCGGACGGTTGAGGGTCAACGCGAAGGGTCAAACCGACGGGTCCCTCGGTGGCGCTCGTGTCGATCTGCAGGCGCACCAGCGTGCCTTGCCGCAATTCATTTTCTATGGCGCCCAGTGGAACAAACCACACAGCGTCGCTGTGCAGCACATAACTGCGGCCGAAAGACAAATCGATGGTTTCAATGACTTTCAAGGGCAGACCCGTGCCCACGGCCATGAAAAAACGGTCTGCGGCTTCCCTGGCGCGCGTCCCCGCATCGGGCATGACCAAACGGTAGCCGTCCAAAAGTGCGGGATCGATGTTCTGTCGCAAGGTCAGCGCATGCCCTGGGCGAACCACGAGCAGCAAGGGCTCGGTGTACAGGTGTTCAAAGGTTAAACCTTGCATGTCTGACGGCTCTGCGAGGCGACCCATCACCATGTCCAGAACCCCTTGTTTCAAGGCGGCAATCAGCTGTGCATTGCTGCCTGTTCGCACGGACACGCGGGCCCGTGGCGACGAGGCGGCAAAGCGCACCAGCGCGGGCGCCAGCACCGTGGCACCCACATTGGGCAAGGCGCCAATCACCAGGGCTGGGGCTTCGCCCTCTTCTTCGGCAGACAGGCTGGACAGCCCATCGTGGATCGCCCGCAAGCCCGATCCCGTGTGCCTGACCAATATTTGTCCGGCCCCGGTCAAGGTGACGCCTTTGGGTGAGCGTTCAAAAAGTCGATGGCCCGCAATGTCTTCGAGCTCGGCCAGGGTTTTGGTGACGGCGGGTTGCGAAATGCTCAAGGCTTTGGCGGCACGCACCAGTGAGCCGTGTTAGGCAATCGCCACCAGGGTGCGCAGGTGACGCATTTTGAGACGGTCTTGCAAAGGCATCGGACAAGCATAACCTGCAAAAAACCGGGGTTGATCTGGGCTCAGACGGCATGCCCTTTGGGCAGTCAGGTCAGTCGTGCCAGCAAAGCAGCGGCGTTGTCATGCAAGACCAGGGCCTGATCGGCTGCCGACAGACGAGACCCTTGGATGCCCGCGAGGGTTCTGGCGGTATCGAAAATGGGGCAATCGGTGCCCAGCAGCACCCGGTCGGCACCGAACACCGCCACGGCTTGTTCCAGGGCCTGTGGGCCCAGCGAGGCGCAGTCCACCCACACGGCGCGCGCCCGGCTCGAGGGCATGGGGCGGGCAGGATCGCGCAGGGCCAGCATGTGGTCCATGCGTTCGACCACGGCAGGAAAAGTGCCGCCCAGGTTGGCCACCTGAACCGTGATGTTGTGCCACGGTTGCAAAAAGTCCGACAGCAGCAGGGTCACCATGGCCTGGCCGACTTCGTGTTGAACAGCCAGCGCACGGCGTGCCAGATCGTGGTCAGGGGGCGCATCGGGCAAGGCGCCACTGTCTGGCATGCGTCCGGGGTGCACAAAAAAGTGCGCCCCCAGCGCCTCGGCCGCTTCAAACAAGGGGCGGATGCGTGCGGCGGTGGCTTCGCTGCGAAAGGCGTCCACCGGCAAAATCGCCCCCAGCAGCCCCAACTCCAGTCGCGCCCGGCGCAGTTCGGCCACGGCCGCGTCCATGTCGGCCAAGGGCAGTGCGGCGAGTCCGCAAAATCGTTCGGGGTGCGTCCGGCACAACTGGCCGCAAGCATCGTTGAAGTCACGCACCAGCGGCGCTGCCTGGTCAACAGGCAAACTGTCGATGCCAAACAGACCGGGCAATGACAGCATTTGTTTCGCCACGCCTTGCGCCAACATGTGCTCAAACCGCAGCGACGGGTCGGTATGGGCTTGGCTGAACCCCAGGGTGCCGATCGGCATGACCAAGCGCTCGGCCCCATCGGCAAGCACCTCCAGCCGTGGCACCTGGCCTTGACGCTGGCGCAGCGCATGGGCCACCTGCGGGGGCACCCAGTGCGCGTGCATGTCGATGGCGCGCGCGCCCAGACTCATTCGGCTTTGGCCCCTGAAGCTTTGACAACTTCAGCCCAGCGGGTGACTTCGCTGTCAATGAATTTGCCAAATTCCTGCGGGGAGGAGATCGAGGGCGCCGCCCCGAAGCTGGCCAGCAGGTCCTTGACGTCGTTTTGCTGCATGATTTTGCCGATCTCGGCGTTCAGCCGGTTGACGATGGCGGTGGGGGTACCTGCGGGCGCCACGATGCCGAACCAAGGTTCAACGTCAAAGCCGGGCAGGCCGCTTTCGGCAAGGGTGGGCACATCCGGTATGGCGGGCGAGCGTTTGCCGCTGGGGGTTGCTAGCATGACCAGTTTGCCGCCCGCCACATGAGGTTTGGCCACGGCGTATTGCAAAAACATGGCCGAAACTTGACCACCCAGAAGGTCGGAAGTGGCGGGACCATTGCCCTTGTAGGGGACGTGTGTCACGTCGACGCCAGCGCGGGTTTTGAACAACTCCAGTGCCAGGTGTGCGCCCGTTCCGATGCCACCGGAGGCGAAGTTGATCTTGCCGGGACGGGCCTTGGCCAGAGCCAGAAATTCATTCACGTTTTTCGCGGGTACAGACGGGTGGGTGACCAGCACCATGGGCGACCAAGCCGCACGGATCACGGGGCTGAAGTCCTTGCGCGCGTCGTAGCTCAGCCGGGACGCCATCAGGCTTTCATTGATGGCCAAATCGGGTGCCACCAACAGCAGCGTGTAGCCATCGGCAGGCGCGCGCGCCACCATGGCACTGCCAATGGTGCTGCCGCCACCGCCTTTGTTGTCCACGACCACGGTTTGCCCGAGTCGAGTCTGAAGTTGGGCGGAAAGCAGGCGGCCCAGAATGTCCGTGAACCCGCCGGGCGGGTACGGCACCACCAAACGGATGGGTTTGTCGGGGTAGGCGGGTTGGCTGAAAACACCTGTACAGGCACTCAGTGCCAGCGCAGCAAAAACAGCACGTCTGGAAAAACGGAACATGACAGTCTCCTCATTTGAATGGCCAACAGATGGCTGGATTGATCACAAAAGGTGTTTTAGCACCCACAAGCTCAAAGGTCGAGTTGCCTCTTTTGCGCAGTACCCGCCTGGCGAAACTGCGACAACGGCGGCATCAGATAACGCCGCAGGTCAGAGGGGTCGGCGGCCGGGTCGGCAGCCACAGGGCGGGTGCCGGCGATGGTCACGCGCTCCATCAGGCGACGCTGCGGGTAGTAATCGTGCAAGGCGGAGTGTTGCACATGGCGGTTGTCCCAAAACACCACCATGTCCGGTTCCCAGCAGTGCCGGTACTGGTATTCATGAATCAGGGTCTTGCGGTACAGCATGTCCAGGATCATGCGGCTCTCGTCTTCGGCCATGCCCTTGATGTGCAAGGTGAACTGGGGGTTGACAAAAATGAGCTTTTTGCCCGTGATCGGGTGCACCGACACCACCGGATGGGTGACGGCAGGGTAGCGGTCCTCAAAGCGACGCAACTTCTCGATGCCATCGGCGTCGGTGGGGAAAAGGCTGCGGAAAGGCTTGAAGTCGTGGACGGCTTCCAGCCCCGACAAAAAGCGCTGCCAGCGGTCGGACAAGCCTTCGTAGACCGCTGACATGCTGGCAAATGCGGTGTTGCCGCCGTGTTCAGGAATGATTTTGGCGCACAGCGCCGTGCCCATGGGCGGCGCTTCCCGAAAGGTTTCGTCGGTGTGCCAGATGTCTGTGGGGGCGGGGGGATTGCCCTCCTTGTTGTCATAGACGATCAACTCGGGGGCGTCGGCGCTGCTGGTGGAAAAGGGGTGAACGCTCAGGGTACCGAAACAGCGGCCAAAGCGGCGCAGGTCTTCCGAGGAAATCACCTGATCCGGAAAGACCAACACGCCATGTTGGGCATGCGCCAGTTTGAGGGCCTCGACCGTGGCGTCGTCCAGCGCCTGGCGCAGGTCGATGCCGGTGATGCGTGCGCCAAGAAAAACGCCAACACGGCGAATTTCCAGTGCCGAGGAAGCCGCTGTGACGGGGCCCTGTGGGGTTCCAATAGCCATGACCTATAACTCCTTGTGGTGCTGCGAAAGCAGCCAGCCCATCAATATAAGGGCAGGAGTCGCTCAAATGAATTGAAATTGCAAGGGCAATGCTATTCCGTCAGGTTATGACTTGAAGGCTGGGCTCGTCGCTGCAGCGGCCGGACCCGCCGGCTCACCAAGGGCCTTCAGCGCACCAGCAGCACAGGCACTTTGCAGTGCGCCAGCACTTGGGTGGCGACCGAGCCCATGACCAAGTTGCCCAAGGTGCCGTGGCCGTGCGAGCCCATCACCACCAAGTCAAACTTGCCGCTGTCGGCGGATTTAGAAATGGTCTCACCCGCATGGCCCACTTTGGCCATGGTTTTGGCGTCGATGCCGTGGCGCAATTAAAACTTGGTGACCGGGCTGAGTACTTTTTCCGCTTCGTCGCGGTGGTAGCTGTCAACCATCTCTTTGCCCACGGCAGCGCGTGCGCGGGGCGGCAGTTGGGGGCTCACCGTCAGCAGGGTGTAGCGGTTGTTCGTGCTGAAAAGCTCGTCGTGTGTGGTCAAGTAGGCCAGCATTTTTCGGGTGTATTCACTGCCATCAACGGCCAATAAGATTTTCATGAGGGTCTCCTGTTGCAGATCAGACAAGTCTTCACTCTATGCCGTGCAGGGCCATGAGGTCTTGACCTAGGTCATGAAATCAGAAGGTGGCGTGTGCCATCAGGTTGGAGCTGGGCGGACTCATGTGCCCCTGACCTCCAGTACGCATTGCGGTTTGAACATCAGTTGCTCATTTTTGCGCGCATAACCCAGCGGGTTGGCCACCACGCGGCAGCCGTTTTGGGTGTAGTCGCTGGGGCAATGCAAATGGCCGTGCAGCCACAACTGGGCGTGGGGCAGCATGTGGTCCAGTGCGTTGCAAAACCCCGCTGTGCCTGGCACCCGGCCATAGCGCGGGTCGGCGCTGCTCAGGCTGGGTGCAAAGTGGGTGACCACCACGGTCGGGCCCGCAAAAGGCACGTTCAGCGCAGCGCTCAGCCAGTCCTGGCATTGCAGGGCTTGCTCGCGCAGGCCCTCGGCCAGCCAGGGCTCACTTTGGCGCGTGGTCAGGGTTTTGCGCAGGTAAAAGTTGGCGGCGCGAAAGGCCTTGTGGCGGGCCTTGAGTTGGCGTGTGTACTGGCTGTTGGGGTGGCTGAAGTGCGCCGGAATTTTGTCGGTCAGCGGGTCGGGGATGGGCTGCCCGGCCAGCGGCCCCAGCGCGTCAAAGTCGGTCCACAGCGTGGTGCCCACAAAGCGCACGCCACCCAGTTGCAGCACTTCGCGCTCCAGCCAGGTGATGCCCAGCCGCGCGCAGGTTTGGCGCAGCCGGGCGTGGGCCACGTCAAAGTCCAGCCCGTCGTACTCGTGGTTGCCGGGCACAAACAACACGGGTGTGGGCCAGCCGTGCAGGGGTGAGAACCGCGCCAGGCCAAAGTCGCCGTCGCCCGCGCTGGCCAAGGCCGAGCCCGCTTGGTAAGAGCCAATGTCGCCCGCGAGCACCAGCACATCGGCACCCGGGGCCGGGCTGGGCATGAAGTCGGGGTGGGACTCCAGGTGCAGGTCGGACAGGAGTTGGATGTTCATGTCGAAATGTCGTGGGTCGGCACAGCGTTGGAAAAAGCTTGCCGGGCCACTTGTTGCAGTTGGGTGCGCAGCCAGTGGTGCGGGCTGTCTTGTTGGCGTTTGCGGTGCCACAGGGCATGCACTTGCACGGGCGGCACGACAAAGGGCAGCTCGTGCAGCGCCAGCTCATGGGCCATGCCGGTGGTGGGGACAAAGTGGCGTGGCAGCACCGTGAGCAAATCGGAGTTCACCACCACCCGCCCCGCCGTGAAAAACTGGTTCACCGTGAGCACAATGCGCCTTTGCTGTCCGATGGCGGCCAGCGCTTCGTCCACAAAGCCGTAGGCTCGCCCGGAAAAGCTGACCAGCAAGTGCCGGGCCGCGCAATAGGCTTGCAAGCCGATGGGCCGCTTGGCCAGTGGGTGGCCCTTGCGCATCACGCACACGTATTCGCCCGAATACAGGCGCTGGTGTTCAAACGCAATGGCCTCGCCCGATTGGGCGCGTGCCGTCAGGTCGGCCAGCACCGCCGGAAAGTAGCCCAGCGCGATGTCGGCGCTGTCTTCGCTGAGCAACTTGCGCGGGTCGCGTGTGGTCAGGGGGAGCACGCGCAAGGACACGCCGGAGGCCTGCAGCTCCAGCTGGCGGGCCAGCCCGCCCATGAGTTCGGCGGCGGTGGCGTCGGCCATGGCCAGCACAAAGGTGCTGTTGGCCTGCTGCGGCTCAAAAGCGTTGGGCACGATGGCCGCCTGCAATTGGCGCAGGGCCTCGCGCACACTGGGCCACAGGGCCTGCGCCCGGGGCGTGGGCTCGACGCCGTGACCGTGCCGGCGCACCAGCTCATCGCCCAAGGCCTCGCGCAAGCGGCGCAAGGCATTGCTCACGGCCGGTTGGGTGAGTGACAGGTTGTGCGCGGCCCGGGTCAGGCTGCGCTCGGCCATGACTTCGTCAAACACCCGCAGCAAGTTCAGGTCGAGGGTGCGAAAAGAGGACGGGATGGGGGAGGGCATGGGTGATCTTCAACTATCACCATTATGAATGAATGCCATTATGAAGATAAAGTTGAACGACATTGGTAAAAACCCTATGATTCGACTCATGCTTTTGTTGATTTGGGTTGCCAAAGAAAACAAAATCGAATCAAGGAAACACACGATGAACACCACCGCCAAATCTGTCCTGGGCACCATGCCCGCCGTTTCTGAGGCACTCACCGCCCACAGCACTTCCAGCAAAACTCTGGCGAACCTGCTGCTCGCCGCAGGTGTGGCTGCACTGGTCGTCGGTGTCGATCAGATGATCGACAGCTGGGCCGAATCCCATGTGGTGGCCGCCTGGCTGGCGCTGTGGGCCGTGGCCGTGCTGGCCATTTGGGTGCTGCGCGGCCTGACACGCCACTTGGCACAAAACCTGATGACCGGGTTGGACGCCTGGTCGGCCCATGTGGCCCGGAGCCGCGCCGACGAGCGTTTGTGGTCCATGGCGCAGTCCGACCCGCGTCTGATGAGTGAGCTGCAAGTGGCCATGGACCGCGCCAGCGAAGCCACAGGTCCGGCCCGTGATCTGGAAAACCTGATGACGCGCCGTGCCGCCCGACTGGTGCGAGACCGCATGTATTACATCTGAAGTTTTATCTCCGGGGTCCTGCGGTGACCCACACAACCCAAGGCCTCCTTGAGCAGGCTTTTTTTTCATGCAAAAGGGGCGGGGCCCCGTTGGCCGCTTCAAGGCGAAGGGCGAGACGCCAAATAAATGCCGGGCAAGATCAGCGCCGCGCCCATCAGGTGGTGCCAACCCATGGCTTCACCCAGCACCAGCCAAGCGGCCAAGCCGCCATACAAGGGGCCCAGGTACAAACTGACGGCCACGCGGCTGGCGCCCAAGACCTTTTGGCAAAAGCCATAGGCCCAATACGCCCCAATGCCCGGCAACAAGCCCGCGGCCACCACCAACAGCGTGGCCTGCCAAGTCCAAGCGGGTGTGTCGGCTTGAACGAATTCCCAAGCGGCAAAGGGCAGCAGCACCAGCATGCCGCCCATGCAAATCGCAGCCAAACGCGCGGTGGAACCCAGCGGTGTGGGCCACTTTTTTTGCAGCAAGGCATAAGCAGCCCACGACACCATGGCCAGCACGATCCAGCCGTCACCGGCAACCCATTGCACCTGGCCCAAGGCCAGCCACTGGCCTTTGACCACGACATGGAACACGCCCGCCATGGCGATTACCACGCCCACGCTCTGGCGCACAGAAAACCGCTCGCCCAGCCACCACACCGCCGCCACGGCGATGATCACGGGGGAGGCGGCGTAAATGAGCGCAATGTTCATGGCCGAGGTGGTTTTTGCGCCTTGGTAAACCCAGGCCCCGCAAATCAACATGCCCAAGGCCCCCAAGACCAAGTAGCGGCCCGCATCGCGCAGCGTGCTGTGCCGCTCGCGCCACAGTTCACTGCGTGCAATGAATGCCAGGATCACCCCCGCCAAAGCCCACCGGCCCAAGGCCAACATGTGGGGCTCCACCACGCCGATGGCGCTGCGTGCCACGATGTAATTGACCGACCACAAGGCCGGTGTCACCCACATCAACCACGAGGCGATGCGGATGCGGGATTCAGAGGTATTCAGCAAAGACATGACACCGATTGTGCAGGCCAAAAAAAACCGCCCCGGTTTGTGGTGGCCGGGGCGGTTGGAGACTCAGACGCCGGAGGGGCGCAGAAGCTGATTTTTAAGCCAGACGCGACTGGAGCGCTGCTTTGGTGTCCAGCAAGGCCTGGGGCAGGTGGTAACTCAGCTGCGCAAAGTGTTCGTCGTGCAGTTTGAACTCGGCTTGCCAGGCGGCTTTGTCGATGCTGGTGACGGACTTGAATTGCTCAGCGCTGAACGCGATGCCGTTCCAGTTGATTTCGCTGTAGGTGGGCACGATGCCGAACATGGTCTCTTCGCCCTGGGCTTTGCCTTCCAGGCGGTCGATCATCCACTTGAGCACGCGCATGTTGTCGCCATAGCCTGGCCAGACAAACGCGCCGTCTTCGCCCTTGCGGAACCAGTTCACGCAGTACATGGCGGGCAACTTGTGGCCAGCGGCTTGCGCCTTGGCGCCGGTGTCGAGCCAGTGCTGGAAGTAGTCGCTCATGTTGTAGCCGCAAAACGGCAGCATGGCGAACGGGTCGCGGCGCACCACGCCTTGCGCGCCAAAGGCGGCGGCAGTCGTCTCCGAGCCCATGGTCGCGGCCATGTACACGCCCTCGGTCCAGCTGCGCGCTTCGGTGACCAGTGGCACGGTGGTCGAGCGGCGGCCGCCGAACATGAAGGCGTCGATCGGCACGCCTGCAGCGTCGTCCCAAGCGGGGTCGAGTGCCGGGTTGTTGGTCGCAGCCACCGTGAAGCGGGCGTTGGGGTGAGCGGCTTTGGCGCCGGTCTCTTTGGCGATCTGGGGGGTCCAGTCCTTGCCTTGCCAGTCGATCAAATGGTCGGGCAGTTGGCCGGTGTCCTTTTCCATGCCTTCCCACCACACGTCGCCGTCGTCCGTCAGGGCCACGTTGGTGAAGATCACGTCCTTGTTCAGGCTCAGCATGCAGTTGGGGTTGGTCTTCATGTTGGTGCCGGGGGCCACGCCAAAGTAACCGGCTTCGGGGTTGATGGCGACCATCTTGCCGTTGGTGTGGGGCTTGATCCAGGCGATGTCGTCGCCGATGGTGGTGACTTTCCAGCCTTCAAAGACAGTTGGCGGCACCAGCATCGAGAAGTTGGTTTTGCCGCAGGCGCTGGGGAAAGCAGCCGCCACGTGGTATTTTTTGCCCTGGGGGTTGGTCACGCCCAAAATCAGCATGTGCTCGGCCAACCAGCCCTGGCTACCGGAGGGGCCCCCTGCGGCTTCCCGGCCCATGTTGGAGGCGATGCGCAGCGCAAAGCACTTCTTGCCCAAGAGCGCGTTGCCGCCGTAGCCCGAACCATAAGACCAGATTTCGCGGGTCTCGGGGTAGTGCACGATGTATTTGGTGGAGGGGTTGCAAGGCCAGGATGTGGTGTCCTTTTCACCTGCGGCCAACGGCGCGCCCACGGTGTGCATGCACGGCACAAAGTCGCCGTCGGTGCCCAGCACGTCGAACACCGCCTTGCCCATGCGGGTCATGATCTTCTGGTTCACCACCACGTAGGCGCTGTCGCTCAGCTCGATGCCGATGTGGCTGATGTGCGAGCCCAAGGGGCCCATCGAGAAAGGCACCACATACATCGTGCGGCCTGCCATGCAGCCGTCAAACAGCGGGTTCAGGGTAGCGCGCATTTGCGCAGGTTCCATCCAGTTGTTGGTCGGGCCTGCGTCTTCTTTTTGGGCCGAGCAGATGAAAGTGCGGTCTTCCACTCGGGCCACGTCCGAAGGGTCGGAACAAGCCAAGAAAGAGTTGGCGCGCTTGGCGGGGTTGAGCTTTTTGAAGGTGCCTGCGGCCACCAACTCTGCGCACAGGCGGTCGTACTCTTCTTGCGAGCCGTCGCACCAATGAATGTTGGCCGGCTTGCACAGGGCGGCCATTTCGGCGACCCAGGCGATCAGTTTGGCGTTCTTGACGTATTTGGGCGTATTCAGGTTCAGGCCCTGCATCACGGGTGAGTTCATGGGAAGTGCTCCAAGTTTAAAAATCGTTTTTTCAAAACCTCTGCGCAGGGGCTTTGAAAAAACGGCTGTGGGGCTGAGATACTGAAGGCTTTGGCCGCTTGAAAAAGCGGATGTCACGGCGTTGTCACCAACGGGCCTCGATTTTAGGGAGGCTGCCTGTTTCGTGCCTGTCAGCTGGGCTGAAAACCTCTTTAAAACTATGCAAAATAAGCATGACATTATGCGGGTTACTGTGGGTTCTGGTTTCAAGCCTCTGCGGCGCTTTGGATTGTTGGCGGTTTTAGCGGCATCGTGGTTCGCTCCGTGGGCGGCACAGGCGCAAAGCCCGACCCGCATCAAAATCGCTGCCGCCAGCAACCTGAAGTTTGTGATGGCTGACTTGGCAACCCACTACAGACAACAAACAGGCGTTCAGGTCGATGTGAATCTGGGTGCTTCGGGCAACCTGGCGCGGCAAATTTTGCAGGGCTTGCCGGTTGAGCAATTCATCTCGGCCGACGAGGTTTGGGTGGCCGAACTGGCCAAAGCCGGGCATACCGTGGACGGAGGGCAGCGTTACGCCACGGGCCGCCTGGCGTTGATCGTGCCCAAAAACTCAGCGCTGCCGCTGGCCCAAGGCTTGGTGGCGGTGGTGCGTTCGATGAAGCCGGGCGACAAATTCGCCATCGCCAACCCGGCGCTGGCCCCCTATGGCGTGGCCGCCGTCCAGGCTTTGCAGCGTGCCGGAGTCGGGCCGCTGCCTGCGCACCAGAAAGTGCTGGGCGACCACATCGGTCAGTCCACCCAGTTTGTCGCCACGGGCGCAGCGCAGGCGGGCATCTCCGCTCTGGCCCTGGCCCAGGCCCCCGAGATCGCCCACAGCTTGCAGGTCTTGCCGTTGTCCGCTGATTTGCACGCCCCCCTGCACCAGCGCATGGTGCTGCTCAAGGGCGCGGGTGCGGCGGCGGCAGACTGGCACCGGTTTTTGCTTAGCCCGTCCGCGCAGGCGGTGTTTGTGCGGCACGGTTACGCCTTGCCGCAATAATCCAGCCCCACACCCCACATTTCAGCTCAGCCTTCAAAACCCACACCATGGATTGGTCTGCCCTTCACGTATCCCTGAGCCTGGCCGCTCTGACCACCTTGGCTTTGCTGCCAGTGGGTTTGGCGCTGGCCCGCTGGCTGGCCGTGACCGCCTGGGCCGGGCGGCCGGTGGTCGAAGCGTTGCTGCTGCTGCCCTTGCTGTTGCCCCCCACCGTGATCGGGTTTTACTTTTTGGTGGCCTTTGGCCAGGGCAGTGCCTTGGGCGCTTGGCTGGCGGCCTCGGGCATTCGGCTGGTGTTCACCCTCGAAGGTTTGCTGTTGGTGAGCGTGCTGGTCAATTTGCCTTTCATGGTGCAACCCATTCAACGCGCCTTTGCCGCGGTGCCGCACAGCTTGCGGGAGGCGGCTTGGGTGTCGGGCTTGTCCGCTTGGCAGACGTTTTGGCGCATCGAATTGCCGCTGGCCTGGCCTGGTTTGCTGGCGGGCATGGCGCTCACCGTGGCCCACACCCTGGGCGAATTTGGCGTGGTGCTCATGGTGGGCGGCAACATCGAAGGCGAGACGCGCACCCTGTCGGTCTCGCTCTATGACAAGGTGCAGGGCATGGATTTGCAGTCGGCCCATGTCATGGCGCTGGCGCTGGTGGGCGTGTCTTTGCTGGCGCTCACGCTGGTGTTGGCCTTTGACCGGGTGGGCCAACGTGGCCGCGCCTTGCAGGAGCGCTGATGCAAGGCTTGCAGGTGCAACTGCGCTCGGCCAGCCCGATTCGGCTGGAAGCCGAATTTGACTGCGGCGCGGGCGAGTTGGTGGCCCTGGTTGGGCCGTCTGGCAGTGGCAAAACCAGCATGCTGCGCGCCATTGCCGGGCTGTTGACGCCGGCCGATGTGCAAGGCCAGATTCGGGTGGCGGGCCAGGCATGGCTGGACACGGCAGTGGGCGTGCAGCTCAGCCCGCAAGAGCGTCGGGCGGGTCTGGTGTTCCAGCATTACGCGCTTTTTCCGCACATGACGGCGCAGGCCAATGTGGCGCTGGCCGCTGGGTCTGGCTGGTCGAGCGCCGATGTGCAGACTTTGCTGGCCCGTTTGGGGCTGGCCACGCTGAGTCAGCGCAGGCCCTCGCAACTGTCTGGTGGTCAGCAGCAGCGCGTGGCGTTGGCGCGGGCGCTGGTGCGTGTCATGCCGACGCCCTCTTGGGCTTCAACCCCGACCCCGACCTGTTTGCCCGGTGTGTTGTTGCTGGACGAGCCCTTTTCGGCGGTGGACGCGCCCACACGCCAGACGCTGTACCGCGAGCTGGCCGCGCTGCGCCAAAAGGTGTCGGTGCCCATGCTGCTCGTGACACACGACCTGGCAGAGGCCCGCCGCCTGGCCGACCGGGTGGTGATCGTGGACGCGGGCCAGACCCTGCAAACCGGCGAGCCCGCCCGTGTGTTTGCCAGCCCGCGCAACGCCCGGGTGGCCGAACTGGTGGGCATTCAAAACCACTTTGAGGGCCGCTTTTTAAAGGACCAAGCCGGCTGGGGGCGCTTGCGCTGGACCGATGCGGCACCCTCAGACGCTGGACTGGACTTGGCGGTGTTCGACAAGAACAAGATCGACGACGGCACCCCGGTGACTTGGGTGCTGAACGGGGAACAGGTGGACGTGATGGCCGATGGCGAGGCGCCCAGCCTTGCGCCGCTGGGCCACACCCGTTTGCGTTGCCAGTTGCTGGAGGTCTTGTCGTTGGGTGAAATCAGTTTGTGCACGCTCAGGCCCGAAGCCTTGCCCTGCCAAACCATCACCTTGAACCTGACCAGCCGCCTGTTGCAGCGTTTGCAGGTCGTCTCTGGTGGCTGGGTTCAGCTTCAGATCGCGCCAGAGGCGCTGCACATCATGCCGGTGCGCACAAAATAAAACCCGCAAAGCGCGCGCTGTTGCGGGTTGGGCTTGGAGGGTGCGGCCTTGGCGGGGCACCCGACGGGGACGGGGCTTCAGGCCATGACCACGGCAATGAAGGCCAACAAGAAAATCAACACGGCACCTGCGGCCGGGATGACCACGGGAATGTGCTTGACCACGTTTTCCACGGGGTCGTCAGAATTGTGTGCGTCGTTGTGATTGGACATGGGGGACCTCAGAACAAGAATGGCGGTATTGTAGCCATGACCGGCTGGCGGGCCACTGACAACCCGGCTCACATCAGGGCATAGGTGGTGTTGGCCCGAAAAACGCTCTTGCCGTCGTCGGCCCCGGCCAAGTCAATCTCGCCAAAGGCCATGGCCTTGCCTGCGCGCAGCACCCGCGCCGTGACCAGCGCGTCCTGGCCTGACAGCGGTTTCATGAAGCTGCTGGACAGCTGCACGGTGCCGCAGGGCCGGAACTGCCCAAAGTGGCTGATCAGCGCCAGCACCATGGCCGTGTCGGCGGCCGCCATCATGGCCTGACCGCACAGCATGCCGCCCACCCGCGACAACTGGTCGCTTTGCGGCAAGCGCAGTGTCACGCTGTCGGCATCGAAACGCTCGACCTGCAGGTTCAGCGACTGCACCCAAGGGGCGAACAATTCTGCCAAGGCTTGTTGCAAGGTGTCGCGGCTCACTGGGGGCTGGGAAGGTGTCATGGCTGGCTTGGGGCGAGGTGCGGGTCGGGGCAGGCCCAGCGGGTTGAGGATTCCCTGGGATTATCCCGTGCGATGGCGATGGCGATGGCGATGCGGGGCAAGCTGCATTTTCTGCCGGTGAGCCAGCTATCGCCCTGGGCACAGGCAGGGCGCACCTGCCGACTTAAACTGAAAGGTCTCATTCACCGACCAGCAGGCATGGCATGAACCGTTTTTCACCGTCCACTCCCCGCATCCCCGGCATCCGCTTTGTGCATTCGCCGGGGCCCACCCATGTGCCCGACGAGGTCATGCACGCCATGCAGCGGCCCATGACCGATTTGTCCGACCCTCGGGTGGCGGCCATGATTGCCGAATGTGAAAGCGGCATGAAGCGGCTGCTGCGCAGTCCGCGCTCTGATGTGTTCTTGTTTGCCAGCAACGGGCACGGCATGTGGGAGTCGGCGGCGGCCAACCTGGCCTCGGCGAAGCACACTTTGCTGTTGGCGGGTTCGGGCCATTTCTCGGACCAGTGGGCCCTCCAGATCGAGGGCATGGGCATCGCCTTGCAGCGTACGCCTTACCAAGAGGGTCACCCCTTTGACGTGGCTGCGATCGAGCAAGCCCTGCGCGAAGACACCAGCCACCGCATCAGCGCGGTGCTGGTGGTCCACACCGACACGGCCAGCGGCGTGACCAGCGATTTGGCGGCGGTGCGCCGCGCCATCGACGCGGCGGCGCACCCGGCGTTGTATGTGGTGGACGTGGTGGCCTCGCTGGCCGCCAGCCCGTTTGACATGGACGCCTTGTGCGTGGACGTGGCCCTGGGCAGCTCGCAAAAGGGTTTGATGATGCCGCCTGGTTTGGGCTTTGTGGCCGTGAACGCCAAAGCCATGGAATGGTCAGCCCGCCACGCCGAACCGCGTTTTTACTGGGACTGGCAACGCCGCGACAGCGACAACCAGTCGGCCAAGTTTTGCGGCACGCCGCCGCTGGCCCACATCGCCGGGCTGGAGATGGCCATTGCCTTGCTCGAAGAAGAAGGCTTGCCCAATGTCTGGGCGCGCCACCAACGTCTGGCGGGCGCGGTGCATGCAGCGGTCGAGCGCTGGGCAGTGCCGGAGGCCATGCGGTTTCATGCCCGCTTGCCCGAGACACGCTCGGCCTCGGTCACCGCCATCGAGGTGGCCCCGGGCATCGACCCCGAAGCGCTGCGCACGGTGGCGCGCGAACGCTTTCAGGTCGCCATGGCGGGGGGCTTGGGGCCTTTGGCCGGACGGGTGTTTCGCATCGGCCATCTGGGCGACATGAACGAGCCCATGATTTTGGGCGCGCTGGCCGGTATCGAGGCGGCCATGACGGTGCAAAAAATCCCCTTTGGCACCGATGGTGTCGCGGCGGCGGTGGCGTTCTTGGCGGCGCAGACCTGAGCCGGCGTGCCTCACGTTCAGGGCGCATGCGGATTTTTGGGGTTACCCATCCACGCCGTCAAAGAAGAGCGCATGGCTTCTTCCACCGACATGTCCAGCACCTGCACCCAATCGCGGGGCACAAACACGGTGTAGCCACCAATCATGTAGCCCATGGGCAGGTACACCGCCAGGTGCTGCTGGGTTTGCGCATCCAGGGGCAAATCGGCCAGGCTTTGGCGCGTGACCAAGCCGATGATGGACAAGTCGGTGTTCGGTTTTTTCAGCAACACCACCTGTTGCACGTCGCGTTCGTGGGGCGCGAAATAGTCGGCAAAACTTTTCAGCGACGAGTAGATGCTTTTGACCAAGGGCAAATTGGTGAAGGGCAATTCAACCCAGTCCAGCACCCGCGTCATGAAGGGCTGCGACACCAAAAAGCCCAGCACCAAAATGAACCCGGTGCCCAGCACAATGCCCAGGCCCGGCAGGTAAAAGTCACCGGTGATCGGGCCCAGTAAACGCATGGCCGAGGCTTCGACCCAGGCGACGAACAGGTAGAGCACGTAGACCGTGAGACCCACCGGCAAAAAGCTGATCAGACCCCGAAAAAAATAAGCGTAGAGGCGTTTCATGCCCGAGATTGTGACCGGGTGAGAAAAAACCGAAAGCACAGGGGATAGACGAGTCCCCGGGTGCTGCTGCATGATGCTCGGCTTATGAACTCTTCCATCCTTGTTTTGGGCGCGGGCATGGTGGGCACCTGCACCGCCTTGCATTTGCAGCAGCGCGGCTTTGACGTGACGCTGGTGGACCGGCGTGCGCCGGGCCAAGAAACATCCATGGGCAATGCGGGCCTGATCCAGCGCGAGGCGGTCGAGCCTTATGCCTTTCCGCGTGAGCCGGGCTTTTTGCTGGACGTGGCCTTGGGGCGCGGTGCCCAAGTGCATTGGCACGCCCAAGGGCTGTGGCAAATGGGCAGAGCGCTGCTGCGCTACCGGCACCACTCGCACCCCCAGCGTCATACGCAGGCCACCCAAGCCTACAGCCGCCTGATCGCCCACGCCACGGCTGAACATGATCCGCTGATCGCGGCGGCGGAGGCGCAAGACTTGGTCTCGCGGGAAGGTTTTCGCTTTGTGTTCCGCACGGCCGAAGCGTTCGACGCGGCGGCGCAGCGGGCCGAAGATTTGCACACGCGTTTTGGTGTGCGCTCCCAAGCAGAAAACACGGCCCAATTGGCGCTGGCCGAACCGGCCTTGCAAAAACCCTTGGCCGGCGCGGTGCACTGGCTGGACCCGTGGGCAGTGAATGACCCGGGCGCCTTGGTGCAGCGCTATGCCGACCTGTTTGTGGCGCGTGGCGGCCGTGTGTTGACGGGGGACGCGGCCAGCTTGCAGGCGCAGGGCGCGGAATGGTCGGTGCACACCACCGAAGGCCTGGTGCATGCCCAGCAGGCTGTGCTGGCGCTGGGGCCCTGGTCCGATGGTTTGATCCGCACGCTGGGTTACCACTACCCGCTGTTCATCAAACGCGGCTACCACCAGCACTACACCCCGCCCGTCCCAGTGCGGCAACCCCTGCTCGACGCCGAGCGCGGCTATGTGCTGGCGCCCATGCAACGCGGCTTGCGCCTGACCACCGGGGCCGAGTTTGCCCCCATCGATGCCCCGCCCACGCCGGTGCAACTGGCCAAGGCCGAAGCGCTGGCGCGGGAATGGATCGACCTGGGCCAGCCCCTGCCCGAGCCGCCTTGGCTCGGCGCACGCCCTTGCACGGCGGACATGTTGCCCGTGATGGGCCCGGCACCGCGACACCCTGGGCTGTGGTTCAACTTTGGCCACGCGCACCAGGGCTTCACCATGGGCCCGGTGGCCGGTCGACTGCTGGCCGAGATGGTTGGCGGTGAGCCGACTTGCGTCGATCCGATGCCTTATGGGCCCGGGCGGTTTGGGTGATCAGGGCCGGCGCATTGGAAGCCAGCGCTCGGGTTTGGCTGGGGCCAGATACCAGTTTCAGCACACCCGGTAAAAGCTCAAAAACACCCCATCGGGTGCCCGCCGCCCGCTGCCGATGAACTGGCTCTCGCTCAGCCAGGCCCATTGCGGCGCGGTGGCTTCAAGCTTGGGTTGGCAGCGAAAGTAAACCTCGTCCGGGTTGACTGGCTGGCCGCTCATGATGCGCTGCGAGTTCTCGAGCGAGGCCACGCGCAAGGCGGTGTTTTGCACAAACACCCGGCTGCCATCGTCCAGCTCGATCACATAGCGCGCGTCCAGATGCGCTTGCGTGCCGCCTTCCAAGATCAGCTGAAAGTCGGCACCCCCGGCCAACACTTTGCCGTTCACGCGGGGGCCGGTGACGTTGCCACCGGTGATGGGGATCATGCGGCGCAAACCGGCGGGTGTGTGGCCCACTTCCACCGGCGCGGCAATGGTCACGGCCAGGTCGCACAGGTGTTCGAGTTGGGGTGGGGGAAGGGTTTCGGTCATGGGCGGCCTTTGCACGGTGGGCTCATTATCGGGTCTCACTCATGCGCCCCGCCCATCAGAACGATGAAGCTTCTTTTGGGTAAACCTTGGGTCGATCCTCTTGTGACGACCTATCGGCCCGACCCGTTCGCTGGTTGGGCTTGTCATTTGGGAGGCGCGCTGGTGTCAGTCCAGACTCAAACCGATCTTGCGCGACACCGCGCCCCACTTGGCAAAGTCCTTGGCCACTTTGGCGACCGCCTGCTCGGGTGTGCTGCCCATCACGGTCTGGTCGGATGCCCTGAGGCGCTCGGTGGCTTCTGGGGTGCGCAGCGCGTCAACCACCGCTTGGCGGAATTTGGCCACGATGTCATCGGGCACTTGTTTGGGGGCCATCAAGATCAGGCTGAAGTCGGCCTCATAGCCTTTCACCCCAGCTTCGTCCATGGTGGGCACTTCGGGCAAAGAGGGCGCTCGCGCTTGGCCCGACACCGCCAGCGCCGTCAACTTGCCCGAGCGCACATGGGGCAGCACCGTGGGCCCGGCCAGCAGACCGCAAGGCACCTGGTTGGCCAGCACGTCCTGCATGGCGGGGGCCGGGCCTTTGTAGGGGATGTGCGTCATCTGCATGCCGGTCATGCTCAGCAGCAATTCTGTGGACAAGTGCCCCGGCACACCCGCGCCGCCGGAGGCATAGCTCAAGGGCATGGTTTTGGATTTGGCGATCAGCTCGGACACTGTTTTGACACCCAGCGAAGGGTTGCACACCAGGGTCTGGCTGAACGAAGACAGCACGCTGATGGGCTTCAAGTCATCGAGCTTAAAGGGCATGGATTTGTAAACATGCGGGTTGACGGTGAGCAGCGTGTCGGTCGCGAACAAAAAGGTGTAGCCATCGGGAGCGGCCCGCGCCACGGTGGCCGCACCGATGTTGCCACCGGCCCCGGGCTGGTTCTCGATCACGATGGGTTGCTTGAGGTTGGCCAGTATTCTTTCGGCCGCTGTGCGCATGACCAGATCAGTGGGCCCGCCGGGTGGAAAAGGAATGACGACTTTGATGGGGCGCTGAGGCCAGGCTTGGGCCAGGGCGCTGCTGCTGACAGCCAAAGCCAACAAAACCGATGCGGTCCAGCCCAGGTGGCGAAAACTCAGGGATGCAATCATGTGTAACTCCTGACAAATTGAAAGGCGTTAGCCTAGCAGACCCACAAACACGTTTTGCACGTCGTCGTTGTTGTCGATCGCGCCCAAGAAGGCTTCGACTTCTTCGAGTTGTTCGGCGCTCAGGTTGGCCGGGTCGACCGGGTTTTTGGGTTTGTAGCCCAGCTTGGCCGACACCACGGTGAAGCCGTGTTCGGGCAGGGCGCGGCTGACCAGGTCCAGGTCGGTCGCCTCGCTGATGAACACCGTCACACCGTCTTCGTCGGCAGGCTCAAAGTCTTGCGCGCCCGCTTCGATGGCGGCCAGCTCGGGGTCGGCGCCGGCCTGGGCGGGTTCGGCTTCGATGAAACCCACATGGTCAAAGTCCCAAGACACCGAGCCTGAAGTGCCTTGCTGGCCCTTGCGAAACAGCACGCGCATCTCTGACGCGCTGCGGTTGACGTTGTCGGTCAGCACCTCGATCATCACCGGCACTTGGTGCGGTGCAAAGCCTTCGTAGATCACGCGCTCAAAGCTGACCGCATCGCCCAGCAGGCCTGCGCCTTTCTTGATGGCGCGCTCCAGCGTTTCCTTGGGCATGGACACCTTGCGGGCTTGCTCGACCACCAAGCGCAGGCGCGAGTTGGCGGACGGGTCAGCGCCATTGCGCGCCGCGATCATGATGTCCTTGGCCAAGCGGCCAAACAATTTGCCGCGGGCATCGGCTGCCTGTGCCTTGCCTTTTGCTTTCCACTGCGCGCCCATGGGGTCTTCCTTGTTTTGGGATCAAAGCGGAGAGTTTAAGCGCTCGCCCATCTCAAGCTTTCGTCAAACGCGGGTCTCACAGGTCACAGGCGACCGGGTCTGGGAGGGCAATAATGGCCGATCAGACACAACGCTGCCCATGAACCACCCTGCCTTGCCTTTGTTTCCCGGTTTTGCCCACCACCTGCTGGAGGTCAGCCCCGGCATCTCGATCTCGGCCATGGTGGGGGGTCAGGGGCCCGGCTTGTTGCTGCTGCACGGCCACCCGCAAACCCTGGCCATCTGGCACAAAGTGGCCCCCACGCTGGCGCAGCACTTCACTGTGGTGGCGGCCGACTTGCGCGGCTATGGCGATTCGTCCAAGCCTGAAGGCGGGCCAGACCACGCGGCTTATGCCAAACGCAGCATGGCGCAAGACCAGGTGAGCCTGATGCAGCACCTGGGCTTTGCCCGCTTTGCGGTGCTGGCGCACGATCGGGGTGCCCGGGTGGCGCACCGGTTGGCCATGGACCATGGGGATGCGGTCAGCCGCATGGTCCTGCTCGACATTGCGCCCACCTTGGCCATGTACGCGCAGACCACCGAGGCCTTTGCACGCGCTTATTGGCACTGGTTCTTTTTGATCCAGCCGCAGCCCCTGCCCGAGCGCCTGATCCAGGCCGACCCAGCGGCCTATGTGACCGATGTGATGGGCAAGCGCAGCGCCGGGTTGGCGCCGTTCGATGCGCGCGCCTTGGCCGAATACCAGCGCTGCCTGGCCCTGCCGGGTGCCGCGCATGGCCTGTGCGAAGACTACCGGGCGTCTGCAGGCATTGACCTGGTGCACGACCGAGAGGACATCGCGCAAGGGCGGCGGCTGGAGATGCCGCTGCAGGTGCTGTGGGGCGCGCAAGGCGTGGTGCAGCGCTGTTTTGAGCCGCTCCAGGAATGGCAAAAAGTGGCCACACAGGTCACAGGGCAAGCCTTGCCCTGCGGCCATTACATCGCCGAAGAAGCCCCTGAGGCCCTGCTGGCCAAGGCCTTGCCGTTTTTGCAAGGGCTGAAGGCATGAGCCAGCACAACCGGCGCGGCATCGTCACCATGACCGGGGCGATGGTGTTTTTTGTGGTCAACGATGCGCTGGTCAAGTGGGTCAGCGCCGACCTGTCCACACCGCAACTGATTTTTGTGCGCGGCGTGATGACCACCGCGCTGTTGTTGGCCCTGGCTGGGTGGATGGGCCAGCTGCAGCACTGGCGCACCACGTTGACGCGCTCGGTGCCTGCCCGCGCCGTGGTCGACAGCCTGGCGTCCTTCACCTACCTCACGGCGGTGTTTCACATCCCTTTGGGCAACGCCACGGCGATCAATTTGGCGGGTCCGCTGTTCCTGACTTTGATGGCGGTGTTCTTTTTGCACGAGCGGGTCACACCGGGCCGCTGGGCGCTCACCTTGTTGGGCTTTGCTGGCGTACTGTTGGTGGTGCAGCCGCGCATGGGGGACTTCAATGGCTATGCCTTGCTGTGCTTGTTTGCGGCGGTGCTGCACGCGGGCCGAGATTTCATGACGCGCCTGGTGCCCGCTCAGGTGCCTTCACTGCTGATCACTTTGTCCACCTCCACCATGGTGATGTTGCTGGCGGGCGTGTGGAGTGTGTTCGAGCCCTGGAAGCCCATGACCACTCAGCACCTGTGGCTGCTGTTCGGCGCGTCGCTGTGTCTGGCGGCGGGTTACCACTTGCTCACGCTCAGCATGCGGCTGGGCGACATGAGCGTGATTGGGCCATTTCGCTACAGCGGCTTGTTGGTGGCGCTGGTGCTGGGTTACCTGATGTGGGGCGATGTGCCGAATCTTTTGGCTTGGTGCGGCATTGCGCTGGTGGTGGCCGCGGGGCTGGGGCTGTTGCAGGCGGAGCGCAGGCGCAAGCAGGCCTTGCTGGTGCGTTGATCACCGATCCCCCGTCGGGCCTTTGCGGTCCGACATCCCCGTAGGTCGGGCCTTTACGGTCCGACAGCTCTTCTTTCGCGAAGCGACTTTTAAAACGGCGACGGTGTGCCACCCGCGATGTCGGACCTGAAAGCGCCGACCGGCAAAAAGACACCGGTGTTGTCATGGCCTGGTTTTATCCAAGGCTTGGTCGATGTCCCACAGGATGTCGTCCAGGTTTTCCAAGCCCACCGAGATGCGCACCATGTCGGGCGGCACACCTGCGGCCAGTTGCTGGGCTTCGTCCAGCTGCCGGTGTGTGGTGCTGGCGGGGTGGCTGATCAGGGTGCGGGTGTCGCCGATGTTGACCAGGTGGCTCATGAACTGGGCAGATTCGATGAAGGTCACGCCCTGCGCCAAACCGCCTTTCACCCCAAACGCCAACAGGCCCGAGGCCCCGCGCATCTGGCGCTGCATCAGGGCGTGCTGCGGGTGGTCGGGCAGGCCAGGGTAATTGACCCAGGCCACACGCGGGTCGGCCTGCAAAAACATTGCCACGCCCAATGCGTTGTCGCAGTGCTTTTGCATGCGCAGGGGCAAGGTCTCGACCCCTTGCAGGATCTGCCAGGCGCTCATGGGGCTGAGCGCCGCACCAAACACGCGCAGACTCTCCATGCGGCAGCGCATGGAAAAGCCAAAGTCGCCAAAGGTCTCGTAAAACTTCACGCCGTGGTAGCCCTTGGACGGCTCGGTCATGCCCGGAAACTTGCCGTTGTCCCAAGGGAATTTGCCACTCTCGACCACCACGCCACCCAAGGTGGTGCCGTGGCCCGCCAGGTATTTGGTGGCCGAATGCACCACGATGTCGGCTCCCAATGCGAGCGGATTGCACAGCAGCGGGCTGGGCACGGTGTTGTCGATGATGAGCGGCACGCCGTGCGCGTGGGCCACCTCGGCCACGGCCGCGATGTCCAGCACCACCATGCTCGGGTTGCCCAGGCTTTCGGCGTACACCGCCCGGGTGTTGGGGCGCATGGCGGCGGCAAAAGCTTCGGGCTGGGTCGCGTCCACAAAGGTGGTCTCAATGCCGAACTTGGCCAGGCTCACGGCCAGCATCGTCACCGAGCCGCCATACAAAGCGCCAGCGGCCACCACATGGTCGCCTGATTGCAAGAGGGTCATCAGTGCCATGGTTTCGGCCGCCATGCCCGAGGCACTGGCCACCCCGGCGCGCCCGCCTTCGAGTGCTGCCACGCGTTCTTCGAGCACCGCCACCGTGGGGTTGCTCAGGCGTGAATACACATTGCCAAAGGTCTGCAGGTTGAACAGCGATGCCGCGTGCTCGGCGCTGTCAAACACAAAGCTGCTGGTTTGGTAAATCGGCAAGGCGCGTGCGCCGGTGGCCGCATCGGGAATTTGCCCAGCATGGATGGCCAGGGTTTCGGGGTGAAATTGGCGGTCGGTCATGGTGTTCTTATACCAGCCGCCGCGCCGAGATGATCCCGGTGTTCACGCCCACCCAGTTCAGGCCACCAAACAGCCGGGCGTGCTCGATCTTCACGCAGCGGTTGCTCACCGAATCCAGCCCGGCTTGCCTTGCCAGCGCATCGGCCTCGGGGTTGGCCACGCCCAACTGTTGCCACAAACAAAGAGCGCCGATGGCAACGGCTTGCTCGGTAATGGGGAGCACGTCTTCGGCGCGGCGAAACACATCGACCATGTCCACTTTGAAAGGGATGTCGCCCAGGCTGGCGTAACAGGTTTCGCCCAAGATCTCTTGGCCTGCATAGCGCGGGTTGATCGGCACGATTTTGAAGCCATGCGACTGCATGTACTTGGCCGCGAAATAGCTCGGCCGGTGCCACTCGGCCGACAAGCCCACCACGGCGATGGTGGGGCACGTTTTGAGGATGCGCCGCAGCGCGTGCAAATCATTGTGCATGGGGTTTCTTTCTCTGCTCAATACCGCGACTGCCCGCTGCGCTTCATCTGCCGCGAGGCCCAGGTGGCGCACAGCGACAGCACGCCGCACACGGCCATCACGCCCAGGTAGTGGCCGCTGTGGTCAAACACCGCACCGGCCAGCACCGGCCCGAGTAAATTGCCCACAGCCGCGCCACTGTACAAAGTGCCCACCACGCTGGCGACCGATTTGCCGCCAAAGTAATCCATGCAAATGGCCGGTAAAAGCGACACGATGGCGCCATAGCTGAGCCCAAACCACAGCGCGAACACCACCAGCAGTCCCTGCCCACCTGCCGTGCCCCACAGCGCATACGACGCGCCCATGGACAGCTGCATCAGCACCAGCGTTTGCGCCCTCCCCAGCCGGTCAGCCACCAGGCCGATGGCAAAGCGACCGACCAGGCTGCCCACGCCAATTAAGCCTACCAGGCCCACCGCAAACGCTTCGTCCAAACCCAAATCACGGGCCGAGGCCGAGACATGGGCAAAGGGGGTGAACATCACCGGCGAAGCCAGCACGATGGCCAGGTAAAGCCAACGGAACGTGGGGGTGCGCAGGGTTTCGCGCAAAGTCAGGCCCGTGGCCGAGCCGCCTGCTCCCGTGGCATGGGCCGCCGGTGCGCGCCGCAACAAAGCCGCTGCCAGCAAACCCAACACCAACACGCCCAGCGCCAACACCTGCATCGCCTCGCGCCAAGGCATGGAGCCAATGGCCATGGCCACCCCCACCGGCACCAGCAAGGTGCCCGCGCCCACGCCCGAGCTGGCGATGCCCCCGGCCAAGCCCCGACGGGTGGTGAACCAGGGTTGCACGCTGGCAATCGACGGTGTGTAGACGAGGGCAATGCCCAGGCCCACCAAAAAGCCGTAACTCACGTACACCGCCAGCAAGGACGTGGCCCAGCTGGTGGCCAGCAAGCCCCCCGCAATCATGGCCATGCCCGCCGAACACACGATGCGCGGCCCGTACCGGTCGGCCAGCATGCCGCCGCCCGCGCCCAGCACAAAGTAGACAAAGCCCGAGAGGCCAAAGATCCAGGACACATCGGCCCGCTGCGCCGAAAACTCGACGGCAAACGACTCAAAAAACGCCGCGAACGAATACGACACCCCGAAGATCAGCGCCAGGCAAGTAAAGGTGGCCCAGACCACCACCCAGGCATAGGGGGGTTCTTTCATGGTGTCTCCGGTGTTTGCATGTCTGCAGGCATTGTGCCTTGCACCGAAAGGAGCACGCTCCAGGGTAGCAGACCCTGTGTCACACTGGCGATCATGAACCCTTCACTCGAACAAGCCCGCCAAGCCTTTGTGGCGGGCATCGAACAGTTTGAACGTCACGACTTCGAGGCGGCTGCAGCGCTGTTTGAACAGGCTTTGCAGCTGGCACCGGGCAGACCCTCGGTGCTGATGAACCTGGGTGTGAGCTGCGTGCACCTGGGCCGCTTTGCGCAGGCCGATGTGTGCCTGCGTCAAGCCCTTGCCGCCGACGCCACCTTGACCGATGCTTGGATGGCCCGGGGTGTTGCGCAAATGGCCCTGGGCGACTGGCCGCAGGCCTTGCATTGCCATGAACAAGCGCGTGCCTTGGGGGCCGACGGGGCTGAATTTTGTTTGCGCTGGGGCGAGTGTTTGGCGCACCAAGCGCGCTTGCCGCAAGCCTTGCAAGCCTTTGAGCAGGCCTTGGCGCACGACCCCGAGTTGGCCGAAGCCTGGAGCCAGCTGGCCCATGTGCAGCGCGACATGGGCCAGACCGCGCAAGCGATCGTTGGCTACCAGCGGGCGATGCAGCTGGGGGCCGACCCTGAGCTGCACCGCTATTACCTGGCCGCCCTGAGCCCGCAGCAGCCTGTGGTGAATGCGCCTGCGGCTTATGTGCAAACATTGTTCGACCAGTACGCCAACGACTTTGAGGCGCACTTGGTGGGCCAACTGGGCTACCAGGGCCACCGCGTGTTGCTGGAACAACTGCCCGTCCCACCGGGCACGCGGTTTGAGCGGGTTTGGGATTTGGGTTGTGGCACCGGTTTGTGTGGCCAATTGATCCGTCCGCATGCCGTGCATTTGAGCGGGGTGGATCTGTCTTCGGCCATGCTGGACAAAGCCCGTGCGCTGGGGGTTTATGACAACCTGCACGCACAGGAACTGGTCGATTTTTTGAAGCAAGGCGCTGAGCTGGTCGACCTGGTGCTGGCCGCTGACGTGTTCATTTATGTGGGCCATCTGGAGGCGGTGTTTGAGGCCCTGGGCTCCCGCGTGCGGCCAGGTGGCTGGCTGGCTTTCACCGTGGAAGAGGCGGACCCTGGCCAGGCTGTGCAGTTGCACAGCACGCTGCGGTTTGCGCACGCCCTGACATATCTGCAAGGGCTCGCCGCCCAGCACGGCTGGCAATGGGCCCGCATTCACCGCGCCCCTTTGCGGCTGGACCAGGCCAACCCCCTCATGGGCGCCTATGTGTACCTGCAAAAGACCTGATTGGGCAGGCGGCCATCGTCCGAGTGTCTCAGGCGTGACCCCATAAGGTCCCGCACCGGACCTTCTGCCATCCACGAAGGCTACTTGGGTATTTGTAGATGGCTGTCGGACCATAAAGGCCCGACCTGCGATGGAAGGTCTAGGCTGCTCAGCGGCTGTAGGCCAGGCCCAGCGCCACACCCCCAAACAAATCGCCCTCGACCAAGGGCACCCCGACAAACTCGGCTTGCAAGGCGTTTTGGAAGGTGCGCAAGGCTGACGAGCCGCCCGTGAGGTAGATGGCATCCAAAGACGCCTCGCTCAGGCCCGCCCGCTGCACGCATTCACGCGCACAGGCCACCGTGCGCGTCAGTAGCTCGTGCAAGTGCAACTGCATGTCTTGCAGGCCCAAAGGCACGTGCAGGTTTTCTTCGATCACGGCCAAGTTCATCGCTGTGTCCGCCAAGTGCACCGAGCAGCGGATCTTGGCCTGTTCCACTTCGTGCGCCAACAGGTGGCCGTGGCGTTCGCTCAGGACCTGCATCAGGCGCTCGTGCAAGCGCGGGTTGCGGTAGTTGCTGCGCAGGGTCTTGGCGTGGGCGATGGCTCTGGGTTGGTATTGCCAGTGGATCAGGTGCCAGGTGGCCAGATCAAAAAACACGCGGTTGGGCACCTCGCGCTGCTCGGGCCCCAAGTGCCTGTAGCCCAGCAGTGGCATGACCTGCGCCAGGTTCAGTTGGCGGTCATAGTCGGTGCCGCCAATGTGCACCCCCGAGGTGGCCAAAATATCGGCACTGCGGTTGGCCTTGTGCATGCGCTCAGGCCCCAGGCGCACCACCGTAAAGTCCGAGGTGCCACCGCCCAAGTCCACCACCAGCACGGTGCTTTCTTTCGTCAGGCGTTGTTCGTAGTCCAGCGCGGCCGCAATCGGCTCCAGCTGAAACGACACCTCGTCAAAACCCACCGACTGCACGGCTTGGCGCAGCGAGGCTTCGGCCTGCGCATCGCGCTCAGGGTCATCGTCCACAAAATGAACCGGTCTGCCCATCACCACGCGGCGCGGTGCGCTGCCCAAGTGCTGTGCAGCGCGCTCGCGCAAAGTGGCCAAAAAGGTGGCGATGATGTCCTGAAAGCTGATCTGCTGATGCCCGATTTGCGTGGTTTCCAACAACAGCGGACTGCCCAGCAGGCTTTTCAGCGAGCGCATCAACCGGCCTTCGGTGCCTTCCAGATAGTGCTTGAGGGCGTCGTGCCCGAAGTGGGCGTGGCTGTCCTCGGCGTTGTAAAAAACGGCCGTGGGCATGGCCAGGGCTTCGCCTTCGAGTGGGAGCAGGCGGGCGTTGCCCTCAGGGCCAAGCCAGGCCATGGCCGAATTGGACGTGCCGAAATCGATGCCGAGTGTGCCAGCGGGGGAAGACATCATGAACGGGGGCTGTCAATCAGAAGGGCGCAAGCCCGGGCGTGGGACACATGCCCTGCGCGGACATGTCTTAAGGTCCGGGCATTTTGCCACCAAGTGCGTGAATGTCCCCTCACTCAGCAAGATGAAAGTGTGCTGATGCGCCACCGCTTTGGCCGAAGGTCAATAATCAGTAGAAATGTTAAATGTGCCTGTCCAATTATTGTGTGGAAAAGGTCTCCAACAGCTTTGCGGCCAAGCGTTGGGCGCAGTGACAGCGCCACACCCGTTGGGCATCAAGGAATATCCAAGTGAACACAACAAAAGGCGCGCTGGTCTTTTCTGCCATGGCCGCGTCTTGTTTGCAGGCTGCCGCCATCGACATCCAACTGGGTGAGGGCACAGAGGCAAAGTTCCACGGTGCGGTCACTTGGGGTATACAAATCCGCACTGAATCGCCCAGCCCGGACGCTTATGCTGAGTGGCCTTCCCGGGTTGTGCCCGGCACGCCCAAGGGCAACTTGCAGGGCCAGACCGGCGGTTCGAATTTGAACTTTGTCAAAGGCCAGGCCATCTCCAACGTGCTCAAGCTCGTTTGGGACCTGGACCTGAAAAAAGACAACAGGGGCCTCTTTGTTCGTGGCAGGGCCTGGCAAGATTTTGCCTTGGGCGAGAAAAACGCAGCCTATGGCAATTATCCCAACGGCTTTCAGCCCAACCAGCCGCTGAGCGACAGGGGGTTTGAGCCCAGCGCCCGGTTCAGTAACCTGGACTTGCACGAAGTCTTCGTGTACGGGCAGGTCGACGCGGGCACTGACGCACCACTCAAACTGCGTTTGGGCCGCCAAGTGCTCGCGTGGGGTGGGCCGATGTTGGACATGGGCGGCGTGAATGCGGTCATCAACCCCGCCGATGTGGCCGCCATGATGCGGCCGGGGGCTTTGCCTTCGGAGGGTCGCTTGCCCGTGGGCATGGTGAGTGCCCAATGGGCGCCGGGCAGCCTGTGGCGTTTGGAGGGCTTTGCGGCCTACGAGTCGCGCAGCACGGTCATGCCCGGTTGCGGCACCTTTTTCGACGTGCAGTCGTTTGCGCCACAGGGCTGCGAATTCGCGGCCTTGGCCGGCGCGTCCGAGCAAAGCCAGCTGGCCAGTGGCGCCTATTTGAACCGCAATGCCGATGTGAAGGCAGCCAGTACAGGCGCCTATGGCTTTTTGGTGGGCTACAAGGCCGAGCCCTGGGATGCCGATGTCAAATTCTTTGCCATGAACACGCACAGCGCCAACCCCAGCCTGCGCATGACCATCAACGCCCTGACGCCGGGTGTGCCCTCGGTCAGCTACGCCATGGTCTATCCTGAAGATGTGTCTTTGCTGGGCTTGAGTTTCAGCAAAAAACTGGCGCCAACCACGCGCCTGTTGGGCGAGGTGGCTTACCGGCCGCATCAGCCCGTCACCTTGAACGCTTTTGACGTGCTGTCCAGCTTTGCCTCGCGCAGCCCGGCCTCGGTGCTGGCGCTGAACAAAGGCATCACCGCCTTGCCCGTGGGCGCCGGCTTTGACGCGTATGACCGCTTTGCCGTGACCACGGGCAGCTTGGGCGTGGACACGGTGTTTCCAAAAACCCTGGGCGCAGAGCGCATCCGCTTGCTGGCCGAAGTCGGCGTCAGCCAGGTGCGAGGCCTGCCCGATCCTGCGGTGTTGCGGTACGGCCGGCTCGTGGGCTACAACGGTGCAGCCTATAACGGGGGCCCCGCCTGCGTGGACACTGTGCCCGGCAAGACCTGCACCCACGATGGCTACACCTCATCGAGCGCTTGGGGTCTGAGGATGCTGGCTTCTGCCCGATATGCCCCGGCCGGTTCGGGCATCAGCTGGACGCCTTCTTTGTTGTGGGCCAAGGATGTCAGAGGCTACTCTCACGACGGTCTTTACTCAGAAGGTCGAACCCTGCTGCGCCCTGCCTTGCGCGCCGAATTCGGGCCGCGTTATTTTGGCGAGATGCAGTACCACCGCTACAGCGGTGGCCGCTACAACCTGCGGATCGATCGCGACCATGTCAGTCTGGTCGCTGGTGCCCGATTTTGAAGGGCTGCTTGGGGGTGGGCATCGGCGTCATGCTGAACGATGTCCATGCTTGGGTCAGCGGCGGTTGAAATACTGACGCATTTCAGCCAGCGTTTTGGCTTCTTTCAGTGGCATGTTCACTGATTTGGAGGATGACGGACTTGGAAAAAGATCTTCCTTGCTCAGGTTGTACTTGTCCATCAGCGCCATGATTTGCTTTGCGCCTGTTTCGACTTGTTCGTGGCGTATTAGGGCTTGCTCCAACTCTTCTGACATTTTTTTGGCTGCATCCAATGACTGGGCAATTTTCAAATCCAGTTCGGCTTTTTGTTGTTGCAATTGTTGAAAAGTAGCCATGGTGTGAGTCCTGAAAAAATAAGCACAAGGTGGACTGCAATCTAACTGTTTGCACTGTGGGTTTTCACACCAAAATTCATAGAAGCGCACAGATCCTCACAAAGAACCGGCCCGTTGTTGTATCGACGCCGTGAAAGCTCACAATTGCTCTCACTTCAGGTGACAAATCCACCGCCTTTTCAACAGGTTGCGGTTTTATCCAGCCCAAGCTCCTATGATTTGGCCAAACCATGAAGTACCTGTTCTCTCTGTTCTTATTGTTGTTTTGCCAAGTGTCTGTGCATGCGGCCGATGCACGCTTTCGGATCGACACCGCGTTCCACCATGATGAGGCGCCAACCCGGACCCTGGAAGCGGCGCAGTTGCTGGACTTCAAACCTTATCAAGGTGAGCTTCGACTGGGGTTTGTGAAAGGCGAAACCTGGATCCGGCTGCAAATACAAGCGGATGCATCGGCGATGGATGCGGCACAGACCACTCCCGGGGAGCGTTTGGTCCTCAGGGTGGGGCCGTATTCCCTGGATCAGCTGACGTTTTATGTTGAGGAAAACGGGCAATGGGTGGCACAACAAGGCGGCGACCGTTTTGTCAAGTCATGGAAAAACTGCCCGGATGACCTGTACTGTTTTTCGTTCGACGCGCCAGAAGGCAGCCCGGTCACCGCGTATTTAAAAATACAGACCGACACGGTCAGGGTGGTCCATACCGCCCTTGTTTCCTCTGAACAGGTGATGCCCAATGCCATAGGCCGCATCCAGCAGATGACGGTGTCTTTGACCTTGGGGGTCGCCGTGCTGGTGCTGTCCCTCGCTTTCCTGTTTCTGGAACGCTCGGTCTTGCTGCACGTGTTTTGCTGGCTTCAGGCGTCGGCGGTGTTCATGATCGCCGCCAACACCGGTCTGTTGGCCCAGTGGTTGCCGATGCTGGCGGCCGAAACCGTCAATCACATGAGCAACTTGGGGCAAGTCATCCGTGTGCCTTTCGTCATCCTGCTGGGCTGGGCGGCCCTGCGGGCATGCCGTCCTGCGCCCTTCTATCCCAAAGCGGTGATGGCCCTGTTGATGGCCTGTGGCATGAACCTTTTGTGGTTGGTGACAGGACATACCGATTCGGCATTGAAGATCAATTTTGTGGTGATGTGGATCAATTCAATGGTGCAGTTGTGGGGCGTGTTGTCATCTCAAAACTTCCCGCCCAAATTGCGAACGATCTTGTTGACAGGCTGGTCTGTTTTTTTGGTTCTCGCCACGCTGGGGGTCTTGGCCACGTACGGATTTTCGGACGATCTGGCGCAAATCACCATGTTTCAATCCATTGGAGACTGGCGGCTCAATGGGGTGCCCATTGGCATGGCCGTTTTTTGGATTGTCGCGACTGAAAAATCCAACCGCAAGATCGAGAAACTGAAAGAGCTGCAGGGCTTTCAGATGGAAGCGGCGCAGTCCAAAGCCCACCAAGAAAAACTCAAGGAACGCAGAGATCTGATTGACATGCTGACCCATGAGTTGAAGACGCCGTTGAGCACCATCAAATTTGCCTTGGCCTCACTGAAGATGGGCGCCAAAGGACAAGGAGATTCGATGGAGCGTGTCCAGCGCATCGATGCTTCGGTGAACCGAATGGATGCGATGATCGAGCATGTGGCCTTGTCCAACAAAATCGAGCGCCACGATGTGCGTGATTCTGCGGAAAAGATTTCGGCGCAGGAATTGATGAACGTGGTCATGCAAGAGTATCAAAATGCAGACCGGTTTGAATTGCGCATTCAAGAGGGTGCGTTTTTTCGTGCCGACCCGCATTTTTTGGCCCTCATTGTGGAAAACCTGGTCAGCAATGCGGTCAAATATTCAACCGATGGAAAAATCAAAATCACCATTGGCCATGAAACACCCGACATGACCTGCTTCAGCATCAGCAACTGTGTGGCTAAGGAGAGCCTGCCTGACGAAAACCGGTTGTTTGAGCGTTACTACCGGCACCCCAATTTCCAGAACCATCCTGGCATGGGCATTGGCTTGAGTCTGGTCCATTCGGCGGCCGAAAAGATGGGTGCCACCGTCAGCTATCTGCACACAGACCAGGAAGTGGTTTTTGAAGTCAGGATCCCGCATTGAACCCCCCTATTTCGTTAGAGTCCGCAGATTCGATCTCGCCCTTGGTGGTGGCACTGGTGGAGGACGACCGCTTGCTGCGCGAGGAGATTGAAGTGCACTTGACGGCGCACGGTTTTCAGGTGCATGCCGCCAACAGCGCGATGGGTTTGGATGACCTGACTGCCCGCGTTGCATTTAACCTTTACCTGATTGACTTGAACTTGCCTGGAGAAAATGGCTTGAGCCTTTGTCGCAGGGTGCGGGCATCGCGACCGGATGCTGGCATCGTGATCATGACCGCCCGGGTCGCGTTGAACGATCGGATCGCGGGTTACAAACAAGGCGGGGCCGATTTTTACCTGACCAAACCTGTTTCGCCGGACGAACTGGTGTTGGTGTTGCTCAATCTGGGACGCCGTTTGAATCAGGCCCAGACAACCAAGGCGTGGTCACTCAGTTTGCGTGATCGCACTTTGCTGGAACCTAACCAGTCGCAAAAACTGCGTTTGACCAGCAAGGAAAAAACCATTTTGCTGGCGCTGATCCAGGCCAAGGACAACACCCTGGAATCGGGTGTTTTGTGCGATTTGTTCACCGAGGAGAATGACGACAGCTCGATGAGCAAGCACGCCCTCGAAGAAATGATTGCCAGGCTGCGCAAAAAATTCAAAAGTGTCCAGGCCGAAGGCGACGAGCCAGCCATCAAATCGGTTTGGGGTGTGGGCTACCAGCTGTGTGTACGGATCCATTTTGTGCATTGAGGGCCACCCATGCAGCGCCGGTCGTTCGACAAAATCCGTCAAACGGCTCAGTTTTGGTATAGATTCGGTAGGTCTTAAAAGTTCAAGCCCATGACCGATACCCCCCTTGCCGCCGAACCCCGCCCCGAATTGCCTGACCGCCTGTCCATCGACGCCCGCAGCCCGCACCATGTGCGCGCCGTGTTCGAGCACGACATTGGCATCCGCTTCAATGGCAAGGACCGCAACGATGTCGAGGAATACTGCATCAGCGAAGGCTGGGTGCGCGTGCCCGCCGGCAAGACGTTGGACCGCAAAGGCCAGCCCCTGTTGATCAAAATCAAAGGCCAGGTCGAAGCGTTTTACCGCTGAGTCTTGTGGCAGCGTTCACGGCGGGGTACGCCGCTGCAACGCTTCAAACGAGATCAATTCTCCCGCCAAAGCGCTCGCCATCACTGTGGGCGGGCTGGCCAGCCAGACCTGTCCCGGGCCTGAGCGACCCGGAAAATTGCGGTTGATGGCGCTCACGGTGACTTGCGCCGCATCGGTCGATGAACCCGGTCCGCAGTTGGCGCAGGCCCCGCACGAGGGCTGCAAAATCCGCACGCCCAAAGCGGCGAAAGTCTTGTCGTAGCCTTGGGCCAAGCAGTAATCACGCACGGCGGTGGTGCCGTACTGCAAAAACACTTGCACGCCTTCGGGCACCTTCAGGCCGTTTTTCAGGCCCCAAGAAAGTACCCTGTGGTAGTGGTCAAAGTCTTCGCGTTTGCCCGCCGTGCACGAGCCGCCGTAGGCGATGTCGATGCGCACGCGCTCTGGCAAGTCCACCAGCGCTAAGCCTTGACCGGGGTCGCCGGGCCGCGCCACCATAGGGCTGAGCGTGGACAGGTTCACCGCCATGTGGTGGGCGTACTGCGCCCCATCGTCGCTGTGCATCCAGTCTTCAATCACCGCGTCCACACCGCGCCGTTCGCGCAGAAAGCGCAGGGTTTCGGCATCGGGCGCCACGATGCCGGTCAGCCCGCCCAGCTCGGCGCACATGTTGGTGAGGGTGGCGCGTTCGTCGGTGCTCAAGTGGGCAATGCCCCCGCCCGCAAACTCGAACACCTTGCCCACCCCGCTGCCGCTGCGGATGTAGGGCGTGGCCAGCAGGTGCAGCATCAGGTCTTTGGCGGTCAAGCCCGCAGGCAGCTGGCCTTGCAGCGCCACACGCACACACTCGGGCAGGGTCACGCGCACCGCCCCGGTCACAAAGGCATTGGCCATGTCGGTGGTGCCCACACCAAAGGCGACACAACCCAAAGCACCGCTGTGCGGTGTGTGGGAGTCGGTGCCCACCACCACTTGGCCGGGCAGGGCATAGTGCTCGGCCACCATGGCGTGCGAGATGCCGGCCACGTTGCGGCCGTCGTCCAACAGCACTTCGGCTTCGGTCAGGGTGCGGTGCATGCGCAGGCCGTGGCGCGCGGCAAAATTGCGCTGCGCCTGGCGCATGGCGTGCATGTTGGCGATCAGGCCACCACGCACATGGGCCGGGCTTTCATCGACATACGAGGTGTGGTCTTCAAATACCACGATCTGCTCTGGGCGCTGCAGCGTGAAGTGCTCGCCCAGTGCGTTTTGCATCAAGGTGTCGGCCATGCCGGTGTAGTACTCGTGGATGAAGCGCCAGTCCGCCTGCACGAACAGACCATCACCCGGTTGCGGCTTTGCGGGGGTGTGCGGCGCTGCCAGGCGGTGGCACAGCAGGATTTTTTCAAACAGCGTTTGAGGGCCGTTTGCTTGGCTGGCGACCGATCGCGTGCGGTCTTCCTTGTAGGAGTCCACCCCTGTGGGCGAATGTGCCCTCGCCAAAAACCGCTGCCCCCAGCGCAGCAAACCACCCGCTTCTAAAACCGACGCAGCCAGTGCTTCTCGCCCCCGTACCAGGTCGGCCAGCGTGATGTTCTCACCCCGTTCGATGCGCGCCAGCAGACTGAAATCGGTCGAGGTGAACAGGCCAATGTTGTCGGCGTTCTGGCGGTAGATGCGCTCGAAACTCTCGGCAATGACCAGCTGCACACCCGCCAGTTTTTCGGCGGTGGGGCTGTGCTCGCGCGACGAGCCCTTGCCGTAGCGCCTTCCAGCCACCAGCACCGCAAAGCCCGCTTGCCTGAGAGCCCGGCGTTCGATGGGGTTGTCATGGCCGCAGCGCAGCCCGGTGTGGGCAAAGTCGCCCAAGCTGTCGTCGTAATGGCTCATGATGTGCACGGGCGTGATCTCGTCGGTCGAGACATCGTCGCGCAGCGGCCCGGCCTGTTCGCGGGTCAGGGTCTCGCCCGCCAGTTGGCGGCGGATCAGGCCAGGGTCTTGGCTGAGGTAAAGAATCTTCCAGTGAAAGGTGTTCATGGGCGGGTGGTCGTGTGCGTGAGGCATGCTTCACCCCGTAGTCAAAGAGAAAATTGAATTCTATGAGCGATGCCAGCCATTAAACTCTTCGCTCTCCCCCTCAAAGGACATTGGACATGACGGTATTTCATTGGCCCCAGCGCGTGACGGTGCGCGAAGTGGGCCTGCGCGACGGCTTGCAAAGCATGGCCCGCACCTTGCCCACTGCACAAAAACTGCAGTGGATTCAAGGCGCTTACGACGCGGGCATCCGCGAGATCGAAGTCGGCTCCTTTGTACCGCCCAAACTGCTGCCCCAGTTGGCCGACACCGCCGAACTGGTGTCCTTTGCCAAAACCCTGCCGGGCCTGGTCGTGTCGGTGCTGGTGCCCAACCTGAAGGGGGCCGAGCGCGCCATGGACAGCGGCGCCGACTGGATGCTGCTGCCCTTATCAGCCAGCCACGCGCACAGTCTGGCCAACTTGCGCAAAGCGCCGGATGACGTGGTGGCCGAGATCGGGGCCATCGTGGAGGCTCGACGGGCACGGGGTTCCAACATCCGCATCGAAGTCGGCATGAGCACCGCGTTCGGCTGCACGCTTCAGGGGCAGGTGGCTGTCGATGAGGTGCTGCGTTTGCTCCAGGCGGTCGTCGCTTTGGGCGTGGACCGCGTCGGCTTGGCCGACACCGTGGGCTATGCCGACCCGCGTCAGGTGGGCGAGCTGTTTGCCAAAGCCCGCGAGGTGGCGGGCGACACGCTGGGTTGCGGTCATTTTCATGACACGCGGGGCTTGGGACTGGCCAACGTGATGGCCGCGCTGCAAGCAGGTGAAGTCCGTTTTGACGCGTGCTTGGCCGGCATTGGCGGCTGCCCGCATGCGCCCGGGGCCAGTGGCAATGTGGCCACCGAAGATTTGGTGTATTTGATGGCCAGCATGGGCATAGCCACCGGCATTGATTTCGGTCAGATCATCGCTTTGCGCGCCCAGGTGGCGCAGTGGCTTGCAGGCGAGTGCCTGCACGGTTCGATCGCGCAGGCGGGTTTGCCCAAGACCTTGCGCCCTGAAAAAATGACGGCATGAACAATTCCGACAAGAAACTCCCGCTCGAAGGCCTGCGCGTCGTCGAGTTCACCCACATGGTCATGGGGCCGACTTGCGGCATGGTGCTGGCCGACATGGGGGCCGAGGTCATCAAGGTCGAGCCCATCGAGGGCGACCGCACCCGGCATTTGTTGGGCTCGGGCGCGGGGTTCTTCCCGATGTTCAACCGCAACAAGAAGAGCATCCAAATCAACCTGCAAAGTGCCGAAGGGGCCGAGATGGCGCGCCGCCTGTGCGCCACGGCCGACGTGGTGGCCGAGAACTTCAAGCCCGGCTCCATGGCCAAGTACGGCCTGGACTACGCCAGCCTGTCGGCCACCAACCCCAAGATCATTTATGCCAGCCTCAAAGGCTTTTTGCCCGGGCCGTATGACCACCGCACCGCGCTTGACGAGGTGGTGCAGATGATGGGGGGCCTGGCCTACATGACAGGCCGCCCCGGCGACCCGCTGCGCGCAGGCACCAGCGTGAACGACATCATGGGCGGCATGTTTGGTGCGATTGGTGTGCTGGGTGCGCTGATCCAGCGCGGCATCACCGGGCGCGGGCAAGAGATCCAGTCGGCGCTGTTTGAAAACAACGTGTTCTTGGTCGGTCAGCACATGCTGCAGTACGCCATCACCGGCAAGGCGGCCGAACCCATGCCCAACCGCATCTCGGCCTGGGCGGTGTACGACGTGTTCACCGTGAAAAACGGTGAGCAGATCTTTTTGGCGGCAGTGAGCGACGCGCAGTGGGCTGTCTTTTGTGATGTGCTGGGCTTTGCCGACCTCAAAGCCGACGCCCGATACAGCGACAACAACGCACGCGTGTCCATGCGTGCCGAGTTGTTGCCCGATCTGCGCCGCCGCCTGGAAGCCTTCACCGCTGCCGAGTTGACCGTGATTTTTGAAAAAGCGGGCCTGCCCTTTGCGCCTATTGTCAAACCCGAAGAGCTGTTTGACGACCCGCACCTTCAGGCTACCGGAGGCCTGGCCGATGTGCGCCTGACCGACGGCCCCAAAGCGGGTCAGATGGCCCGTGCGGCGCTCTTTCCCTTCACCATGGACGGGCAACGTTTGGGTGTGCGCCACCAGCCGCCCCATCAAGGTGAAAATACCGATGAACTGTTGCAAGGCTTGGGCCTGAGTGATGCAGAGATCGAGCGCTTGCGCGCGCTCAAGGCCGTGGCCTGAGTCAACGCAGCCGCATGTTGTAAATTACCCCACCTCCCCCTAAAAAAGAAAGAGACACACCATGAAGCAAAACATCACACGCCGTGCCGCATTGGCCGCTTTGTCATCGGCCGCCGCGGTGGCATTTCCGGGCCTGTCGTGGGCGCAAGCCGACCGCCCCCTCAAATTCATCTTGCCCAACGCCACGGGCTCGGGCGTTGACGCCATCACGCGCGCCGCCGCACCTGCCATTGGCAAGGCTTTGGGCGTCAATGTGGTGGTGGAAAACCAAGCCGGTGCCAGTGGCGTCATCGGTTTGCAGGCCATGGCCAAAAACCCGCCCGATGGCTTGACCTTGTCGGTGGTGTCCAACAATGTGGTGATCTTCCCCAGCGTCATCAAAAACCTGCCCTTTGAAATGCCCGCCGATTTCACACCGATTGCGGTGCTGGGCGCCACGCCCCTGGTGTTGGTGGCGAACCCGCAAAAAATACCCACCAGCAGCAGCCGTGAATTCATTGCCGCCCTGCGTGCCAAGCCGGATGGTTACAACTTCGGCTCTGGCGGTACGGGCACGATCTTGCATTTGGCCGCCGAGATGTTCGTGGACGAAGCCCGTGTCAAGGCGCGCCATATCCCTTACAAAGGCGTGGGCCCCATGGTCACTGACTTGTTGGGCGGGCAAATTGACTTTGCCGTGTTGGCCTTGCCCAGCGTGCAACAGCACATCAAGAGTGGCGCGCTCAAGGCGGTGGGCATGTGCGGCGACAAGCGCAGCGCCGCTGCGCCAGACGTTCCCACTTTTGTGGAGCAGGGCTTGCCCACTTACGTGATCGATGCCTGGTTTGGTGTGCTCGGCCCCAAGGGCATGAGCGCTGCCACGGTGAAAAAGGTCAACGATGCCCTGGTGCAGGCCTTCAATGACCCAGCCGTCAAGGAAGTCATGGCCAAGCAGGGCAACACGATCGCCATCAGCACGCCCGAGCACGCTCAGCGCATCTTCCGCAGTGAAATGGAGCGCTTTGCCGCGCTGGTCAAGAAAGTCGGCATCGAGCCGCAATAAGGCCAACGGGTTCGTCGCTTGACATTTGACTCTCAGGCGACGACCATCACTCCCCATGGCCATACAGGTATTGATTTTCGGCATCCACCTCGCCCGCAGCACGCGGGGCAAGCCCTGCGCACCGCCGCAGGCTTGAAGCTTTTCTTGTAGGTTGGGCCTTCAGGCCCGACGTGTTTTCGCTCCACCACCGTCATGTCGGGGCTGAAGCCACCGACCTGCAACTCCCCCCTTGTTTTGTTTGACCGATATCAATTCGGGTCATGCTCTTCCTGCAGCGTGGCCCTGTTCACTGCTGGAGATTTTCATGACCGATTTGTTTGACAACCCCATGGGCCTGTGCGGCTTCGAGTTCGTCGAGTTCGCATCCCCCACCCCCCACACCCTGGAGCCGCTGTTCGAGCAGATGGGCTTCTCGCTGGTGGCCAAGCACCGCTCCAAAGACGTGGTGCTCTACCGCCAAGGCGACATCAACTTCATCGTCAACCGTCAGCCCAAAAGCCTGGCCGGGTACTTTGCCGCCGAGCACGGCCCTTGTGCCTGCGCGCTGGCGTTTCGCGTCAAAGACTCGCATCTGGCGTATGCGCGAGCCCTCGAACTGGGCGCCCAACCGGTGGATGTGCCCACCGGCCCCATGGAGTTGCGCCTGCCCGCCATCAAAGGCATTGGCGGCGCGCCTTTGTATTTGATCGACCGCTTCGAAGACGGCAAAAGCATCTACGACATCGACTTTGAATTCATCGACGGCGTGGACCGCCACCCGCCGGGCCACGGCCTCAAGCTCATCGACCATATGACGCACAACGTCTACAAAGGACGCATGGCGTACTGGAGCGGCTTTTATGAAAAGCTTTTCAATTTCAAGGAAATCCGTTACTTCGACATCAAGGGCGAATACACGGGCCTGACCAGCCAGGCCATGATGGCGCCGGACGGCATGATCCGCATCCCGCTGAACGAAGAATCGGGCAAGACCGGTGGCCAGATCGAAGAGTTTTTGATGCAGTTCAACGGCGAAGGCATCCAGCACATTGCGCTGCTCACCGATGACCTCTTGAAAAGCGTGGACGCGCTGCAGATGGCCGGCATCCCGCTCATGACCGCGCCCAACGACATCTATTACGACATGCTCGAAGAACGCCTGCCGGGCCACGGCGAGCCCGTGGCCGAGTTGCAGGCGCGCGGCATTTTGATGGACGGCTCCATTGCCAACGGCGAGAAGCGCCTGCTGCTGCAAATCTTCAGCCAAACCCTGCTGGGCCCGGTGTTCTTTGAATTCATCCAGCGCAAAGCCGACGAAGGCTTTGGCGAAGGCAACTTCAAGGCGCTGTTTGAAAGCCTGGAGCGCGACCAGATTCGGCGGGGGGCGATTGTGGTGGAGTGAGTGGGCAACTGAACAGGATGGTAGAGCGTTTACTGCTTTTTCAGAACGACGTGCCTTCCGTCTTTGAAGGTGCCCGTGAGCGTCAGTTCGTCTGTGCGTTCAAGCGTCAGGACGAATGAAGGGCAGCCAGTAACAACACTCGGACCATCCACGTTGAAAATCATCATTGCGTTTGGCATTGGCTTGATCGACAGTGGGAAATCGCGATTGAGACAAGTGGCTTTGTGTTGTGCTGCGCTAACGTATCGCCAAGTTCCGCCCAAGTCCGAAATCTTCACTTGGATCTGGAGTTCATGAGCAGTACTCGGTGATTTCGTTGTTCCAATCCATCCGCCGTGTAAGTTGTCGGCGGTCTGAGCTTGCGCGAGAGAACTTACAAGTAAGAGCATAGACGCGGTTTTTGTGAGAAGGTTCAAGATGTCTCCCTAGATGGTGAAATGAGATATTTTTTTATACTTTATTCTAATATATTTATTTTTTTCACTTAATAGGATTGACAACTTTTGACTATGAGCTCCTGCGAATCGTCAACGCTCAATCACTGGCTGTGTAAAATCCACCTTGGTAGTCACTTCTGACTACCATTGAATGGAGCTTGTCATGCCCGCTGTTCCTGCCAGCATTCCCACCAGCCTTAAGCTGCCCAGCGCGCTCAAACTTCAGCTCGAAGAAGATGCCAAGCAAATGGGCATGAGCCTGCACGCTTTCATGGTGAGCACGCTGGCCGATGCCGCACAGCGCAAGCGCTTGCGGCAAACATTTGCACAAGACTCGGCCGATGCACTGGCCGTCATGAAGGCCACCGGCAAAGGCCATGCACTGGACGATGTTCGTCTCTATTTTTCTCAACTCAAAGAACATCGTCAGGGGCAGAGCGGACCGCCTGCGCCTTTGCAACCGAAAAAAATGGGTTGAGGTGTGAGCACCGTATTTCTAAGCTCAGCGGCATTCCAAGATTTGCTGCGCCTGGAAGCGTTTTTGCACGAGTCCGAAGACCCATTGGCTGGGGAACTGCTCGATTTCATCCTGGATGCATTGCAAGTGTTGACGCATCAACCCGGCATTGGCCGCCCTGTGGAAGGTGGTTTGCGTGAACTGATCATCGCCCGCCGACGCAGCGGCTATCTGGCGCGCTATGCGTGGGACGATGCCTTGGACCGGGTCATGGTCGCCCGCATTCGCCACCAGCGCGAAGCTGGCTACCAAGACGGAGAGGTTTGAAGCGGCGCTAATGGCTTTCAGACGGGCTTGAAGCAAAAGTCTCGGATGTGACTTGTTAACACCTTTTTAGCAAACTTTGAGTTGTTTCATGGTTGCACAAAAGGGGTCTTCTCGCCACAGTGCATAGCTGTTGCTGAGCACACAAGGAGTCCCCCGTCATGAAACTGAACGTCAACGGCAAATCCCACACGCTGGATGTCGAACCCGAAATGCCCTTGTTATGGGCCTTGCGCGACGAGCTCGACATCAAAGGCCCCAAGTTCGGCTGCGGTATTGCCCAATGTGGGTCGTGCACGGTGCTGCTCAATGGCGAGCCGGTGCGCTCTTGCACTTACCCGGTCTCGGGCGCTTCGGGGCAAAAGGTCATCACCATCGAAGGCTTGGCCGACAAGGGCAAGTTGCATGCCGTGCAGCAAGCCTGGATTGACCACCAAGTGCCGCAGTGTGGTTATTGCCAGGGCGGGCAAATGCTCGCTGCCGTGGCCTTGCTCAAGAAAAAGCCCAAACCCACCGACGAAGACATCGACGCCGCGATGACCAACATCTGCCGTTGTGGCACCTATGCCCGCATGCGCACCGCGATCCACGCCGCCGCCAAGAAAGGGACCCGCGCATGAGCACCCCAGACCTGACCAACGGCATGGACCGCCGCCATTTCTTGAAGATCTCCAGCACCGCTACGGCGGGCTTATCGATGGGATTTTTCGTTCCACAAAGCGCGCAGGCGGCCGCAACGCCCCAGCTGAATGTGTGGCTCGAAATCGAGCCCAACGACACGATTGTCATCCGCTACGCCCGTGCAGAAATGGGCCAAGGCAGCATAACTTCTGCGCCCATGATGATTGCCGAAGAGCTGGAGGCCGATTGGAAAAAAGTGCGTGTCGAGTACGCCACGGCGCATGAAAACCTGCGCACCAAACGCGCCTATGGCGACATGGCTTCGGTCGGCAGCCGCACCATCCGAAATTCGCAGGAATACCTGCGCAAAGCCGGTGCCACCGGGCGCGAGATGCTGATTGCCGCGGCTGCCCAGCAGTGGGGCGTGCCCGCCAGCGAGTGCAAGGCCGCGCTGAGCAAAGTCACCCATGTGCCCAGCAAGCGGACGCTCAGCTACGGCAAACTGGCTGCAGCGGCTGCCAAGTTGGAAGCCCCCAAAGACGTCAAGCTCAAAGACCCCAAAGACTGGACATTGATCGGCAAGTCCATTCCCCGTGTGGATATTCCCGACATCGTGACCGGCCGTGTGAAGTACGGCATCGACGCGCAAGTTCCGGGCATGCTGCACGCGGCCATTGCGGCTTCACCGGTGTTCAACGGCACCATCAAAAGCCTGGACGCCTCCAAGGTGGAAAACCGCAGGGGCATCGTCAAGGTGTTGAATTTGGGCACCTTTGTGGCGGTGGTGGCCGACAACTGGTGGCGCGCCAAAGAAGCGCTGCGCGATGTGGCGGTGGACTGGGATGTGGGCGAGCACGGCACCTTGAGCAGCGCCGCCATCATGGCCCACTTCAAAGCCGGTATGGATCAACCTGAACTGGCGGTGGCCCGCAACGACGGCAACACCCTTGACGCCATGAGCAAAGCCGCCAAGGTCATCGAGGCCGAGTACTTCACACCCTATTTGGCGCACGCCACCATGGAGCCCATGGTGTGTACCGCTTGGTTGCAGGGCGACCAACTCGATGTGTGGTGCTCGACGCAAAACCCGGAATCCACTTTGGCCGTGGCGGCGGCAACAGCCGGTGTGCCCCAGGCCAATGTGAGAGTGCACCCCATGCAATTGGGTGGCGGTCTCGGCCGCAAGAGCCCGCAAGACTTCACGCGCCAAGCCGTCACGATTGCCAAGGCCATGCCTGGCAAGCCCATCAAAATGCTGTGGTCTCGCGAAGAGGAAATTCAGCACGGCTTGTACCGTCCAGCCAGCCTGATGCGTTTCAAGGCGGGCTTGAGCGCCACGGGCAAAGCCGAGGCGCTGCACATCCGTGTCAGCGCCCCGTCCATCTTGGCCACCTTGCTGAAACTGCCCTTGCCCAAAGGTGTGGACGGTCAGGCCGTGGCCAGCTTCAACGACCACCCCTATGACATTCCCAACACCTTGGTGGACTATGCCCAGCGCAACACCAATGTGCCCGTGGGTTTTTGGCGCACCGTGGGGCATTCACAAAACCCGTTTGGGCGCGAGTGCTTCATTGACGAGATGGCCCAGGCGGCCTCCAAAGACCCGGTGGAATACCGCTTGGCCATGCTGCCCAACAATGAAAAAGCCAACCGCGACCGTGCCATCTTGCTGGCCGTGACCCAAGCAGCCGGGTGGGACAAAAAACCGGCACCGGGTGTGTTCCGGGGCGTGGCCGCCACCGACGGTTATGGCAGCTGGACGGCTTGCGTGTGCGATGTCTCGATCAACGCCAAGAACGAGGTCAAGATCCACCGCATCGTGATCGGCATTGACCCCGGTTATGCCGTCAACCCCGACAACATCGTGGCCCAGTTCCAGGGCAGCGTGGTGCACGGTTTGACCGCCATCTTCTGGGGTGAAAACACCATCAAGGATGGGCGTGTGGAGCAATCCAATTTCCACGATTACCGCATGATGCGTTTGAACGAAATGCCCAAGGTCGAGGTGGTGATTGCACCCACGGGTGGCTTCTGGGGTGGTGTGGGTGAGCCCGCCCAGGCGCCTTTGGCACCTGCTGTGGCCAATGCCATTTCAGCCGCTTTGGGCAAACGCATCCGCAGCTTGCCTCTGAAAAACCATGGCTTGACTTTGGCGCGCGCATGACAGTGCTGGGCTTGGCGCGGGTGTGGGCTTTGGTGTGCAGCGCGGGCTGTGTCGCAGCGCAAACGCCAGAGGCCGTCAGTTTGGCCTCGCCAGAGCGGGGCAAAGCCTTGCTTTTGCAAAGACAAGACAGCGGCTGTGTGCTGTGCCACCAAGTGCAGGGTTTGCCTGCGGGTGGCGCACTCGGTCCGTCTTTGGTCGGTTTGGCCGAGCGCAGCACCCAAGATCAAGCCCGCGAGCGCATCGCCGATGCCCGGCGCTTTAACCCGCACACCATCATGCCCGCCTATTTGAGTACCGAGGGTTTGAACAAGGTGGCGAACCCCTACAAGGGGCAAACCATTTTGACGGCGCAGGGGCTTGAAGACATCCTGAGTTACCTGTTCTTGCCCAGCAAGGCCACGCCATGAAGATGCCCACATTGACCCGTCGCGAGGGCTTGCGGCAAGCGCTGCGGGCCGGACTTTATGGGGCGGCCGCACAGTTTTGGCCCAGCATGGCTCAAGACATGGCGTCGGGGCAGTTGTTGAGCGTGGCACAAATGATGGCGCCCCTGACACAAGGCGCACGGGTGTTACAGCAAGACGTGAAGATCGTGGCACCCGTGTTGGCCGACAACGGCACTTTGGTGCCTGTCACGGTGCAAGTGCAAAGCCCCATGACGCCGCAAGACCATGTGACGCACCTGTACCTGTTGTCTCAGCGCAATCCGGTGACCCAAATGGCAGTTTTTCGTTTGGGTCCGTGGAACGGACGCGCCGAAATCAGCACCAGGCTGCGCTTGGCAGGCACCCAGCAGGTGGTCGCTTTGGCGCGTTTGTCCAATGGCGAGTTTCGTTATGGTCAGATGGAAATCATCGTCACCGAGTCGGCTTGCGTCGACGCCTCCTGACCATGGCATTCGCACGCATCCAATGGCCTGAACGCGTCCTCGCGGGCGATGTGGTCAAAGTCCGCCTGTTGGTGCAGCACCCCATGGACACGGGTTATCTGCAAGACCTGTTGGGTAAATTGGTGCCCCGCAATGTGATCCGTTCATTGACATGCACTTGGGGCCAGCAAGAGGTGTTCCGCGTAGAGCCTTCTTCGGGAATTTCGGCCAATCCTTTGTTTGAATTTTTTGTGCGGGCAGAACAAACGGCCGAGATGCTTGTGGAGTGGACCGATGACCGGGGTGTCAAAGGCAGCTTGCGGCAAACCTTGCCGGTCTTGCCCAAGCCCAGTGCCTGAGCGCATGGGCATTCGAGCGTTCGCATCGATGCCCGCAGCAGGGTGTGTGCGCACCGTGATCCAGGTGTGCTGGCGGGTCTTCATGCTGATCGCGTTGTGGGGTGTGAGTGGGTACGCGGCTGCGCAAACGGCAATGCCACCCGCACGCAGCTTGCCTTTGTCGCAGCTCAAATCGGGCCTGCATTATTCGGGCAAAGATGTGCAAGCCTTGCAAGCCGACGAGTTTGCCAACCCTGCCCAACTGTGGCTGAGCCAAGGGGCGCAAGCTTGGGGCCAGCCCAGTGCCGCGAACGGCAAATCCTGCGCCAGTTGCCACGGCGCAGTGGCCACCAGCATGAAAGGTGTGGCCACGCGTTACCCCGCCATCGATGCCGCCAGTGGGCGACTTTTCAACATGGAAGACCGCATCAACCAATGCACCACGCGGCACAAACAAGCGGCGGCCATGCCCCCCGAATCTGATGCCCTGCTGGGCATGAGTTTGCTGGTGACGCAGGCCTCGAAAGGCATGCCCTTGCGGGTGGACATTGGCGGTGCGGCGCGCGGCCACTGGCAAGCGGGGGCGACCCTGTTTTCACAGCGCCAAGGCCAAATGAATTTGTCGTGCGCCCAATGCCATGACCAGAATTTTGGACAACGCCTGTACACCGACCCGCTGAGTCAAGGGCAGCCCAATGGCTACCCGGTGTACCGTTTGGAATGGCAAAAACCGGGCTCGCTCGAGCGGCGCTTGCGCAGTTGTTATGCCGGTATTCGTGCCGAAACCCCGCCTTGGGGTGCTGTGGAAATGCGCCAACTGGCGCTGTACCTGATGTGGCGCGGTGAGGGCTTGCCCATTGAGGTGCCGGCCGTGCGCAAGTGATCAAGCCGCGCCGTTGCAAACCCGCAGCACTTGCGCGCCATACGCTTCGAGCTTTTTCACCCCCAGCCCGCTGATGCCTTGCAGGTCACCCAGACTTTGCGGGGCGCTTTCGGCAATGGCGGCCAGCGTGGCGTCGTGGAAGATGACATACGCGGGCAGGTTGTGTTCTTTGGCCACTTCGGCGCGCCAGGCCTTGAGGTTGATGTAGCGCACCATCGCGTCTTGGCCCAAATTGGCCGCTGCAGGTGAAGGTGCGCTGCGGGAACGGCTTTTCTTATCGCTGCGCTGGCTGGTGCTTTCGCGCAGTTGTACCGGGACGTCGCCCTTCAGCACGGCGCGCGAGCCTTCGGTCAGGTGCAAGGTGCTGAAGCCCTCTTCGGTGTGCACATGCAGTGCGCCAATGGCGATCAGCTGGCGCATCACGGCGCGCAGTTGCTGCTCGCTGTATTCGGCCCCTAACCCAAAAGTGCTGATGCTTTCGTGGCCGCGTTGCACCACTTTTTCGGTTTTTTTGCCGCGCACGATGTCCATGGTGTGGGCCGCGCCAAAGTGGTGGCCACTGCTTTGGTGGGTGCGGAACACTGTGGACAGCAGCTTGCGCGCTGCATCGGTGCCATCCCACACTTCGGGTGGGTGAAGGCAGTTGTCGCAGTTGCCGCAGTAGGGCATGTACACGCCCTGGCTGCTCTCGGTTTGGCCTTGGTAGGTTTCGTCAAAGTAGCTGAGCAAGCGCACACGGCGGCAGTCGGTGGCTTCGGCCAAACCCAGCAGCGCATCGAGCTTGCTGCGCATGACCTGTTTGAACTCTTCTCCCGCCGGGCTTTCGTCGATCATGCGGCGCTGGTTCACCACGTCTTGCAGGCCATAGGCCATCCACGCGTCTGAGGACAGCCCATCGCGCCCGGCGCGTCCCGTCTCTTGGTAATAGCCTTCGATGTTTTTGGGCATGTCCAGGTGCGCCACAAAGCGCACATCGGGTTTGTCGATGCCCATGCCGAAGGCGATGGTGGCCACCATCACCACGCCTTCTTCGCGCAAGAATTCGTTTTGGTGGCGCTGGCGCATGTCGGCGGGCAGCCCCGCGTGGTAAGGCAGCGCATGGACACCCGCCTCGCACAGCATGGCCGCAATCTCTTCCACCCGTTTACGCGACTGGCAATACACCACACCCGCTTCTTCGGGATGTTCACGCTCAATGAAGCGCAGCAGCTGGGTGCTGGCCTCTTTTTTCTCGACGATGGTGTAGCGGATGTTGGGCCGGTCAAAACTGCTGATGAACAGCTCGGCGCTTTCCAGCTGCAGCCGCTCGACGATGTCGGCACGCGTGAGCGCATCGGCTGTGGCGGTGAGCGCCACACGCGGCACGCCGGGGTAGCGTTCGTGCAGGACCGTCAGGCCCCGGTATTCGGGCCGGAAGTCGTGGCCCCACTGGCTCACGCAATGTGCTTCGTCGATGGCGAAAAGGCTCAGCAGCCCGCGCTCAATCAGCGAGTCCATCTGGGCCAAAAAGCGGCCATTGGTCACGCGCTCGGGCGCGGCATACAGCAGGGTGATTTCACCGCGCAGCAAGCGCCGTTCGATGTCGCTGGCTTCTTCGCTGGTGAGGGTGGAGTTGAGGAAGGCGGCGCTCACACCGGCTTCGTGCAAGGCACCGACCTGGTCGTGCATCAGCGCGATCAGGGGCGAGACGACGACGGTGATGCCCTGGCCTGCGCGCTGGCGCGCAATGGCCGGAATTTGGTAGCACAGCGATTTGCCCCCGCCCGTGGGCATGAGCACCAGCGCATCGCCCCCGGCCGCCACATGGTCAATGATGGCTTGCTGCGGGCCGCGAAAGGCGTCGTAGCCAAAAACTTCGCGCAGGATGGGGAGGTGGGGGGACAAGTGGGGTGGGCTGCTTGGTGTGAGTGGGTGATTGTCACTGATTGAGTAGGTGTCTTTTGCGGGTGTGGCGTGGGTGGGTGAGGGCGGGCCCAGGGTTCCTCATACGGCGGGGGTACGCCCAAATCGTCACCCTGGACCCGCCCTCACCCACCCACACAAGACCATGGACAGCGCGGCTAACGCCCTCACGGCCAGCGTTTATTGCCAACAAGGACATTTGTCACTGTCAGCAAGGAATGCGTTCACCACCAGCAAGACTGACAACCACCACCAGCGTTTGGAAGGGGGCGGCGGCGGGCGACGATTTCTGTGTACCCGCAGTATGAGGAGCCCGCCGCCGCCCCCTTCCAAACGCGCCCCATGCATGGACAGCGTTACCATCCCAGCCCATGCACACCTCTGCCCTTGTTCTGTTTTCTGGTGGCCAGGACTCCACCACCTGCCTGGCCCATGCTTTGGCCCGTTATGAACGCGTCGAAACCCTGGCTTTTGACTATGGCCAGCGCCACAAGGTTGAGTTGGACGCCCGGCTGAACGTGTTGGCGGCGATCAAGGCGCGCTTTCCGCAATGGGCCCCCAAAATGGGTGAGGACCATCTGCTGGACGCGGGCATCCTGGGGCAGATCAGCGACACGTCTTTGACCCGCGACACCGCCATTGAGATGGAAAGCTCGGGCTTGCCCAACACTTTTGTGCCGGGGCGCAACCTGCTGTTCCTCACGCTGGCTGCGGCTTTGGCTTATCGGCGGGGTTTGCAGGTCATCGTCACCGGCGTGTGCGAGACCGATTTTTCGGGCTACCCGGATTGCCGCGACGACACCATGAAGGCGATGCAGGTCGCCCTGTCGCTGGGCATGGACCGCAAGCTGCTGATCGAAACACCGCTGATGTGGATCGACAAGGCGCAGACCTGGCAACTGGCGCACGACTTGGGCCAAAAAGCCGATACCCACGGTGGCGGAGCGGCCTTGGTGGACCTGATCGTGGAGCACACCCACACCTGCTATTTGGGCGACCGCACGCAGCGCCACGATTGGGGTTATGGCTGCGGCCAGTGCCCAGCTTGCCAGCTCCGGGCGGCCGGGTTTGGGCGTTACGTCCAGGTTTGAAGGCTGGAACACATGCCTTGACGCGAGGCATGGCAAGCCTGATCAGCTTGCGGTTGTGTTGCCCGTGCCCAGGGTGTGGCGTTGTGCAAACCGTGCGCATGCGCCTTGCAACCAATCGGCAAAGGCCTCGCGTGCCGGGTGTTTGACGCTGCTGGGTGGCAACAGCAGGTAATAGGCCGAGGCGTGCGGGCTTTCGTGCGCATGGGCGGGCACCAGCTCGTGGCGCTGCAACAGGTTGTCAGCGATGGCGCGGCGGCTGAGCGCCACCCCCAGACCTTGACGCGCAGCTTCGAGCAGGTGCGTCGAGTCGGTGAAGGTCATCCGCGCGGGTGGCCGCTGCACCCCGCTGTGGGCCTCAGACAGCTCGGCCAGCCAGCTGGCCCAGTTTTCGCTGGCGTGCAGCAGCGGCAGTTGCAGCGCTTCTTGCAGGGTTTGCGGCGGCTCTGGCCCCAGCAGCGAGGGCGCGGCCAGCAACACCAGGCTGTCGCCCATCAGCGGCCTCACCTTGGCCTCTGGCCAGCGGCCATGGCCGAAGCGGATGGCGCAGTCCAACTGGCCCTCGTTCAAATCGACATAGTCCATGGAGCCATGCAGCTGCAGTTGCACATGCGGGTGCCAGCGGGTGAAGTCTGCCAGCCGGGGCAACAGCCAGCCATGGGCAAAGGAGGGCAACACCGCCACGCGCAGGCTCTGGGTCTGTTGCACCGGGCGGTGGCTGCGCACACGTTCGGTGACGTCCACGATGTCTTGCAGCGCTTGACGCACTTGGTAGCCGTAGATGCGACCCGTGTCGGTCAGCGTCCAGTGGCGACCGTTGCGCTCGATCAGAGGCACTTCCAAAAATTCTTCCAGCGCCCGGATCTGGTGGCTCACCGCACCGGGCGTGAGCTTGAGTTCTTCGGCTGCAGCATTGACCGAGCCCAGCCGCACCCAGGCGGCAAAGGCGCGCAAGGCGGGCAGGGGCGGGGCGCGTCCGGTCATGTCAATGGAATTCGCTGAATGCTCGAAAAAAAAGGAGCCAGACAGCGCATGGCGTTGCCTAGACTGAACAGCGTTGGGTCTTCTCAGGCACAGCGCTTTCAAAGTTTAACAAGGAACCTTTCATGCTTATCGACGATCTGCGCCCTTTTTTGGCCGACTATTTTGAAGTCCTGCAAACCCAGGACATGGCCCTGTTTGACCGGGTGTTTCACAAGGACTGCGTGTTGTATTCGCAACAAGACGGCCAGCTGGTGGTGCGCCCGTATGCGGTCTACCGCGACATGGTGCAAGGCCGCAAGTCGCCAGCATCAGGCGGCTTCCCGCGCGATGAGCAAGTCCTGACGCTGGATGTGTTGTCGCCCACCATGGCGCTGGTCAAAGTGCGGCTGCGCCTGTTTGACAACATCATGGAAGACCACCTGAACCTGATGCAGCACGAAGGGCGGTGGATGATTTATGCCAAGCATTTTCACCGGGTGGGCAGCGCGGTCTGACCTGAAGCTTGCGGGCCTTTTTGTGGCCCACACCCCCCGTTTTTCCTTTAAACCAGGCCTTGCGCGATCTGTTCAAAAATCCGCAAGGCCAGACGCTGGCGCAGGCATTGGCCGTTTACCAAACCAGCCTGACGCGGGGGCCTTCGCCCATTCAGCGACAATTACAGTTCAACCAGCACATCCGCGATTACTTTGAGCAGCACCCCGGCGCCACTCGCGCCCAGGCGCTGCAAGCCTGGCAAGACAAACGCCAAACGCCGGACGCCCTTGTTTTTTTTGCCCACACCGAATGAAACCTTTGACCTACACCCGCGCCCAAGCGCTGCCCGAGATTCTGAACACCCGCATCGCCATCCTGGACGGGGCCATGGGCACCATGATCCAGCGCTTCAAATTGTCCGAAGCCGACTACCGGGGCGAGCGCTTCAAGGACTTCCCCAAAGACGTCAAGGGCAACAACGAGCTGCTGAGCCTGACCCGCCCCGACGTGATCCGCGACATCCACGAAGGGTATCTTGCCGCCGGGGCTGACCTGATCGAAACCAACACCTTTGGCGCCACCACCGTGGCCCAGGCCGACTACGACATGCAGCACTTGGCCCGCGAGATGAACCTGCAGTCCGCGAAATTGGCCCGCGCCGCTTGCGACAAGTTCTCCACGCCCGACAAGCCCCGCTATGTGGTGGGTGCTTTGGGCCCCACGCCCAAAACCGCCAGCATCAGCCCCGACGTGAACGATGCCGGTGCCCGAAACGTGACCTTTGAAGAACTGCGCGCCGCTTATTACGAGCAGGTTCAAGCGCTGGTCGAAGGCGGCTCGGATGTGCTGCTGGTCGAAACGATTTTTGACACGCTCAACGCCAAGGCTGCGCTGTTTGCCATCGAAGAGTTCTTTGAAGCCAGCGGCGAGCGCCTGCCGCTGATCATCAGTGGCACGGTGACCGATGCTTCGGGCCGCATCTTGAGCGGCCAAACCGTCACCGCTTTCTGGCACAGCGTGCGCCACGCCCAGCCGCTGGCCATTGGCCTGAACTGCGCTTTGGGTGCCACGCTGATGCGCCCCTACATTCAAGAGCTGAATAAAGTGGCGGGCGACACGTTCATCAGCTGCTACCCCAACGCCGGCCTGCCCAACCCCATGAGCGACACCGGCTTTGACGAAACCCCCGAAGTGACCAGCCGCTTGCTGCACGAGTTCGCCGCCGAAGGGCTGGTGAACATTGTCGGTGGCTGCTGCGGCACCACGCCCGATCACATCGGCGCGATCAGCAAGGCGGTTGGCCCGCTGGCCCCGCGCAATGTGCACGGTGGGTTCTTTTACAAAGAAGCGGCCTGATCAGTTTTCCAGAAGCATTTGCTTGAGCTCGGCCAGTTCTTGCGGGCGGAGACCAATCGCCCCGTGCAAATAGTCGTGCATGCCGCCATGCTGCTGGTCCACCGCGTCAAACGCCGCGTGCAAAAACTCGGGCTGCACTTGCCACAGCACCTTCATCACATGGGGGTGCCCCGATCCCTCAAGGCGGTTATCGCGTTTGTACAGCTGGTTGGTCAGCAAATAGTCGTGTTCGATGGTGGCGCGGTCCACCCCCAGCGCAGACAGCAGCAGCGCGGCGGCAAAGCCCGTGCGGTCCTTGCCAGCGGTGCAGTGGAACACCTGCGGTGTGGGCTGCTCCAGCAGGTGCTTTAAAAAACGGCCAAAGGTGCCCGCGTTGTGGTTCACAAAATCACGGTAGGTCTCGCACATCAGCGCCACGGTTTCTTCGGTGGTGGGCACGATGCCTTGCACCACCAGCGCTTGCATGCGGGCGATCACGCTGGGCTCGATGGTCAGCGCCAGGCGCTGCACGCCCGGAATCGCATAGGGCGTGGTGGTGGATTCGGCTGCGCCGCGAAAGTCCAGGCTGTGACCGATGCCCAAGGACGCCAAGCGCACCAAATCTTCAGGCGTCAAGCCTGCCAAATGGTCCGAGCGAAAGACTTGGCCGCGCCGCACACGGCGGCCATCGGCATTGTGGTATCCGCCAACATCACGAAAGTTCGAAGCGCCTTGCAGCAGCGCAGGGGGTAAAGGTTTCATGGCCATCCAATCAGCATTCAAATCTTGCAAACGTGTGCGTCATTGTCACGCGCGGCCCCAGTCAGGCCTGTTGCCGAAGGCGACAAACCCAGAGCAGCCCAAGGCGATGAACCCGTCAAGCGCGATGTTTGGCACACGGCTTGCTTGTCATGTGCATGAACCTTGTACGACTTCCTTCGCAGCCGGCCATGAACGGCATCGTGGGCGTCACCGACGCCTGGCGCGACCCCTTGGGTCTGATGCTGGCCTCCACCGGCGAGGGGGTATTCGGGGTTGATCTGGACGGCCTGTGCGTCTTCATCAACCCGGCCGGGGCCCGCATGATCGGCATGGCACCACAGCAGGTGTTGGGCCAAAACATGCATGTGCTCACGCACCACTCGCATGGCGACGGGGCGCATTACCCGATGGACGACTGCCCGATTTACAACGCGTTTCGCCGGGGGGAGCCCTGCCGCATCGACAGCGAAGTTTTCTGGCGGGCAGATGGCCACAGCTTTCCGGTGGAGTATTCGAGCTACCCGGTGTTTGACCAGGGCGAGGTGCGCGGCGCGGTGGTGACCTTTGTCGACATCACCGAACGCAAGCGGGCCGAACACGCTTTGCACCAGGCCAAGAACGAACTGGAGCAGCGGGTGGCCGAGCGCACGCAAGCGCTGGAAACCGCCTTGCAACAACTGCGCGAACTGGCCGCCTGGTCCGAGGCGGTGCGCGAAGAAGAGCGCACCCGCATCGCGCGTGAGGTGCACGACGAGTTGGGCAGCTTGCTGGTGGCCCTGAAGATGGATGTGGGCTGGCTGGACAAGCGCCTGTCCGAGCAAGAACAGCGGGCCGCGCTGGAAGCACAAAACATGCGCGAGAAAATGCGGGGCAAGTGTCAGAACATGAGCCGCTTGATCGAGAACGCGGTGGTCAATGTGGGCCGCATCATCACCGACCTGCGTCCCAGCATCTTGGACCACCAGGGCCTGTGGGGTGCTTTGGAGTGGCAGGCGCAGGAGTTTGTGCAGTCGGCAGAACAGCAACTCAAGTGGTGCATGGAAGTCAACGAGCAGCGGGAGTTGCCTGAGCCCATGGCCATGGCGGTGTTTCGCATTTTTCAAGAGATGCTCAGCAACGTGGGCCGCCACGCCCGGGCGCACACGGTGGATGTGGACATCGTGGAGCGCGAGGGCTGGCTGCACCTGTCGGTGGAAGACGATGGCTGCGGGGCCGAGTTGCAGGCCTTTGAGTCGGCGCAAGCCTACGGCATCTTGGGCATGCGCGAGCGAGCGCGTCACTTTGGTGGTGTGATTGACATCGACAGCCATCCCGGTAGGGGCACCCGCATGCGGCTTTCTATGCCCTTGCCTGTCATGGAGGCCGCGCCATGAAATCCATCGTGCGTGTGCTGCTGGGCGACGACCATAAAATCGTACGTGAAGGCCTGAAGATGGTGCTGGCCGACGACCCCGCCTTGCAGGTCGTGGCCGAGGCCGACACCGGTCCCGGCGTGCTGGGCGAGGTGCACAAGCTGCAGGGCCAGCTGGGCATCGATGTGGTCTTGCTCGACATCGCCTTGCCAGGCATGGACGGGTTGGAGGTGTTGCAAGCACTGCGTCGCGACTGGCCGGGGTTGCCCGTGCTCATGCTCAGCACCTACCCCGAAAAACAATATGCGGTGCGTTGCATTCAGCTGGGGGCCTCGGGCTATCTGAACAAAAGCACCGACCCGGACGGCCTGATCGCGGCCTTGCGTCGCGTGGCAGCGGGAGGCAAGCATGTCTCGCCCGCCACCGCCGAGGCCTTGGCCAGTCTGTTCAGCCAAGGTCGCACCAAAACCGGGATCGACATGCTGTCGTATCGCGAGCATCAGGTCTATCTTTTGTTGACCCAAGGCCACACCGTGAGCGAAATTGGTGCACAGCTGAGCTTGGCTCCCAACACCGTGAGCACTTACCGTGCACGAATCTTAGAAAAGACCGGCACCAAGAACGATGTGGAATTGGCTTTGTATGCGCAAAGCATCGTCGGGCGCTATTGACCTGGTTCGACCTGCCCGGGATTTGTAGGGCCAGCCCTACGCCGCATCGACAAGTGGCTTGCTAAATGAAGATGCGCTCGGCCTATGGCACGCATTCACGGGTTTCTGGCCCGCAGCTTGCATGGACCTGAGCATCTTCAACAAAGCGAGGCTGCCATGTCTGAATTTTTTGACCCGTACAACGCCGACCGTCCCCTGATGCTCAAGTGCAGCTGCGGACGTGACCATTCTCCTGCCGACCACCACGCCGAAGTGGCTGCTGATGCGGCCGCTGCGCAGCTGCGTGCCCGTTCAGAAACCGCCGAGTTTGAAGCCTACAGCCAAGAGTTCATCGAGGCCACGCTGGTCAAGTCGCTGTTCCCGCACGACGAAGAGCGCCGCATGTTCTTGCGCGCCGTGGGCAAAAAGACCGCCATGGCCGCCATTGCCAGCGTGCTGCCCGTGGCCAGCTTGCAGGCCCTGGCGCAAAGCAAAGGCCCCTTGGAAAAAACCAACCTCAAGATCGGCTTCATCCCGATCACCTGCGCCACGCCACTCATCATGGCCGATCCGTTGGGCTTTTACCAAAAGCAAGGCTTGAATGTCGAAGTGACCAAGACCGCCGGCTGGGCCTTGATCCGCGACAAGATGATCAACAAGGAATACGACGCCACCCACTTCCTGTCGCCCATGCCCTTGGCCATCAGCATGGGTTTGGGTGCCAACGCCACGCCCATGAACGTGGCCACCATCCAGAACATCAACGGCCAAGCCATCACGCTGGCTGTCAAGCACAAGAACAACCGCGACCCGAAGAACTGGAAGGGCTTCAAGTTTGCGGTGCCATTTGATTACTCAATGCACAACTTCTTGCTGCGCTACTACCTGGCCGAAAACGGCATCAACCCCGATACCGATGTGCAGATCCGTGTGGTGCCGCCACCGGAGATGGTGGCCAACTTGCGCTCGGGCAACATCGACGGTTTCCTCGGACCCGATCCCTTCAACCAGCGTGCCGTGTTCGATGAAGTCGGCTTCATCCACATCCTGACCAAAGAGCTGTGGGACGGGCACCCCTGCTGCGCCTTTGGCACCAGCACCGAATTCATCCAAAAGAACCCCAACACCTTCGCTGCGCTCTACCGCGCGGTGCTGACCGCAGCGGCCATGGCCCGCAAGCCCGAAAACCGAGAACTGATCGCTAAGGTGATTTCACCTGCGCAGTACCTGAACCAACCTGAGGCGGTGCTTGCCCAAGTGCTGACTGGCAAGTTTGCCGACGGTTTGGGCAAGGTGCAAAACGTGCCTGACCGCGCGGACTTCGACCCCATGCCTTGGCAAAGCATGGCGGTGTGGATGCTGACGCAAATGAAGCGCTGGGGTTATGTCAAAGGCGATGTGAATTACAAGCAAATCGCTGAGAAGGTGTTCCTCATCACCGATGCGCGCAAGCACATGAAAGAGCTGGGCCACAGCTTTGCGGCCACCACGCCTTACCCCAAGTACAAGATCATGGGCAAAGAGTTTGACCCGGCCAAGCCTGAGGACTACATCAAGAGCTTTGCGATCAATAAGATGGGCTGAGGCACATGAAAACCACGCACCTCAATTTGCGCGCGGCCATGGTCTCGCTGCTCATGTTCTTGGTCTTTCTGGGGGCGTGGCAACTCTCAGCCACTGCCCCAACGGTGGCCGGCGCCTCCAAGGCGGGCATGACGGCCGAAGAGATCGAATACCAAAAGATGATGGGCAAAGACCCGGGGGCGGTCAAAACCACGGGGTTTCCGCCGCCGCTTGAAGTGGGCAAGGCCATGATGGGCCACCTGGCCGATCCGTTTTATGACAAAGGCCCCAACGACAAAGGCATCGGTATTCAGCTGGCGCATTCTCTGGGCCGGGTGGCCTTGGGCTTTTTCCTGGCCGTGCTGGTGGCTTTGCCGGTGGGTTTCATGATCGGCATGTCGCCGCTCATGCGCAAAGCGTTTGACCCCTTCATCCAGGTGCTCAAACCCATCAGCCCGCTGGCCTGGATGCCCTTGGCGTTGTACACGCTGAAAGACTCGGAAGTCAGTGGCATCTTCGTCATCTTCATTTGCTCGGTTTGGCCCATGCTGATCAACACCGCCTTTGGCGTGGCCGCTGTCAAGCGCGAATGGCTGAATGTGGCCAGCACGCTGGAAGTGCGTCCCCTGCGCAAGGCCTTCCAGGTGATCCTGCCCGCCGCAGCGCCGACCATCGTCACCGGCATGCGCATCAGCATGGGCATCGCCTGGCTGGTGATCGTGGCCGCCGAGATGCTGGTGGGTGGCACGGGCGTGGGCTACTTCGTGTGGAACGAGTGGAACAACTTGTCGCTGGTGAACGTGATCTTTGCGGTGCTGGTGATCGGCGTGGTCGGCATGTTGCTGGACTTGGCATTTGCCCAAGTGCAAAAGGCGGTGACCTATGTGGAGTGAAGCCACCGAACGCGAGCTGATCGCGCCTTTGTCATCCGACACCCACGCACCTCAACCCAAGGCCAAAGCCATGAACGCTTTCCTCAAGATCGAAAAACTGGGCAAGGCTTACCAAAGCGACAAGCCGGTGTTTTCGGACGTGACTTTCACCATCGACAAGGGTGAGTTTGTCTGCATCATCGGCCATTCGGGTTGCGGCAAGACCACCATTTTGAACGTGCTGGCGGGTTTGGACACGGCCAGCACGGGCCACGCCTTCATGGACGGGCGCGAGATCGCAGGGCCCAGCCTAGAGCGTGGTGTGGTCTTTCAAAGCCACGCGCTCATGCCCTGGCTCACGGTGCGGCAAAACATCGCGTTTGCTGTGCGGTCCAAATGGCCCGAATGGAAAACACCGCAGGTCAATGGGCATGTGGAAAAGCACGTCGGCATGGTCGGTTTGCTGCACGCCATCGACAAAAAGCCCAGCCAGCTGTCGGGCGGCATGAAGCAGCGCGTGGGCATTGCCCGTGCGTTTGCCATCCAGCCCAAGATGCTGTTGCTCGACGAGCCTTTTGGCGCATTGGATGCGCTCACGCGCGGCACCATCCAAGACGAGCTGATGACCATCGTGCGCCAGACGCAGCAAACCGTTTTCATGATCACGCACGACGTGGACGAAGCGATTCTTTTGTCCGACCGCATCTTGCTCATGAGCAACGGCAACGAGTCGGGTGGCAGTTATGTGCCTGGTGGCCTGGCTGAAGTGGTGGTCAACCCGCTGCCACGTGAACGCACGCGTGCCCATTTGCACCACCTGCCCGGCTACTACGACATGCGCAACCACATCGTGGACTTTTTGGTGTCCCGCGCCAAAGCCCATTGACTCTTTCTTTTTTCCCGAATTATCTTCAACTCCCCTCAAGAGGTCTTTTATGAACCGTTTAGACATCACCGAAAAAATCATCACAGCCAAAGTGTCCAAAGGCATCAAGTGGAGCGATGTCGCCGAAAAAGTCGGCCTGTCCAAAGAATGGGTCACCGCCGGGTGCTTGGGCCAAATGACCTTTGATGCCAAGCAAGCCAAGGTCATTGGCAAAATCTTTGGCCTGACCGCCGAAGAAATCAAATGGCTGCAAGTGGTGCCCTACAAAGGCTCACTGCCAAGCCAAGTGCCCACCGACCCGCTGATCTACCGCTGGTACGAAATCGTGAGCGTGTACGGCACCACCATCAAGGAACTCATCCACGAAGAATTTGGCGACGGCATCATGAGCGCCATCGACTTCAGCATGGACATCGTGCGCCAGCCCGACCCCAAAGGCGACCGCGTGAACGTGGTGCTGTCGGGCAAGTTCTTGCCTTACAAGCAGTATTGATTAGACGCTTTCACCCAAGGGCGCACACCAGGCCGTGCCGAACTGGGTTCGCCATGGCTTTTTCGTGTCTGCTGGTCATGGGTTGGGCGAGACCCGGTCAGTCGCTCAAGTGCCTGTGCTTGGGGGAACGCCTCTGTGCAAAGCCCACAGCCAGCGTTAAGCTTGAATGATTCATAGAGGCTAGCTCGACATGATCAACAAGTTTGTTTCTTCCGTCACCGAGGCGCTGGCGGACACGCCCGATGGGGCCACGGTGATGATTGGTGGCTTTGGCACGGCCGGCATCCCGGATGAGCTGATCGCGGGCTTGCTGGCGCAAGGTGCGCGTGACCTCACCTTGGTCAACAACAACGCAGGCAACGCCGAGCAGGGCTTGGCTGCTTTGCTCAAAGCAGGTCGGGTGCGCAAGATCATTTGCAGCTTTCCCCGGCAAACCGACTCTTATGTGTTCGATGGTTTGTACCGCTCGGGCCAGCTCGAGCTGGAGCTGGTGCCCCAAGGCAATTTGGCCGAGCGCATTCGGGCGGCTGGCGCGGGCATTGGCGGGTTTTTCACGCCCACGGGTTACGGCACCGATTTGGCCAAACACGCCGATGGCTCTCTCAAAGAGACCCGAGAGATTGATGGTCGCATGTATGTGTATGAAACGCCGATCCACGCCGACCTGGCCCTGATCAAGGCCGAGCGTGGCGACCGCTGGGGCAACCTCACTTACCGCAAAGCGGCGCGCAACTTTGGCCCCATCATGGCCATGGCGGCACGCAAAACCGTGGCCACGGTACACGAGCAAGTGGCCTTGGGCGAGTTGGACCCCGAGAACGTGGTCACACCTGGCATTTTTGTGCAAGCGGTGGTCAAGATCGACCGTGTGGCCACACAGGCCGGAGGCATCAAGGCATGAGCTACACCCGACGCAGCAAAGACGAATTGGCGGCCCGCGTGGCGCAAGACATTCCCGAAGGGGCCACGGTGAACCTCGGCATCGGCCAGCCCACCTTGGTGGCCAACCACATCCCTGCCAGCCGCGAAGTGCTCTTGCACAGCGAGAACGGCATCTTGGGCATGGGCCCGGCGCCCGCCAAAGGGATGGAAGATTACGACCTGATCAACGCGGGCAAACAGCCGGTGACTTTGTTGCCGGGTGGTGCGTATTTTCACCACGCCGACAGCTTTGCCATGATGCGCGGCGGGCACCTGGACATCTGCGTGTTGGGGGCGTTTCAGGTCAGCGCCACGGGTGACCTGGCCAACTGGCACACCGGTGAGCCCACCGCCATTCCGGCGGTGGGCGGGGCCATGGACCTGGCCATTGGGGCCAAACAAACCTGGGTGATGATGGACCTGCTGACCAAGCAGGGTCAAAGCAAACTGGTGCAATCTTGCAGCTATCCGCTGACGGGCATTGGCTGTGTCAAACGGGTCTACACCGACCTGGCCACGCTGGCCTGCACGCCCCAAGGGCTTGTGGTCATAGACATGGTTGAGGGCTTGAGCCTGCAAGCCCTATCGGACCTGATTGGCCTGCCGCTATCAGCATAAAACGCCACCTCTAACACCCGGCAGTCAGAGACGTTGGATCTGGCCCGGCAAAGTGTGTGTGGTCCCTTGGCTGCAAGTTGTGTGATTCAGGGCAGCGGTGAGAGCATCTCAAAGGCGAAACTGGCGTCTTTGACGGTTACTTTGACCGCGCGCACATCCGATGCGCCGGGCACGATCAAGCGGGTGACGTTTTTCAGTGGTTTTTTGTCCAGTTGAAAAGGCTGGTCAAGCCTGAACTGATGGCTGTCTCCGTGCACCACCAAGACCGGTTTGCCCCAGCGATTGGCCATGGGCAGTAGGGTTTCGCCAATGCTGGTGCGAAACCCTGACCAGCTCGGGAAATCTGCCCAAAGCGTCTTGTTTTCCAGCACGTCGGCTTGAAAAGCAAAGACCACGGCTGAAGCTTGTTGAAGTCGCGCTAGCTCGAATGTGGCCTGGATCCAAGCCACATTGGCCGCATCGCGTTCAAAAAACTCTCGGGTGGCGGCGATGTCCCGGCTTTCCAAATTGTTGTTGCTGCCCACGATGTGCAGCGTGGCAAACAAAACCCCTTGGTGCAGCCAGCGCACGTTTTCCACATAACGACCGAAAGCGGGCGCGACCCTCGACTGGTTTTGCACGGGCATGGGCTTGGCACCCAAGGAGGAGCCGGGTGTGAAAAACCGTTGCCGCAATGCGGCCAGACGCTCCAAGGGGTCAAATGCGCCATTGTTACTTCTGTGGCAATCGGTCCACTCGTTGTCACCCGGTGTGTAGACCACGGCACCTTTGAATCTCTGAAAGTGTTCCAGCTGATGGGTGAATTCTTCATCGCTGCACAGCGTCGAGCCCGATTTGAAATCGCCCACATGGACAGAAAAAGCAGGGTCCTCCTGGTTGATGCGGTCAATCAATGACCTGTAGGGGCCATATGCCTTTTGCGCAGAACCGTAAGGTAAATCACCCAGGGCCACGAAGGTAAAAGCCTGCTGAGCGTGTGCTGTTGCGACCGACCAAAGCATGCTCAGCCAGATGAGGTGGCGCAACACCCATCGGCGCGCGAAAAATCTTGAAACAAGGGTTTGAGTCTGGGTGCTGTGCATGAAATCAGCGCATGTCCTTCGCCTCAACCGATACCATCAGCAGGTCATCGCTGGTGGTCACCCATTGGCCATCGCGGTACAGCAAGGGCAAGGCGGCGTCGTTGTAGCAGCCAGAGATGACTTCGCCCACCATCAGGCAGTGCGTGCTTTCCTGCACTTGCCGAATCAGACGACATTCCAGGCTCATGACGGCGCTGCGAAGACTGGGCGAGCCTGAGTCAAACTGGGCCCATTCCTGCGCGTCAAAGCGTTCATCGCCGAACATCTGGGCTTGACCAGCAAACAACTTGGCCAGCGCGATGTGTTCGACCGCCAGCGTGTTCACACTGAACACCTGGTTGTCGGCCATGTGCGCGTAGCTGAAGGCGTTGCGGTTGATGGCGCAGACCACCGTGGGCGGCTCCACACCCAAAGACATGAAGGCCGAAACCGTCATGCCCGTGCGGTGCGGTGTTTTGCCGGTGGCGATGATGTTCACCGCCGCCGGGTGCAAACGCATCAACTGCCTGAAGGCTTGCGGGGTCATGCCGCAGCCGTTTCCAGGGGCGCGTCCACGTTGATGGCCGAGCCCAGGCCCAGCGCCTGGTTGACGCGGGGCATGACTTCGTTGGCCATCAGCTCCATCGAGTGGCGTCCCAACTGGGGATCGACCAGGTCCATGCCCGCGTACACGATTTCGCCAAAGGGGCCCGCCTTCTCGCGCAAAGCCAAAATTTTGTCGGTCACCTCGTTGACGGTGCCGGTGATCACCAGTTCGTCGAGCAGGCGGTCCAGCGTGACATGGCTGTCGTCTTCGTCCGTGTGCTTTTTGAAGATGACGTGGCGCTTGGACATCATCATCTTGGTCAGCATCTGGCGGTAGTAATAACGGTAAGGGCTGTTGGCATCTGCGCGGCCATAGCGGTTGGCCGTCGCGCTATCGTCGCTCACGAAAATGGTGCGCGCCACGCGCCAGTCGGCAGGGTTGGCCACTTCATGGACGGAGCTTTTGCCCTCACAGTAATTGTCCCAATGGCTGGCTAGCCAATGGTCCATCAAAAAGTTGGCCGACATGGGGTGGAAGTCCCGTTTGCCCATGGCGATCACGCCTTTGGAGTGGGGCGCCACCACCGTGCCGACAATTTCTGGCCGGGGACCTTGGAGAGGCTTCATCAAGTAGCCCCGACCAATCGAGGGGACAGAGGTGACTTGCGTGCTGACCTTGAAGCGGTTGTCCGGAAAGTCGATGTTGTAGGGCGGCTCACGCTCCCAGATGGCCAGGATCACATCAATCGCCTCGGCAAACATCTTGTTGCGGTCCTGGTCCAGGATGCCCAAGGCTTCGGCGTCGGATGCCAAGGCCCCGGGGCTGATGCCGAAGATGAAGCGGCCCTTGGCCAAGTGGTCGAACATGGCCGCTTGCGAGGCCAGCAGCGTGGGGTGCGAGTGCGACAAGTTGGAGGTGCCGCTGCCCAGCTTGATGGTCTTGGTTTCCGGGATCAAGGTGGCCAGGAACAACAGGCTGTTGGTCACGTTTTCGGCTTTGTCAGTGAGGTGCTCGCCCACAAACGCGTCGTAAAACCCCAGCTTGTCGGCCAGGATGATGGTTTGCCGGTCCTCATGCAAGGTCTCCGTGGTGTCCCGCTCGAAGGGGTGCAGGGGCATGGTGAAGTAGCCTAGGCGCATGATGGTTCCTGTCGTTGATTTTTAGAAGATGAAGACTCACTCGGGCTTGATGCCAGCGTCTTTGATGACCTGTGCCCAGCGGGTGACTTCACTTAGAATGAAGCGAGGGTAATCGGCCTTGGATACCTTGGAAGGCTCCAAGCCCAATTGCGCCAAACGTGCCAGAAAGGCCTCATCTTTCAGGGCGGAGCTGATGGCCCCGTCCAGTCTGCGCACCACGTCGGGCGGGGTGCCCGCAGGGGCCGCCAGCCCCAAGAAGAAGCCCAGCTCATAGCCGGGGTAAGTCTCGCCAATGGCGGGCACATTGGGCCAGGGCTTGAATCGCGTGGCCCCGGTCACGCCAATCGCGGTGGCCTTGGGGTTGTCGATGTGGGCCATGGCGGGCAGGTATTCCAGAAACAGCACCTGCAACTGGCCGCCGTAAAAGTCTTGCAGGGCCGAGCCGATGCTCTTGTAGGGGATGCCGGTCATGGGTGCGCCGGTCTTGACCTTGAACATTTCAGCGGTCATTTGCGAGGCCGAGTTGTAGTGGCCAAAAAACACCTTGCCCGGGTTGGCTTTGGCATAGGCCGTCAGGTCGGCAGCGGTGCGGATGCCCGAGTCTTTGCTGACCATCGCCACCGAGGCGGCTGTTCCGAATTGCCCCAGGTGTTCAAAATCTTTCAAGGGGTCATAGGGGACTTTTTTGTACAGGCTCAGGTTCGCCGCCAGTGTGGTGTTGGTGGTGAGCAAAAGTGTGTAGCCGTCAGCGGGTGCGTTCTTGACCGCTTCGGTGCCCAGGATGCCGTTGGCGCCGGCGCGGTTTTCAATCACCACGCCTTGCTTGAACTGCGCTTCCAGGTATTGGCCAAAGGCGCGTGCGGTGATGTCGCCTGAGCCGCCGGGCCCGAAGGGCACAACGATCTTGATTGGCTTGTTGGGAAAGCCCTGAGCTTGGGCCAGGCCCAGGCACAAAGCCAAGGGGGCCAGCACACTGTATTTGAGAAATCGGACAAGCTTTTGCATACACAGTCTCCATCGTTGGTTATCGTGGCGAGATTCTAGGAGGGCCGTGTGAATTGACCAAGCTCAAAATTCCAACTGGTGGAATTGCAGACCTGTGCCGGTGGATACGCCAGCTGCGTTGTGGGCAAGGATGAAGCCGCTCGTATTCAGAATGCAATGCGCGGGCTTTGCGGGTCCTTGATGGCCGTGCGCCAGGTTTCGGCCTGCGTCGGGTTCATGCGGGCCAACTCGTATTGCGCCGACATGATGTCGGCCTCGTGGGTCAGGGTGGTGGCCAGGTCGCTGAGGTAGCTGCCCGTCATGCGCTCGAGCGTGGACACGGCGCACAAGGAGGCAATCGGGTAACGACGCCGGTCAAAAACGGGCACGGCCATGCCCGAAATGCCGCGTCCGGAACGGGTTTTGGTCAGGGCGTAGCCGTTTTTGCGTGTCTTCTGAATGCCACTGGCCATTTTGCTGAAGGCCTTGTCCGGGCCGCTGCGCAGTCGGTGGAAGGCCAGGATGTCGGCGATCTCGTTGTCGGGCAAAAATGACAGGATGGCCAGACTGAAAGAGCCGATGCCCATGGGCCAGCGGTTGTGCACCTGCAGGATTTCGGCGTTTTGCGGCAGGTGGCCCTGGCGTTTGTCCAAGCACACGGCATCGTAGCCACAACGTATTCCCAGGTACACCGTTTCGCCCGTGGCCTCAGCCAAACGTTCAAACGATGGCTGGGCAATGCTTTTGATGTCGTGCACGTCCAGTACCGACATGCCCAAGGCATAAACCTCCGGGCCAAGCCGGTAGTGGCGTGTGCCCCAGGGGCGCTCGACCAGGTGCTCATCCAGCATGGCCGAGAGGATGCGGTGCACGGTGGCCTTGGGCAATTGGGTCAGGGTGCTGATTTGCATGAGTGCCGCGCCCTGCGAGCCGAAAGTCGACAAGGTTCGCAGCAGCAAGGCGGCGCGCGCGATGCTTTGCGCGCCTTCGTTTTTCGGGGAAGGGTTCATGGCTTGAAAGGGCTCAACAGCGGAGCGCCGGGGTGTCGTCGGTGGGTCAAAAAGACAAAGTATTCCATGATTCGGAATATTGAAGCGACGGGCCCTGTTGCGAGCGTCAAGGCGGGATCACCCGATTGCCAAGGCAAAAACCGGCACGCATACTGTTTTTTTGTTGTGCAGCACGGGGTCGCAAATGGCCCTGAAACATCGAATCCACCACGAGACAACTGAAAGGGGTCATTCCAATGACGGCATCCAAACGCAAACTCCTGACTTGGCTGGGCTGCGGTCTGCTGGCCAGCGCAAGCCTGGCTTCTGTTCAGGCGCAAACCTACCCACAGCGCCCCATCAAGGCCATCGTGCCTTACGCAGCGGGCGGATTTTCAGACCAGGCCAGCCGCATCATTGCCGAGGCCATGTCGCGCAACCTGGGTCAAAACATCGTCATCGAAAACCGTGCGGGCGGCGGCGGCCGCATTGGCAGCGAAGCCGTCACCAAAATGGCCCCCGATGGCTACACCTTGCTGATGACCACCAACGGCACCAAGACCTACATGGCGGTGGTGGAAAAGTCTTTGTCCTATGACCCGGTGAGCGACTTCACGCCGATTTCTCTGGTGGGCAAATACGGTTTGCTGATGGTGGTCAACCCGTCTGTGCCCGCCAAAACCTTGCCGGAATTCTTGACTTATGCCCGCGACCCCAAAAACAAGGGCAAGATCAATTACGCCACCTCGGGCATGGGCAGTGGGTTGCACTTTGCGGGCGAGTTGTTCAACGCCATGGCCAAGGTGAACATGGTGCATGTGCCTTACAAAGGCTCGGGCCCCGGCATGCAGGATGTCCTGGCGGGGGTGTGCCAGGTGATTTTTGACGGCGCAGCCAAGCCGCAAATCGATGCAGGAAAAGTGAACTTTCTGGGCACCACCAGTTCGGTGCGTGACCCGCGCTACCCGGACGTGCCCACGCTCAGCGAAGGTGGCTTGACGGGTTATGACCTGACCTATTGGGTGGGCATCTTCGCCCCCAAAGGCCTGCCTGCCGACATCCAGGCGCGTTTGAATGCTTCGGTCAAAACCGCATTGGCCGAGCCGGACGTGCAGCGCAAACTCAACGGCATGGGCATGAGCCTGGTGGGCAGCTCGGCAGAGCAAATGGTGCAGGAAATCCGCACCGAAACCGCCAAGTTGCGGCAGATCGCTGCGTCGATTCCCGGTGGAGTGAACTGATGAGTTTTGAGATGAACAGCGGGGTGCTGCGGCCGCAGGATCGACTGCCTTTTTCAGCCATCGTCGACAGGCTCCCACTTCACTTGCCCGAAGGGGTGCGTTTGGTGGTCTGGCCGGTGGTCAACATCGAAGAGTGGGATATCTCGCGCCCCATGCCGCGCATGGTTTCGCCACCGCCCGGCGGACAAGCCCCGGTGCCCGATGTGCCCAACTGGACCTGGCATGAATACGGCATGCGGGTGGGGGTGTGGCGCCTGATGGACGCTTTCAAAAATGCAGGTATCAGGCCGACCCTGTCCATCAATGCCAAAGTCTGCGAAACCCGCCCGCGCGTGACGCAAGCCGCACTCGATGCGGGTTGGGAGTTCATGGCGCATTGCTACGAGCAAATCCCGATCCAGAAAATCCCGGACGAGCGGGCCATGATGCAGCAGACGCTGGACGTGCTGACCCGCTTCACCGGCCAGCGCCCGCAAGGTTGGTTGGGCCCGGGTCGCAGCCAGACGCTGCAGACCCCCGACCTGATCAAGGAGCTGGGCATGTCCTGGTTTGGCGACTGGGTGCTCGATGACCAGCCGCAATATGTGCATACCCAACACGGACCGCTGGTTTCGGTGCCTTACACCATTGAGCTCAACGACATCAACATCATGCTCACCTCGCACGAGCGTTCGGACGCGATGCTGCTGCGCACCCAAGATGCGTTCAAGCGGCTGTATGCCGAGTCGGCGCACAGCGCCCGCATCATGGCGTTTGGGGTGCATCCGTACATTTCTGGCGCTGCGCACCGCATCGATTATTTTGAAATGATGCTGGAATTTTTGGCCAAGCAACCTGGTGTGGTGTTCTGGAACGGCTCTGAAATCAGCCAATGGTTTCGGCAAGCCAGCCCACTGCCAGCGCCTTGAGGCATGAGCCCTCAGACGCCCTTGAAGCCGTCTGCTGACGCGCATGCCGACACGCCGCTGCATGCGCTGTCTTTGGCGCAAGCCAGTGCCCTGATTCGGCAGCAGACGATCACGCCGGTGCAGCTGGTGCAGGCCTGCATCGACCGCATGGAGCGACTCGATGGGCAAGTGAACGCCTTCGTCACCCCCACGCTGGACGCCGCCATGCAAGCGGCGCACCAGGCCACCCGCGAGATCGCGCAAGGCCAATACCGGGGGCCTTTGCATGGCATCCCGATGGCGCACAAGGATGTTTACCTGACGCGAGGCGTGCGTACCACGGCGCATTCGCGGCATTTGCACGACTGGGTGCCCTCGGTCAGCGCCACGCTGGTGACGGGTTTGGCGCGTTTGGGGGTGATCAGTTTGGGCAAAACGGCATGCCATGAATTTGCCTTTGGCTCGCCCTCAGAAGATGACTTGTTTCCGCCGGCGCGCAACCCCTGGCATCTGGCGCACATGCCGGGCAGCTCGAGCAGCGGCTCGGGGGCGGCGGTAGCGGCAGGTTTTTGTCTGGCAGCCACGGGAACCGACACGGGTGGCTCGATTCGCCACCCAGCGGCCGCTTGTGGTGTGGTGGGCCTCAAACCCACGCGCTATGCTTACCCCCTGTCGGGCGTGATCGCCTTGGCGCCCAGCTTGGACGTGGCCGGATTTTTGACGCGCACCGCGCTGGACCAGGCCCTGATTTGGGACGCTTGGCATGGCAGCGATGTGGCCACCGTATGCACTGCCGATGTGCAGCGTTCGGTGCTTCAGGGGCTGCGGATTGGTGTGCCTGCGGGCTTGTGGCGCAACGCCGAGAACGGGCAGGCCACACACGACCCACAGATCCAAGTCTGTTTTGACGAGACACTGCAAAAACTGCAAGCCGAAGGTGCACAGGTGGTCACGGTGGAGACGAAGGATTGGCCACCGCAGCCCGCCGTGGTGCAGGTGGCCAACACCCTGATCGCCTATGAAGCGTTTCTACAACTGCAGCACATTTGGCGCGACCACCCGGAACAGCTGGGACAGGGTTTGCGCCTAAAACTGGCGGGTGCAGCGCAGCTGAGTTTGAACAGCTACCAAGCAGCCCGCGTGCAGGCCGACGTTTGGCAACAGCAGGTCAGCGCTTTGCTGGCTGAGCAGGTGGACGTGTTGATGTGGCCAGGGCGCGAAGCCTTGCCCGAGACCCTGCAAGACCTGATGGCCAACCCCACCGGGCAGCGCAGCGCCTGCAACCGCTTGTTCAGCCTGACCGGGCACCCCGCCTTGACCTGCCCCATGGGCGTGTCCACCCAAGGCTTGCCCATGGCGTTGCAGATCGGCGCGGCCATGCACGGCGAGGGCCATGTGCTGCAAGTGGCCCATGCGGTGGCTTCGGCCATCGGCTGGCGTTTGCCCGTGCTGCTGGATTGAGCCATGGACTTTGTCAACACCGAAGGCGTGCGCCTGCACTATGAGATCGTGGGCGAGCAAGGCCCCTGGCTGGCGCTGGTGTCGGGCGGTCGGCGCAGCGGGGCCGAATTTTTGCCCTTGGCGCGCCGCATCGCGGCCCGGGGGTTTCGGGTGGTGCTGCACGACCGACGCAACACCGGGGCTTCGCAGGTGTTGATCGAAGGCGATCGCGGTGAAGAAGACATCTGGGCCGACGACTGGGTGCAGTTGATGCAGCACCTGAACGCGGGGCCTGCATTTTTTGGCGGTGGCTCTTCAGGGGCGCGGCTGGCCTTGTTGACCAGCTTGCGTCACCCCGACGCGGTGCGTGGCTTGCTGCTGCTGCGCATCACGGGCGGCGCCTTCACCGCGGGCCGCTTGCCCGACAGCTATTACGGCCAGTTCATCCGCGCGGCCGAACAAGGCGGCATGGCCGCGGTGTGTGCCACGCCCTATTACCAGGAGCTGATCGCCGCCGACCCTGGCAACCAGGACCGCCTGATGGCCATGGACCCGCGGCAATTCACCGCCGTCATGCGCCACTGGCTTCAGATTTTTTTGCAAGGCCCGCGCGAACCGGTGCTGGGCATGACGACCGAGGCCCTGCAGGCCATCCGTGTGCCCACCTGGGTGGTGCCCGGCAATGACAAAACCCATGTGTCCCGCCACGGCCGCGAGGCGGCGGCCCTGATCCCTGGCTGCGAACTGTTCGAGCTGCCGGTGGCGGACGAAGATGTGCCCGCTTTGCCGTTTTCGGCGTGGGGCCCGCACGAAGAAACCCTGGCGACAGCCATGGCTGATTTCATGCGCCGCGTGGGCCATGATGCCCACTGAACTTATTTTCCAAGGAGCATTTTGAATGACCACCCCGATCAACCCGTCCATTCGCCGTGTCGTGACCGGCCACGACGAACAAGGCAAAGCCATCGTCGAGATTGACGAAGTCTGCAGCCATTACCGGCAAGGCCGCCCCAATGGCTTTGTGTGCAATGTCTGGACCACCGACACGAGTCCTGCCAACAACAACGGCCAGGTGGACGCAGGCCGGCGTGAGGGTAAATTTTCGGTCATCGAGAACGGCACCGTGTTCCGCATCCTCGACTTTCACCCCGGGGTACAGCAGCGCGTGCACCGCACCGAGTCGGTGGATTACATCGTGGTCATGTCCGGCGAAATCGACATGGAGCTGGAGTCCGGCGAGGAAGTCCACTTGAAGGCGGGCGACGTCATGGTGCAGCGCGGCACGGTGCACAACTGGATCAACCGGGGCACCGAAACCTGTGTGATGGCGGTGGTGCTGGTGCATGCGCACCCGGTGCAGGCAGGGGAGCAAACGCTCAACGCCTTTGGTTGAGCGTGTTCCGAAGCCGCTTTCAGGCCTTCAGTGGGGAAACGGTGCAATGCCCGGCGCGGCGTTGTGCGGCAGTTCGCGGCGCGTGGTGTTCATGACCATGGCGAGCAAGCTGTAGTAGCCGCAGTGCGCCGTCATGTCGATGACGCCCTGGTCGCCAAACATCTTTTGTGCAGCCGCCCAGGTCACGTCGCTGACAGACTGGTTGTGCAGCAGCTCCTGCAAAAAGTCGTACACCAAGGTTTCTTCGGCCGTCATGTTCGGCGGGCGGCGGCCTTCGGCAATGGCATCACAAGTGGCTTCGCTCACGCCGGCCTTCATGGCGATGGGCTTGTGGATGTGCCACTCCACCGGCTGTGACCAGTGGCGGGCCACCACCAGCACCGCAAATTCCGAGTTGTGCAAACCCACGGTGTTGTCGTAGCGCAGGTATTCACCTACTTTTTGCAGGCGGCGCATCAGCTCGGGGCTGCGCATCAAAGGCACAAAGGGGCCGGAGAGTTTGCCTCTGGGCCCACTGACCAGTTCGTCCACCGCCGCACGTTGGGCGTCGGTCATTTGTTCACGCGGCATTTCGGGCAGGCGGTCTATTTTGGGAGAGGTCATCGGGCTGTCTCTTGGGGTGGGTTGAAAGATCAAAACTCAATTTATCACCGGACCTGAAGACGATCAGTCGTGTGCGGGATAGCCCGGCGGGGCCACAGCGGCACCTTGGATCTGGTGCCGCACAAAAGCCTGCGCAACCCAACCCGATTGTTTGACGTCTTCCACAAAACTGTTCAGAAATTGCTGCGCGGGTTCGCTGCGCTGCGCGGGCATGCCCATGGCCTGGTGGATGACCATGAAGCGGCCCAGCAGCAGCCGCACGCCTGGCAGGCGCTGCGCATCGGCTTCCAATTGCTGCTTCACGCCAGCAGCCACTTCAAGTTGCTGGGCCATGAACACATTGACCACGGCGGGCGAGCTGGGCGCACGCACGATGGTCGCGTTTTTCAGGTGGCGGGTCAAAAACAAGTCATAAGCGCTGCCCGCGCCCACCGTCACGCGGTTGTGGGCTTGGTCGACTTCGTCGTTGCTTTGCAGCAGCGAGTCGTTGCGCACCATGTAGGCCCCCTCAATTTGCACATAGGGCGGTGAAAAATGCAGGCCTTCGCCGCGCAACGGGTCGATGGCAAAAAAGCCGATGTCCGCCTCGTCGGCGCGCACGCACTGCACCGATTCGTCGGCTTTTTTGAAGATGCGCCAGTCAATGCCCAAGCCCAGCTGTGCAGCCAGTTTGCGTGATAGATCGGCCGAAATGCCTGAGGGCCCGCCTGCGGTGTCGAGCCTGGCGAGCACCGGGTTACCCAGGTTGATGGCCACGCGCAGCGGGCCGTGGGGTGCGAGCTGATGGGCCAAAGAGGCTGCAGAGGGAGTGTTCATGGCTTGAGTGAAAAATAGACTGGAAAATGGATACCTATTTTAAAAATGCGAGCCGTGCCGCAGGCTGACAAGTGCCGGGTGACTGCAGCCAGGTGACATGTTCCAGGCCGTGCTGCCGTTTCAGCCCAAGACTTGGAGCACGGCCGTTAAATCGCGCCCGATGTGGTGCGGTGCCGGCCCAATGGCTTCGGCAGGCAGATTTTGACGGTTGACCCACAGCGTGGTGAAGCCAAACCAGGTGGCGCCCAGCGCGTCCCAGGCGTTGCTCGACACAAACAGCACATCGGCCGGGGCAAAGCCAAAGTGGTCGGTCACGATTTGGTAGCTGGTGGGCGTGGTCTTGAACTGGCGCACGCTGTCCACCGACAAGACGGCGCCCAGCAGATCGCTCATGCCCGCACTGTGCACGGCCGACTGCAGCATCTCGGGGCTGCCGTTCGACAAAATGGCAGTGGCCACGCCGCGCTGGCGCAAGGCTTGCAGCACGCCCAGGTTTTCTGGGAAGGGTGAAAGTTGGGCGTATTGCGCCATCAGCGCGTCTTCATTCGCGCTGGTGTGCACCAAGCCCAAACGCGCCAATGCATAACGCAGCGACGCGCGCGTGATGTCCCAAAACGATTGGTAATGGCGACTGCCTTCGGGGTTGGAGTCGCTCAGTGAGATCAGCCGCGTGTACTCGATCTGCTTGTCGCGCCACAGCACCGACAGGGCCACGCCCTGGCCGGGGTAAAGTTGTTCGGCCAAAGCGCCAATCGAATACACATCGAACAGCGTGCCATAGGCGTCGAACACCACCACTCGAATGCTGGGCTTTGTCATGCCAGATGCCCTGTTTTCACCAAGATCAAACAGCCTTCGCGGCTAAACGGTTGGTGCTGGCTCATGTGCGGGCTGCGCAGCCAGCTGCCGGCGGGGTAGTCGCCGTGCTCGTCCGAGAACACGCCTTCGACCACCAAGATTTCTTCGCCGCCCCAATGCCGGTGCGGGTTAAAAAACGTTTGCGGGGCCCAGCGCACCAGGGCGGTGTTTTGCGTCTCGAAGGTGTTCAAGGGCAAAACCTTCAGACCTTCAACCATGCCTTGGCGCCATTCGCTGAGGCGCGTATCGATGACCACACGCGCGTTGTCGCGCGCATCCAGATGGCGCAGCTTCACAAACAGCGTGCAGCCCTCGGGTGAGGACGGTGCGTGCGAACTGCCCACCGGGTTCTTGATGTAGGTGCCGGGGCCATAAACGCCGTGTTCGTCGTGCAGCGTGCCCTCGAGCACCAAAATTTCTTCGCCCCCGCCGTGCACGTGGCTGGCAAAGGCCGAGCCAGGCGCATAACGCACGATGGACGTGGCGCGGGCCACTTCGCCGCCGTTGCGCTCGAGCATGCGGCGCGACACGCCCGAGGCGGGTGAGTCCACCCAATCGAGTGAGGGGCTGTGGAGGATGCAGCGCTGGCTCAGGTCAGAGTTGAGGGCCGTCTTGTCGTTCATGTTTGATCGTTGTCATGTTGGGTCGCTGCCAAGTGTGCCCCAATCCCCATTGGCGTGCGGCGCGTTCAGCCCAGCGGGCATGGGTTGTGCTCAGAGAATGGCAAAGCGCAATGAGCGAATTAGCAAAAACCAATTGGCTATTATTTTTTCATTGCTATAACATATTTCTTCTTAACCCGGGAAGGAAATAGCAATGTCAAACGAAGGCAAATGCCCTGTGATGCATGGTGGCAACACCACCACAAGCAACACCCCCATGGCCTGGTGGCCAAAAGCCCTGAACTTGGACATCCTGCACCAGCATGACATCAAGACCAACCCGATGGGGCAGGCTTTCAACTACCGCGAGGAAGTGAAAAAACTCGATGTGCCCGCGTTGAAGAAAGACCTCACCGCCGTCATGACCGACAGCCAGGACTGGTGGCCTGCCGACTGGGGTCACTATGGTGGTTTGATGGTGCGCATGGCGTGGCACGCTGTGGGTTCGTACCGAGTGGCCGATGGGCGAGGCGGTGCAGGCACCGGCAACCAGCGCTTTGCGCCACTCAACTCTTGGCCAGACAACGTCAACCTCGACAAAGCACGCCGCTTGTTGTGGCCCATCAAAAAGAAATACGGCAATCGCCTCAGCTGGGCCGACTTGATCATCCTTGCAGGCAATGTGGCCTACGAGTCCATGGGCCTCAAAACCTACGGCTTTGCCTTTGGCCGCGAAGACATTTGGCACCCCGAGCAAGACATCAACTGGGGCTCAGAAAAAGAATGGTTGGGTACGACCCGCTACGACGGCAACAACCGAGATTCTTTAGAAAACCCCCTCGCTGCGGTGCAAATGGGCCTGATTTACGTGAACCCCGAAGGCGTGAACGGCCAGCCCGACCCACTGCGCACAGCGCAAGACGTGCGCCTGACCTTTGCCCGCATGGCCATGAACGACGAAGAAACCGTGGCCCTCACGGCGGGCGGCCACACCGTGGGCAAGTGCCACGGCAATGGCAAGGCGCAAAACTTGGGCCCTGAGCCAGAAGGTGCAGACGTGGCCGAACAAGGCTTGGGCTGGATGAACCACACCAGCCGGGGTGTGGGGCGCGACACCATGTCCAGCGGCATCGAAGGGGCCTGGACCACCCACCCCACCCAATGGGACAACGGTTACTTCCGCCTCTTGTTCACCTACGATTGGGAGCTCAAAAAGAGCCCCGCTGGCGCGTGGCAGTGGGAGCCGATCAACATCCTGGAAGAAGACAAACCGGTGGATGTGGAAGACCCCAGCATTCGCCACAACCCCATCATGACCGACGCCGACATGGCCATGAAGATGGACCCCGAGTACCGCAAGATCTCGGAGCGCTTTTACAAAGACCCCGATGAATTCACTCAAGTGTTTGCGCGTGCGTGGTTCAAGCTGACCCACCGCGACATGGGCCCGAAGGTGCGCTACATCGGCCCCGAAGTGCCCGCTGAAGACCTGATCTGGCAAGACCCCGTGCCCGCAGTCAAGGCCACTTATGACGTGGCGGCTGTCAAAGCCCAAATCGCTGCCAGTGGTTTGAGCGTGAGCGAAATGGTCGCCACCGCTTGGGACAGTGCCCGCACCTACCGTGGCTCAGACATGCGCGGCGGTGCCAACGGTGCCCGCATTCGCTTGGCCCCTCAAAAAGATTGGGAAGGCAACGAACCTGCACGTTTGGCCAAGGTGCTGGCGGTGCTCGAAGGCATCGCCAAAAACAGCGGTGCCAGCGTGGCCGATGTGATCGTGTTGGCCGGCAATGTGGGTGTGGAGCAAGCCGTGCAAGCTGCTGGCTTGAATGTACCCGTTCCGTTCATGCCAGGCCGAGGTGACGCCACACAAGACATGACCGACGTGGAATCATTTGCCGTGCTGGAGCCCATTCACGATGGCTTTCGCAACTGGGTGCAAAAGAACTATGTGGTCAGCCCTGAAGAGCTCTTGCTCGACCGCGCCCAACTCATGGGCCTCACGGCGAGCGAGATGACCGTGTTGGTGGGCGGCATGCGTGTGCTGGGTGTCAACCACGGCGGCTCCAAGCAAGGCGTGTTCACCGACCGTGTGGGCGTGTTGAGCAACGACTTCTTTGTGGCCTTGACCGACATGGTTTACCAGTGGAAGCCCACGGGCAAAAACTCGTACGACATTTGTGACCGCCAAACAGGTCAGGCGAAGTGGACGGCTTCACGCGTTGACTTGGTGTTTGGTTCCAATTCGGTCTTGCGCGCTTACGCCGAGGTGTATGCCCAAGACGACAACCGCGAGAAGTTTGTACGTGACTTTGTGGCCGCATGGACCAAGGTCATGAACGCTGACCGATTCGACTTGGGCTGATCAAGTGGCGCATTGACGGGGTGGCTCATGAGCCACCCCGTTTTTATTGGCCGATGGGCATCGACAGGACCAGCGCGTCGCCTCAGGTTTTCAGCAGCACCGGCTCGATGGCCTCGCCTTGCGCGGTGATGCGGCCGATGATGGCGGTGTGCGGGTAGCCTGCGGCCTTGAGCGCTTGCACACAAGCCGCCGCTTGCGCTGCGGGCACGCTGGCCAGCAGGCCGCCCGCAGTTTGCGGGTCAAACAGCAGGGGGTAGCGGGGGTCGCCCACGAATTCATCGGCGTTGCGCAGGGCGCGGCGCAGGCGCACATTGGCCGGTTGCAAAGAGCTGACGATGCCCGCCTGGACGCAGTCCACCGCACCGTCCAGCAGGGGCAGGGTGCTCATGGTCAGTTCGGCGTCCACACCCGATGGCCGTGTCATCTCGACCAGGTGGCCCAACAGGCCAAAACCGGTCAGATCGGTGCAGGCGGTCGCGCCGTGGTGGTGCAAAATTTTGGCGCCCACCTGGTTGGACAGCACCATCGACTGCAATGCCGCAGCGATCCAGCGCCCCTTGGCCGCATAGCGTGCGTGCGCGGCGAACAAGGTGCCGGTCCCCATCGGCTTGGTCAGCAGCAGCACATCGCCAGGCTGCATGCCGCCCTTGCGCATCACGCTGTCCATCTTTTCATCGATCAGGCCGTTGATGGCAAAGCCCAAGGCCAGCTCTGCCCCTTCGCCCGTGTGCCCGCCCACCAAGGCGCAGCCTGCGGCGTTCAACACCTCGATGGCGCCACCCATCATTTGGGTCAACAGGTCTTCGACTTTGCGCTCCAGGCCTGGGGGCACGGTGACCACGGCGGTGGCCGTTTGTGGCTCGGCCCCCATGGCAAAAATATCACCCAGCGCGTGGTTGGCGGCCACCTTGCCAAACAAATAGGGGTCGTCGATGAAGGCCCGGAAAAAGTCCACCGTCTGCACCACGGCCATGCCCGGCGGCACGCGCACCACGGCCGCATCGTCGGGCGAGTGCAGGCTGATCAGTACATCTGGCCGCTCGACCGGATGCAAGCTGCCCAGTGCCCGGGACAAAATGTTGGCGCCTACTTTGGCGCCGCAGCCCCCGCAGCGCATGGCGATGGCCGAAATGGCTTGCAGTGATTCTTCGCTCGTCAGTGTCAGCCGCGTGCTGGGGGCCTTGCCTTGGGCCTGGATGTCTTTGAGCAGCTGGCCCATGGCTTGCACGGCTTCGCGGACGTTGGCACCGGGTTGGGCGGGGCCGCCCGCTCCTGGCATGGCAGGGAACTCGGTGAAGCGGCGCATGAATTCCCGGTCAATGCGGTCCTTCCAGCGCCAGACCCAGGCCCCGGCAAAATTCAGCGACCCTCGAGAGGCCACGGCAAAGCGGTTGCCGGTCGATATCAGGGCCAGCCAATGGTGTTGCGGGTCGTAGGCCAGCAGCTTTTGACCGCGCAGGCTGCGGCGCAAATTCTCGGCCAAGGGCTTGGCCATGCGCACGGCAAACACGCCGGCTTTCTCGAGCGGGTGCTCCACAAACGAGGCGACATCACCGGCTGCAAACACCAGCGGGTCATTCAGGGATTGCAGTTGGTGGTGCACCAGGATGAAGCCGTTTTTGTCCAAAGCCAGTCCGGTGCTTTGCAACCATTCGGGGCCACCGGCCTGGGTCACCCACATGGTTTCGTCGGCATCAAAAGTGCGGCCGTCCCGCGTGTGCAGACAGCCGGGCGAGACTTGCACCACCTCGGCATGGGTGTGCACGGCGACGTTGCGCTCTTGCAAAACCTTGGCAAATTGCGCGCGCACGCGCGGGTTGTGAGTGGGCAAAATGTGTTCGCCAGAAGTCAGCAGCACAAATTGCAGGTCTTCTGGGTTGCGCACCATGGCCCTGAACTCATTGCGCAAGCGGTATTGCATGGACAGCACCAGTTCCACGCCACCGGCGCCTGCGCCGACCACGGCAATCGTCATGGGGCCTCGGTGAGCGGGCCATTGGCGGGCCTTGTCCATCAGGGCCAACCACCGCTGGTTGAACTGCGCAATCGGCTTGACGGGTACGGCCAGGGCTTGTGCGCCATCGACCTGCCGCACCTGCGGGGTTGAGCCTGTGTTGATCGAGAGCAGGTCGTACGGCACGGGCGGGCGGTTTTTGCAAATGACTCTTTGGGTCTTGCGGTCGATGCCGATCACGGCATCGTGGACCAGGCGTGCCCCGGCAAACGCGCACAGGCGACCCAGGTCGATGTGCACCTCGTCAAAGCTGTAGTGGCCCGAAATGTAGCCCGGCAGCATGCCCGAGTAAGGGGTGTCAATGTCGGTGCAGACCAAGGTGATGCGCACGCCCGGCTCGGGCTTCATGGCGAACATGCGCAGCACTCCCACATGGCTGTGGCCGCCGCCGACCAGCACCAGATCGCGCAGCACGGGTTGATTGGAAGATTGCATTCAAAGGGTCCAGAGGTCTTGCACCCAACGGTGCAAGGCGGCGCGTTCGGCCTGCGGTTCAAACAAGGGTGCACGCAAAGCGCACTGATGCTGCAAGTGTGCCACCAGAGAATGACCGGTTTGTGGTGATCGGCACGCCCGCAGCAAATCGGCCAAAGCTTTGGCGTCGCCCGGCTCAAAAAGGCCGGCGTAATTCTCGCCCAACAGGCCCACATTGCCGTCGATGCGTGAGGCCAGCACGGGGGTGCCGCTGCAAATCGCCTCCATCAGCACATGTGCGCCGCCTTCCATGCGGCTGCAGTGCACCAGCAGGTGGGCGCGCTGGATGCGCTGCAGGGTTAGCGCGTGGGGCACAGCCCCCAGCCAGCGGTAATGCGGGCACTGCGCCTGCGTGTCTTGCGCGGCCTGGCCCAGCGCCGGGTCGAGCGCAGCGCCAATGTGGTCGATGAACACGCCCGCGTCTGGCGGCAACAGGCGAGCAGCAGCCATCAGGGTGAGCGGGTCTTTTTCTTCGCGCAAATGGCCCACCATCAGGGCGCGCAGATGGCGAGAGGTCTTGGGCAAAGTTTGGCGCGTGCCGGTGGACTGAAAGATGACCCGCGCCTTGGCGTGGTGGGCGGGCGGCAAGGCCTTGACCCCCCATTCTTGCAGCACCACCAGCGAACGGGCCAGCGTCAAAGACTGTTGGGCCAGGGGGTCGTGGCCGATGTCGCGGTACAGGTCGGTGCCGGTGAGCACCACGCCCAAGCCGCGCTGGCCGTGCGTGCTGTGCCAGGCTTGCACCGAGTCGGCTGAGCGGCGCGCGTGCAAGGCCAGCATCACATCGTCAGGCGAGGTCAATGCCTCGGCGTCGGGCCATTGCCGCACGATGCGGGCAGAATGCGCAGACAACAGCTGTTGCCAACGGCGCGCCGTTTGCCAGTTGCCGTTGTTGGCGTCGGCCAAGGCAGGGCTGACAATGACCACACGAAGTTTTTGCATGGGCAGTTTATACATGAGCCGCAGTCCCCCAGCCCCCCCCAGGCAGTCGAATCCCCACCGCTTGTATGGACCCGTGACCAACCCCTGGCGCACGGCCAACGCCGAGACCTTGGCCCAAGCCCTGAGCGACACGCGCCAGCGTACGCTGGGTTTGATGCAGGCCTGGCAAGCGGCGCTGCCCGATCTGGCCGTGCCACCCCGGCCCGGCATGAACCCGCCCCTGTGGGAGTGGGGGCATATCGCCTGGTTTCAGGAATGGTGGACGGTGCGCAACCGACAGCGCGGCGAAGGCATCCGCAGTGCCTCCTGGGGCGATGGCTTTGGGCCTTCACGCATGCCCCGTGCCGATGCGCTGTACAACTCCAGCGAGGTGGCGCACGACAGCCGCTGGTCGCTGCCGCTGCCCGACTTGCAGCACACCCAGCGCTACCTGGCCGATGTACTGGTGCACAGCCTGGCCCATTTGCGGGCCGTGTCCGAGTCCACGGACGAGGCGCTTTACTTTTGGCGTTTGGTCGTGCAGCACGAGGCCATGCACAACGAAGCTGCGGTGTACATGGCGCAAGACCTGGGCCTGGCTTTGCCCGAAGCCTTGTACGTGGGGCACGTGCAGGCGGGCATGGGTCCTGCCTCAACAAACGCTTTGCACATCCCCGCCCAAGTTTGTACCTTGGGCCACAGCGGGCCCGGTTTTGCCTTTGACAACGAATGCCAGGCCCACCCGGTGAGGCTGGCCGCTTTTGAGATCGACGCGATGGCCGTGACCTGGTCGCAGTACCTGCCCTTCTTGCAGGCCACGGGCCATGCTCTCCCGCCACATGTGCGTGGCGCGCTAGGCGATTGGCAAGTGCGGCGCCTGGGCCAGTGGCAGCCCATGGATCTGAACGCGCCCGTGGTGCATGTCAACGCTGCCGATGCCCAGGCTTGGTGCGAGTGGGCAGGCAGGCGTTTGCCTACTGAAGCCGAATGGGCGTGTGCGGCGCACTCGCCCGACTTTGCTTGGGGCCAGGTGTGGGAATGGACCGCCAGCGACTTCTCGCCTTACCCCGGTTTTGTGGCCCATCCCTACCGCGATTATTCAGAGCCTTGGTGGCACGGCCACCGCGTGCTGCGCGGGGCTTGCGCCGCCACCTCGGCGCATGTCGTGGATGTGCGCTACCGCAACTTCTTTGTGCCCGAGCGGCGCGACATCTTTGCAGGCTTCCGCTCGGTCAAGCTTTGAGGTTTCAGCCGGCGGACGCCTGCCCCTTGCGCAGCAGTTCGTCGATCAGCAGGTGGGTTTTCAGGGCATCCTCACCGGTGACCCGAGGTGCTCGGTTTTGTTCGATCGCGTCGATGAAATCGGTCAACAGCTCGCGGTGCGGTTGGTGTGAAAAATCCATCATGTTGGCGCCGCTGCCGGTGCCCCCTTCGCTGCGCACGGTCAAGGGTTCACCTTGCAAAAAGTTCACCTGCAGATCGGCGCCACTGAGCCTTGCGCTGCCCAAAGTGCCAATCACCTCGATCGTTTCCGGGAAGCCCGGATACATGGCGGTGGTGGCCATCAGGTCACCGGGTGCACCATTGCCCAAGACCAACAGCGCGCTGACGTGGTCTTCGGTTTCCATCTGGTGCAAACGGGTTTGCCGCACCACCGAAGCCGTGACCGATTTCACCCCCACCAGCGCCTGAAACAGGTTCAGGGTGTGGATCGCTTGGGTCAGCAACACACCGCCGCCGTCGCGTGCCAACGTGCCCCGGCCCAGTTCGTTGTAATAGGCTTGGGAACGCCACCACGGCACACGCACCGATGCGGCCTGGACTTTACCCAGGCGTCCTGTGTCCAGCAACTCCTGAAGGGTCAGTGATGCGGGACGGAACCGGTGTTGCAACACCACCCCTAAGTGCAGTCCGCTTTGCCGGGCCAGCGCGGCCAGTTGCTCTGACCGCTCTAAATTGAGCTCGAGCGGCTTTTCGAGCAAGACATGTTTGCCTGCGGCAAAGCAACGCTGGCAAATCTCCAGATGGGTCGAGGGGGGTGTGGCGACCATCACCGCCTGAACCTGGGGGTCGGCCAGGGCCTTGTCCAAGCTGCTGACCAAGCGCACAGGGCCGATGTATGGCCGAATGCGGTCAGGGTGAGGCTGGCGCGTGACGGCATAGCGCAGGTCAATGCGCTCGCTCAGGTCTTGTAGGCTGCGCAGGTGGGGCTGGGTGGCTGCACCCAAGCCCACCAAGGCCATGCCCAGGCGCGCACTCATCAGCGGCCCGAGCCAATCTTGACCTGGTTGATTTGCGCTTGGGCTTTGACCAGTGAAGGCACCAGCTCCTGTCCATAGCCCAAGGCGCAAGCCGTCACCAGACTCTGGTGCACGCTGGTGCCGACCAATGAGGGTGCTTTCACGCTTTCGGTCAGGTGCACGTAGTACCGCAAGTCTTTCGACGCGTTGTTCAGCTCGAACTTCAGGCCGGTGTAGTCGCCATCCAGTGTTTTGGCCATGGCCTGAAACAAGCCTGAGTTGACCGCGCCGGCCGACACCACGCGCACCAGTTGCCCCACATCGATGCCCGCCTTGGCGCCCACGGCAAAGGCTTCGGCTGCCGCTGTGGTGATGGCTTGGCCCAGAAAGTTGTTCAGCAACTTGATGACATGGGCTGCGCCCATCTCACCGACGTGGAAAATATTTTCGCAATAGGCCTTGAACACCGGTTCTAGGCGGGCAAAGACTTCGGGCGACGCGCCGACCATGGTGTTGAGTTTGCCGGCTTCGGCCTCCACGGGGGTGCGCGCCAACGGGGCATCGACCAGGGTCATGCCCGCGGCCTGGCAGCGGGCTGCCAGGCGTCGCGTGGAATCGGGCTCGCTGGTGGACGCGTCGATGACCACCAAGCCCGCACGGGCTTGGCTCAACAAACCGGTGTGGCCTTCCAAAGCGGCCTCGACCTGAGGCGAGCCGGTCACGCAAATGATGACCGCGTCACAGGCCGTCAGATCGGCATGGCGCTCTACCAGTTGGGCGCCTGCGGCCAACAGGTCTTGCAAAGGCTCGCGCCGTGAATGTGCGGTCAGGGAAACCTGAAAACCTTTGGCCAGCAAATTTTTGGCGATGCCGTGGCCCATCAAACCCGAGGCCCCTATAAAACCGATGTGTTTCATGCATTTCTTTCGTGTGATGAATCAAAAAATACCCACCCCAGGTGTATCCCGGGTGGCGCACGCAAAGGCCAACACGCCCGTGCGCTAAGTGGGCTTCAAGTTATCACTTCTGGCCGTGCAGGGACCAGCGCTAGAGGACACGTTGGAGACAGCTGAGCAGATCACTCATGGTTTTCCCCAAGGCTGTTCAAGGTGCTTTGGCCTAAAGTGAAATGAGCAACACATTCAAGTTGTTGTTCCGATCAATACAGGAGACATAGAGATGAAAGTTTTGAAACCTTTGCTGGGCCTGGTGCTCTCTTCGATCATGGCCTTGAGCGCGCATGCGCAACAAGCGGCGATCACACTGCACGGCGCTTCACAGTTTGGCGATGACCATGCTTTCACCAAAACCATGGTCAAGTTCGAAGAGTTGGTCAAAAAATACTATGGCAAACCTGTTAACTTTGTTTTGCACAAAAACAGCGAACTGGGTTTGGAAAAAGACTACTTTGCCTACATGAATCAGGGCAAGGCGGTGGACTTTGCGATTGTCTCGCCAGCCCACATGTCCACCTTCTCCAAAGCGGCGCCCTTCATTGATGCGCCGTTTTTGTTCAGTGACCTGAACCACTGGAACAAGGTGTTGGACCAAGACATCCTCAAGCCGATTGCAGACGAAGTGGAGCAAAAAGCCGAAGTCAAATTGATCGGTTATGCCGGCGGCGGTGTGCGCAACATCTTCTCGAACAAAACAGCCGGTAATCTGGCTGACTTGAAAAACCTCAAAGTACGCGTGCAAGGTGCACCCATCTGGAGCCGCACCTTTGGCGCGGTGGGCATGACCCCCACGGTCATCGCATACAACGAGGTGTACAACGCCATCCAAAATGGCGTGATCAATGCGGGTGAAAACGAAGCCGCTGGTGTGGAAGCCATGAAGTTTTTTGAAGTGGCCCCCAACATCCTGATGACGCGCCATGCCATCACCATTCGCCCCCTGTGCTTCTCAGTCAAGACGCTGAAAAAACTGCCTGCAGACCTGCAAGCAGCGATCGTGAAGGCGGGCAAGGAGGCAGGTGCATTTGGTCGTCAGATCGAGTCGTCTGAAGACCAGGCCAAGCTCGACAAGTACGCCAAGGAAGGCAAACTCAAGCAGGTGCCTTTCGCACAACGCGCCGAAATGCAAAAGCTGGTGGACCCGGTCATGGCCGCTTACGCCAAAGAGGTGGGTGCTGACGCCATCTACGCCAAGATCAACTCAATGAAGTGATGTGCATCCCTGGCGGCGGCCATGCGGCTGCCGCCTCGTGTTTGACCGTGCTCCCCAGAATTTTCCCATGAACAAATTGCTGCACTTGATTGACAGTTTTCTGTCGTTTCTTTTGATCCTCGTGGTGTTGCTGTTGTTGGTGCCGGTCAGTTTGCAAATTTTTTCCAGATACACCGATGTCATTCCCAGGTACATGTGGACCGAGGAAATGAGCCGCTTTTTCTTTGTCTGGCTCATCATGTTGGGTGCCACTTTGGGTGTGCGAGAAAAAATGCACTTTGATGTGGATTTTTTGCCTAAATTGTCAGCCAAGGCCGATCGGATCTTGCTCCGCTTGTGTCAGCTTTTCATGCTGATTTTCTCCGGTGTGATTTTCTACTGGGGCATTGAGTTCACCAAATTTGGCTGGAACCAGACATCCGAGTTGGCCGATATGCCGATGTGGTGGATTTTTATTGCTTGGCCGATTTCTGGCTTCTTATGGATGGTTTTTTTGTTGCACCACATGTTCAGCAAGTCTGAGGGCGATGAAAGCGTGAACCAGGAGTCAGTCGTTTGACCTCAGCATTGTTTTCGCCAGGAATGGCCGCTATGGTCCTCTTCGGAGGTTTCTTTTTGCTTTTGGCGATTCGGGTGCCGGTGGCCTTTGCCTTGGGCTTGGCTTCTTTGCCAGTCCTTTTGCTGGAGCCTCGGCTGTCACCGATGGTCTTGTTCAATGAGACTTTCAAAACCTACAACTCCTTCATTTTGTTGGCGGTGCCGTTTTTCCTCTTGACGGCAAATTTGATGAACGGCGGCGGCATCACTGTGCGCATGATGCGTTTGTCCAGGGCGTTGGTGGGTCACTTCCCGGGAGGGTTGGCACAGATCAATGTGCTGCTGTCGGTGTTTTTTGCAGGCATCTCGGGTTCTGCCAGCGCTGATGCGGCCGGGCAAGGCAAATTGTTCATCGAGGCACAGGTCAAGGAAGGGTATGACTTGTCGTTTTCGATCGCCGTCACAGCGGTCTCGTCTGTGCTGGCGGTGATCATTCCGCCGTCCATTCTCATGGTGGTCTGGGGGGGCGTGATCTCCACTTCGATCGGTGCGATGTATTTGGCGGGCATTGTGCCGGGCGTGCTGTTGTGCTTGGCCCAAATGGCCACCGTGCACGCCTATTCGGTCAAGCGCAATTACCCGGTCTACCCGCGCGCCAACTTCGCTGAAATTGTCAAATCAACGCTTGTCGCCATTCCAGCCTTGCTCACCCCGGTGATCATCGTGGGGGGTATTTTGATGGGCTGGTTCACGGCGACCGAGTCGGCAGCGGCGGCGGTGTTGTATGCCGCGGTGCTGTCCTTGTTGTTTTACCGCGAAATGGGTTTCAAGCAGTTCATGGCTGCTGTGTTGGACACTGGAAAATTGTCGGCCGTGGCATTGTTCTGTGTGGGCACAGCCTCGGTTTTTGGCTGGCTGTTGGCTTACTACCAAATTCCCAAAGCCTTGCTGACCAATGTCCAAGCTTGGGGCATGGACGTGATTGGCGTCGGCATTTTCATTGCGGTGGCCTTCCTGATTGTGGGTTGTTTTCTGGATGCGATTCCCGCCATCATCATCGTGGGCACCACCTTGCAACCTTTGGCCCAATCGGTGGACATGCACCCTGTGCACTTTGCCATCATTGGCATTTTGTCTTTGGCCTTTGGCTTGGTCACGCCACCGTATGGCATGTGCCTCATGATTTGTTGTGCGGTGGCCAAAGTGCCGCTCAGGTATGCCTTGAAGGACACCATGATCATGGTGGTGCCGATGCTGGTGGTGTTGTTTGCGGTGATCGTCTTTCCTGAAATTGCTTTGTTTCTTCCTCGGATCTTTTCCCCCGAAATGATCAACTGATAAAAGCCAATGCCATGCCTTTGTTGACACTGTTGAGTGATGTTTTGGGAGCCCGCATCGACGGGCTGGATGTGTCTGAGCCCCTGGACGCCCATCAAAGTCAGTGGTTGGCCGACGCCTTGCACCGGCACGGCTTCATCGTGCTGAAAAACCAGTCGTTGACGCCAGCCGAGATGGTCACATTTGCCAAGCAGTGGGGCAGGCCGTCGCCCCATGTCATTGACACTTTTCATCACCCGCAAGAGGCCAACATCCTGATCCTCTCGAATGTGTTCAAGGACGGCAAGCCCACGGGGCTGGTGGATGCGGGCACTTATTTCCACACCGATTATTCTTATCTGGACGATGTGGCACGCTGCACCATCTTGCATGCCCAAGACGTGCCGCCCGCGCCCAATGGCACCACCTTTGCCAACCAGGCCAAGGCTTATGCCGACTTGCCCTCGGTCATGAAAGAAAAAATCAAAGGCTTGGTGGTCAAGCACCACTATGGCAACCGCGACAACCTGGACAAACAGTCCCGGAGTGTGGCGTCTGTGCTCAACGCCGAGCAAGCCCAAAGGGTCAGCTGGGTGCGTCACCCGCTGGTCAGGCCACACCCTTTCACCGGGCAGCCCGCGCTGTACGCGGTGAGCGGCAGCTCGTTTGGGATTGAGGGCATGCCCGATGACGAGGCTTTGGATTTGTTGCGCGAATTGGCGGCACATGCCACGCAGGACAAATACTGCTACACCAACAATTACGACAACGGTGATGTCATTGTCTGGGACAACGCTTTGCTCTTGCACAGCGCGCCCTTGATCGACCTGACCCGGCCACGCACCTTGTGGCGCGTGACCGTGCTCAACCCCCAAGGGCATTGAGCATCAGGGCATGTACTGTCCGCCGTTGACCTCGATGATCTGGCCGGTCACGTAGCCCGACATCTGTTCCGAGGCCAAGTACACAAAAGCACCCGCACACTCCTCGGCTGTTCCCAGTCGGTTCATGGGAATCGTGGCCCTGAAGCCTTCGAGCATTTGCGGGGTTGAAAAACGCTCGTGAAATGGGGTGGTGATGACGCCCGGTGCCACAGCATTGACGCGGATGTTGTCCTTGACCAGTTCCTTGGCCAGCCCCCGAGTCATGGTGGAGACGAATCCCTTGGAGCCTGCATACAGCGAGGCGCCTGCGCCGCCACCGTGACGGGCCGCCACCGAGGTCACGTTGATCACCACACCGCCTTGGCCTTGCTGGCGCATGGCCTTTACTGCAGCAGCCGTGCACATCATCGCCGAGCGCACGTTCAGGTACACCACGGTGTCAAACAATTCATCGGTGATCTCTTCAATCGGGACCCGTTGGACCAAAGCGCCCGCGTTGTTGATCAGAATGTCGATGCGGCCAAAAGCCTTGACGGTTTCATCCACGAGCCGTTGGCATTGCGCCGACTCGAGCACATCGCCTTTGAGCAAAATAGCCTGCGCGCCCGTGGCCTTGACGCGGCCCAGGACTTCTTCGGCAGGCCCTTGGCTGCTGTTGTAGTGCACTGCCACGCGGGCACCCAGTTTGCCAAAGGCCACGGCGGCGGCGGCACCGATGCCCGTGCTTGAGCCAGTGATCAGAACCACTTTGTCTTTCAGATCGTTCAACATGCAAGTCTCCTGGTGATGACTATGAACCCAGCATGAACGCGGGTCTGGATTCATTATGGGCAGGCTTGTTCAGTGGCCCAATCAAATGGGCGACAAGCTCAGGCCATTGCCCAGAACACCGCAAAACGTTCTTTCGGATCGGTCCAGACACGGGCCGATCCAAAGCCTGCAGACAGCAGCAATGACTCAAAGTTCTTCACGCTCCACTTGCAGGCGTTTTCGGTATGGATGGTCTCACTTGCTGCAAACTGGCGTTGGCCACCGGGCCACTGCACCGTCACCGAGTGGCGCGCTTGCAGGTGCATCTCGACGCGCGATTGCGGCGCGTTGAAGCGTGACAAGTGCCGCCAGTCGCGCACGGCAAAGTTGCTGCCCACCAAACGGTTGATGTGCAGCAACAAATTCAGGTCGAAGGCGGCGGTCACGCCCAGCGCGTCGTCGTAGGCGGCCTCCAGTTCGGCGGGGTCCTTGAGCAAATCCACCCCGATCAGCAAACCGCTGCCTGGCGCAATCCCGCAGGCGCTGTGCAAGTTGCGCAGGAAATCCAGCGCCTGTTCGGGCGTGAAATTGCCGATGCTCGAGCCTGGGTAGAACAGCACACGCGGCTGCGCCGGGTCGAGCGCCAGTCCGGCAGGCAGCTGCAGGCCGCCTGAAAAGTCCACGCCCAAGCCCGCCATGGGCAAGCCGGGGTGCTGGCGCTGCAGCACATCCAGGGCCTGGCGCACAAAGTCCACCGAAATGTCCACCGCCACATAGCGACCGGCACCCATGGGGCCGAGCAAACGCCCGGCTTTTTCGCAATTGCCCGCACCCAGGTCGATCCAGCACGCGCCTTGCGGCAGCTGATCTGCCATGTTGGCGCTGTGCAACTGCATCAGCTGCGCTTCGGTCCGGGTCAGGTCGTACTCGGGCAGCTCGGTGATGGCCTCGAACAGGCGCGAGCCCAGTGCGTCGTACAGGTATTTGGGCGAGGTGAAGGCCTGAGGGGCGCTCAGGCCCTGCAAGAGTTCGTGCGCCACAGCAGCGGCGTTGTGCTGATACAGCTGGATGAATTGAGGCGTTGTCATGGCAGGATATTAAGCCAGTGTTCAAGCGGCACGACGCCTGCAGGTTTGGCCCTTGCAGCACGGGGTTCAAGGATTTCAGGGTGTAATCAGTCCTCGTGTTTTTTGTAAAGTCACCATGATCCACACCCTCCTCACCAAAATCCTGTCCACCGCTTGCATGGGTTTGCTGGCCTTGTCCGCCATGACCCACGCCAGTGCGCAAACCACGCTGCGCGTGACCACCATCCCCGAAGAAGCGGCCACCGAGCAGGTGCGCAAATTCACGCCCTTGGCCACTTACCTGGAAAAACAATTGGGCATGAAGGTGCAGTTCACCCCCGTGACCGATTACCCCGCTGCGGTGGAGTCGTTGGTGAACAAGAAGGTCGACGTGGTCTGGTTCGGTGGCTTCACTTTTGTGCAAGCCAGCATCCGCTCGGGCGGTAAGATCGTGCCTCTGGCGCAGCGCGAAGAAGACACCAAATTCCAGTCGGTGTTCATCGCCAAGACCAACTCGGGCATCAAATCCTTGGCCGACATGAAGGGCAAGCAAGTGTCGTTCGGCTCGCAAAGCAGCACCTCGGGCCACCTGATGCCGCGCAGCTTCTTGCTGCAAGCCAACATCGACCCTGAAAAAGACTTCAAACGCATCGCCTACAGCGGCGCGCACGACGCCACCATCGCCTCGGTGGTCAGCGGCAAGGTTGACGCAGCGGCGCTGGACATCACCGTCTGGCGCAAGTTCGTGTCCGAGAACAAGGTCAACACGCAAGACGTGAACGTGTTCTTCACCACCCCGCCTTACTTCAATTACAACTGGTCGGTGCATGCCGACATGCCGGCCGATTTGCGCGAAAAAATCAAGACCGCCTTGTTGGCCCTGAACCCCGCCAACCCCGAGCATGCCGAAATCCTGAAGCTCAACCGCTCGACCCGCTACATCTCCACCACGCCCGAAAACTACAAGGGCTTGGAGTCGGCTGCGCGCAGCGCGGGCTTGCTGTAAAGCTTGAGCAGCTTAGCGGTGAAGATCGAACTCTCGGCCTTGGAGGCGCGCCACCCGGCCGCCTTGCCTGGCGCGCCAGCGGCTTTGCGGGCGTTGGACCTGCGCTTGAGCGCAGGCGAACAAGTGGCCATCATTGGCCCATCGGGCGCGGGCAAGACGACTTTGCTGCAGGTGTTGGCCTGCGCGCAGCGGCCCACCCAGGGCACGCTGCAGCTGTCGGGCGTGAACCCCTGGATGCAATCGGCTGGCGCGCTGCGCCATTTGCGCGGCCAGTTGTTTTTGGCCCCGCAGGTGCCGCCGCTCCCCCCCCGCCAACGCGTGGTGACCTCGGTGCTGGCTGGGCGATTGCCCGCCATGGGCTTGTGGGCCAGTTTGCGTTCGCTGTTCTACCCCACCGACATCCCGGCCGCATACGAAGCGCTGGTGCACTTTGACTTGGGCGACAAATTGTTTGACCGCGTGGACCGCCTGTCGGGCGGTGAGCGCCAGCGCGTGGGCCTGGCCCGCGCCTTGTTGGCCCCGGCCAGCCTGTGGCTGATTGATGAGCCGCTGTCGGCGCTCGACCCGATGCGCGCCCGCATGGCCATGACGGCCTTGGTGGGTTTGGCCGCCGAGCGCCAAGTCACCTTGGTGGCCACTTTGCACCAGGTGGATATGGCGCTGGCGCACTTCCCGCGCATCATTGGGCTGCGCGATGGTCAGATGGTGTTTGACTTGCCTTCTGCACAAGTCAGCCCCGAGCGCTTGGCGCATTTGTACGACCAGTACGAGCACGAGTTGCGTGGCGAAGCCCCGCTCATGCCCTCACCAGAAGTCGCTCCAACCCAGTCCGCGCCTGTGGTGATGCACTGCCGTTGACGCAGTGGCTTGCTGCGCCTTGTTCAAGATGACCGCTTCTGTTTCACACCTGCCTAAGGCCCGGCCTCGCCTGGATGCGCCTGCCCGCGACCCGGCCTTTTTCAGGCGCGTGTTTTGGTTGAGCCTGGCTTTGGTGCTGCTCTGGCCACTGGGCGTGGCCACCGAATTCCGTTTGTGGGTGCTGTGGGAGCCTGAGAACCGCCAAGTGACGGCTCAGTTTTTGGCCACCTTTTGGCCGCTGGTGTACAACGCCGAGTTCATGGACATGGTGGTGCGTGAGACTTGGCGCACCGTGGCCATGGCCACGGCGGGCGTCACGCTGGCGCTGGTGCTGGCCGTGCCCTTGAGCTTATTGGCCACGCGGGTCTTGTCGCTGTCGGCGTTGTCGGGCCGCATGGACCGTTTGCCTGCGGTGCTGCGTTGGCTGGTGCGTGCCACCTTGATTGTGCTGCGCAGCATTCCGGAGTTGATTTGGGCGCTGGTCTTCGTGCGCGTGGTGGGCTTGGGGCCCACGGCAGGCGTGCTGGCCATTGCCCTGACCTATGGCGGCATGCTGGGTAAGGTCTATGCCGAGATTCTGGAAAGCGGCGAGAGCCACGCCACCCAAAACCTGATGCGCAACGGCAGCGGCCGCCTGCAGGCTTTTGTCTATGCGCTGCTGCCCAGCCATGCGGCCGAGCTGGCGTCGTACACCGTGTACCGCTGGGAATGCGCGATCCGCTCCTCGGTGGTGCTCGGCTTTGTGGGTGCGGGCGGCTTGGGCCAGCAGTTGGACAATTCCATGAAAATGTTCAATGGCGGCGAAGTGGCCACCATGCTGCTGGTCTTCATCGCGCTGGTGGCCCTGGCCGACCGCGTGAGCGCCTGGTTAAGAAAGGCGTTGGCATGAGGACCCCCCATCGCGAAGCCGCCAACTTGCCCTACAAGTTGCCACCCCCTTTGTTTGACGCCCGCTGCAATGCCTGCTGGTTCACTTTGGCTTTGCTGGTCTTGGTGGTGGCCAGTTTTGTCTCGCTGGACCTGGACTGGGCGTCTTTTGCGTCCATAGAAGCTGCGCGCAGCATGGGCCGCTTTGTGGCCGAATTTTTCCCGCCCGATCTGTCGCCGGTTTTTGTGAACAAAGTGGCCTGGGCCGCTTGGGAAACCTTGGCCATGTCGGCGCTGGGCACCGTCATAGCGGCGGTGCTGGGCTTGGCGCTGGCCGTGCCCGCCAGCCGCATGTCCGCCCAAGATTCGGCTTGGTTGCGCAGCCCCACGCGTTGGTTGCTCAATGCCCTGCGCGCCATTCCTGAGTTGGTGTGGGCCGCATTGCTCTTGATTTCGGCGGGCCTCGGGCCCATGGCGGGCACTTTGGCGCTGGCCCTGCACACCGGTGGTGTGCTGGGCCGTTTGTTTGCCGAGGCCATGGAGAACATCCCCACCGGCCCCGGCGACGCCCTGCGCACCCAAGGCGTGGGACCGCTGCGCGTGTTCTTTTACGCCACCTTGCCCCAGGTCTTGCCTCAACTCATGAGCTACACGCTGTACCGCTGGGAAAACAACATCCGCGCCGCCGCCGTGTTGGGGGTCGTGGGCGCGGGGGGCCTGGGCCAATTGCTGTCCTTCCACATGGGCCTGTTCCACATGAACAAGACCGCCACGATTTTGGGCTCGATGCTGCTCATGGTGGCGTGTGTGGATGCGCTGAGCTTTGCGGCGCGTCGTTGGTTGACGCGCTGAATGAACGGGGTCAAGCGATTGAATTTAAGCCAAGGATGGCAGGCAAAATTTTGCCGTGACAGCGACCGAAACCTACGTGCGTTGCGCCGAGTTTTTCGCACCATCCGCGCAAGATGACATTGTCGCCATCCTCTAGAAAAAGCAACGTTGCTCGCCGGTGACTAGCAAGTCAAATGCGAAAGAGACGCCCTGGCTCACTTCCACAATGGCCTTGACCTCAGTGGGCGTCGGACCTGAAATTATGCCGGTGCCAAGAAGTTCGCCAGGATGTAAGTTGCACCCACCAACGGTGTGTTGCGTGACCATTTGTGCAAGAGCCCAGTATTGAAGGCGAAAATTGGTACTGGCCAGGCCTGCGGTGGCCAAGGGCTGCCTGACCTCGGGCGGTGCGGTCTCACGGCACAAAGTTTGCCGTGCCACGCACCCAGCGGCTGACCTACACAGCCCGGTGTGTGCCCGCTTTGCTGGCCCGCTTGTCGAAGGTCAGCACGGCCTCGCACCCCAAGGACTGCATTTGAGCCCCGATCAGGTGGTCTGCGAAGTCCCCACCCTGGTTTTGCCAGGCTTTGGCGGCCGATAACAATACCGGTATGGCCTCGAAGCGCAGGCCTGGAAAAGCAAGCAGGGCCGCTAAAGTGGCCTGACATTGCACCTGTGAATAAGCGTAGAGCCCCTTCAGAACCCACATCACTTCGCACACCACAATGTGCCCGACCATGCATTCCCGGCCTGCATTCAGCTCGGCGTCCAAGGCTTGCTGCGCGCGCAGAGCTTGCTTGGGCTCGTCGTTGGTGATCAGGCGAACGAGGACGTTGGTGTCGACGGCCAGCATCTCATGGCTTGCGGGTTTTGCGAGCAAGCAAAGGCGTGCCGCTGGCCTGCGCTTCGATGGCCTGGTTCATTTCTTCGACCGTGCGCGCCAGGGCAGGCGCTGGCAGCAAGCCGCGCAAGTTGGCAAAGGAGGCCTTGGAAGCTTTGCTCACCACAATTTGGCCATTGGCCTGCGGCACAAATGCCACCTTGTCGCCGGGCTCCAGTTGAAGCATCAGGCGAACATCTTTGGGCAGCGTGATTTGCGCTTTGCTGGTCAAGGTGGAGAGCATGCTTATTCCTTACGAAAAGGTAAGGAATGGTAGCGTTCAATCTGTGACCGGTCAAGCCATTACGGCGCTGAGGGACGACGGCTCACTTGGCCATCGAACAATGCCCGCCAGTGGTGGCCTGACCTGAACCCGCAGCGATCAGCGGTGGTTCGTTGCGCAGGTCCACCGGGGCCGAGACCATGAAGTCCCAGCTCAAAAAGGCAGCCAAGCCGAGCCAGAAAACCGCTTGTAATTTGTGCGTGTTGCTCATGCGGCCTCCTTCAAAATTGGTAATGGCGGCGCACGCGCACACCGATCAACGTGCCTGCAAAAGCCAGAGGCACCCAGATCCAGCCGTGCAAGCTGCCGGTGGAGATGCCGCTGAGCATGGCGCCGATGTTGCAACCAAAGGCCAAGCGCGAGCTGTAGCCCATGACGAACCCGGCGACCAAGCCAATCACCCATTGCTGGGTGGTCAAAGGCGTGCTGTGGGTCGAGGCTTTGGCCGAAACCCACAGCGCACCGCCCAAGATGCCGATGTTGGTGATGGTGGTCACGTCCATGAACACGGTTTGTGTCAGGCGCTGCGCGTTGCCCGCCTGGCCCCAAAACGCGTTGGCCGTAGGCTCAAAAGCGCCCAGCGCCACCGACACCTTGGCGGCCCAAAGCCCAAAGCCGTACACCACGCCCCAAGGCTGGCCCGCCAGCAGCAAGTTGAGTGTGGCGAGCACCGCCAGCGCCACGGCACCCCAAAGCCAGCGTTTGTCCAGCCAGGTTTGGCCCGCGCCCACCCACAGGCGCACTGCGACCAGCACGGCGGCCAGCAAAGCCAGCGTCAGGGCCAATGCGTTGCCTGTGCCGTATTCGGCCGACAAGCTGACCGGAGCCATTTGGCCCAGCGACACCCAGCTGTCCAGATGCACCGAGCCCATAAAACTGCCCAAGGCAAACAGCGGCAAGATACCCATGTTGAGCGGCACGCCCAGGCCGGCTTTGTACAAAGTGCCCGAGCCGCAGCCGTCGGCAATTTGCATGGTCAGCCCGAACACGAATGCGCCCACCAGTAGGCTCACGCTGGGGGGCCCCAAAGCAGCTTGCAATTCAGAAAACTGCCCCAGCAGCGGCAGGGCTGCCAAGCTGGCCAGCGCCAGCAGCAGCACCTGCCCGGCCACGCCTTGCGGGTTGCGCTGCTCAATCAGTTGCCGCCATCCGGTGGTGAAGCCAAATCGGGCTCCGGCCAAAACCGCGCCCATGCCCACGCCCACCAGCATCAACACCGCCTGTCGGATGGACACCGACAGGGCTAAAAAGATGAAAAAAGCGGCCAGCAAGGCCGCTAAAGGAAGGCGTTTCATGATCTGAGTTTATTTGAAGGTTTTCTCGGCCCAGAATTTGGCGTCGATCAGCAACTGTTTGGGGCGGCTGGGCACGTTGGCCATGGGAAGACCGTTGGGGTCTTTGGACCACTCGACCATCGAGCCCGCATACAGCTTCACATTTTTCTGGCCCAGCACTTCGGACATGGCAAACCAGTTGGTCGCCGCCCAGTGGCCGGTGTTGCAAAACGACACGGTCTCTTTGGCCGGGTCGATGGGGCTGGACGCGGCCACTTTTTGGGCTTGGTCTGTGCTCACAAAAGTGGAGGTGCCGGGTGCAAACCATTTGTCGTGCTCCACGTTCACCGCGCCCTGCAAGGTACCGGGCACGCTGGCGGCCACGTGGCGTGTGTCGCCTTTGAAGAATTCAGCCGGGCGTGCGTCGATCAGGGCGGCGTCGCCCGACTTCACGCGGGCCACCAGCTCTTCTTTGGTGGCCACCAAGCTCTTGTCAATTTGCGGCTGAAAGTTGCTGGCCGCGACTTTCACGGCTTGGTTGTTTTGCGGCAAACCGGCCGTGGTCCAGCCTTTCACGCCGCCGTTGAGCACCGACAGCTCTTTCAGACCCAAAACCTTGAGCGTCCAGTAAACCCGCGCCGAGGCGCCGAAGTCGGTGGCGTCTGCGCCGCTGGAGACGATCACGGCGTGGGTGCTGGGGGTCAGGCCCAGGCTTTGCACCAAGGTGGTCAGCTTGGGCAGGGCTGGCAGTTCGCCGGGGTTGTTGGCCGGGCCGCGCCAGGTGCCATAGGGCGCATTCAATGCGCCGGGGATGTGGTTGGCCGCGTACGATTTGGGGTCGCGGATGTCGATCACGCGCAGGTTGGCGTCTGACAGCTTGGCTTGCAATTCGGCAGGGCTGAGCAGGGGTTGAGTTGCCAGGGCGCTGGCGCTGAAGCTGGCGGCCGTCCAGGCCAGGAGCAAAGCAGAGAAGTGTTTCATGGGTCGTTTCCAGAAGGAGATGAACAAAAGATGGCCAGATTGTGGCCACCCCCTTCAGACATGGGAACGATTTTTTAGTTGGTTATATATGCTCTTGAAGATATAAGGCCATCTGGATGCACGGTTCAGTGCTGTGCATTGCGTGCGTAAATTTGAGCCGCCCACAGCGCGGCGGTGCCGACCAAGCTGGCTATCAGTAACCACCACAACGCCAGGGTATAGCCAAGCTCGGGAGACCACATCAAACCCAGCGTCAAAGGCGCACCAGCGCGGGCCAGCGCAATCGGCAGACCCAGCAGGCCGTTGAGCTGCCCGACATGCTGGCGGCTGACGTACTGCGCCATGGCCGTGCCCTTGACGATGGTGTTCATGCCATTGCCCAGGCCATACAACAGCACAAACACCAGCGAGGCCAGCGGGCTGAGCCCGCCGATCAGCAAGGCCAGCACGCCCGCCGGGATCAGCGTGGGAATCCAGCGGTTGGCGGCGTGAACGTCCCAGTAACGCTCGAACACAAACAGCACCAGACGCCCCAGCACCTGGATCACCCCGATGGCCGCCGGAATGGCGATCACCCAGGTGGGTGACAAGCCCGACTCTTGCAGCAAGGCGATCATGTGCGCGGGCAAGGCCGAGGTGACCGACATGGTGAGCACCATGAACAGCGCCAAGAGCCAAAACGGCGCGTTGCGCAGGTGTTCGCGCACCGAGGCCGGTTGCACCGCGCCGTGCGAAGTGGTCTCCAGAACCTTGAGCGGCGCGCCTTGCAGCAACCAGGCGTGCAGCGGCGCACAAATCAAGAATTGCATCGCCGCCAGAGCCCACAGGGCTTGGCGCCAACCCCACAGATCCATCCACCAAGCAAACAACGGAATGAACACCGTGCTGGCCAGTCCGCCCAAAAACGTGAGCGTGATGATGGCGCGGCGAAAGTCCTGCGGAAAGCGGCGTGTGACCAACGCAAACACCGGTGTGTAAAGCGTGGCCGCCATGCCCAAGCCCAGCCAGATCCAGGCGGCATAAAACCCCGCAACCGTGGTCACGAAACTGTGACCGACCAGGCCCACACCCACCCACAAGGAGCCCAGCGTCATGACCCAGCGCTCCCGCCCCGCATCGATCCAGCGCCCCACTCTATAGGCCATCAAACCCTCGGCCAGCAGTGACAAGCTGAAGGCCAGAGACGAATCAGCGCGCGTCATGCCCAGCTCGGCTTCGAGCGGCGTCATCAACAGCGAGAAGGTATAGAAAACACTGCCCCAGGTGATGAGCTGGGGCAGCGACAGCCAGAAGCTGAAAGGGCCCAAATTTAAAGCTCTCATGGATTGGCCAGGTGAATTCCGCATGGGCACATTATCGTGAACCTGTCACCCCCCCGGTTCTTCATCTTGCGGGCATCGGTTCAAAAAAGCTGTCGCATCGGTGCGCCACTCGGGGCGCAACACGCATTAGAGTGCGATCAAAGTGGACAAGTTATGGATGCTCAATTGCTCTCGGTTTTGCAGCGTTTGCACGGGGTCGATCTGAACGCACACCCGGCGTTGCACACCCACGCCCGTCGGCTGGTGCTCGACACCCTGGGCTGCATCACGGCGGGCTTGCGCGCAGGGCCCGTGACCGAACTGGCGCAGCGCGCGGCCGCGGCAGATCCGGGCAACTTTCGTCTGAAGCCTGGCGGCCCGGGTCTGTCTGCAGCAAACGCTGCGCTGATCTTGGCCATGGCCGCATGCTGGGACGAAGCCTGTGAGGGCCATGCAGGCGCCCACGGCCGACCGGGTGTGGCGGCTTTGGCGGCCTTGTTGCCCATGGCGTCGCGGCTGACCTATGGGCAGTTCCTGAAATCGTTGGTGGTGGGCTACGAAATCGGTGCCCACATGGGGGCCAGCTTGCGCATCAACCCGGGCATGCATGTGGACGGCAACTGGCCAGCCTTGGGCGCAGCCGCTGCGGTGGCCCATGCGCTGGGCCTGACGCCCGCTCAAATCGTGCAGGCCGTGAACATGGCCGCTTGCCAGTTGCCCATGAGTTTGTATTGGCCGGTGCGATCGGGCGACACCGCACGCAACACCTATCTGGGCCATGCGGCGCAACTGGGGCAAAGTGCCGCGCTGGCGGTGGCCAGTGGCATCACCGCGCCCGCTGGTTCGGTGGCCGAATACGCACGCGTTGGTCTGGGCAAACCGCCCGTGGCTTTTGACGATGCACCGGACTTTCAATTGCTGAAGGCCTACTTCAAGCCCTATGCGGCGGTGCGCCATGTGCATTACGGCGCCTTGGCGGCCGTGGCGTTGCGGGCCGCGATCGATCTGGACACGGTGGACGCCGTGGTGCTGCAAATTTATGAAGAAGCCACCATTTACTGTGGCAACCGGGCACCCCAAACGCCTTTGCAGGCGCAGTTCTCACTGAGTTTTGGTCTGGCCGCCATGTTGCGTTGGGGCCGACTGGACCCCTGGGTTTACCGCGAACCGCAGTTTCAAGACCCTGCTCTGCGTGCGCTGGAAGCCAAGGTGCAGGTGCAAGTAGACGCACCCTGGACGCAGCAGGGCCTGCGCGGCGCACGGCTGTTGATCGCCTGCCAAGACGGCAGTCGGCACGAACACGAAGTGACGGCCGTGCCCGGGGATGCACAAATGCCTTTCACCGAAGAGGCCTTGATGGACAAATTTTTGAGTTACTGCGAGGGCAGCTTGCCTGCCGCGAAAACCGCTGACTGGGCCGCGCAATTGCTGCACGCTCCGTTGGACACCCAGCCGTTTCCGTTTTGGAATTCACCTCAGGAGAAAACCCCATGTTGAAGAAAACCCTTGCCATGACCGCTGTGCTGGCCACGGCCTGGCTGGCCGGACCTTTGGCGGCGCAGACCACCGACTTTCCGAACAAGCCGGTGCGCATCGTTGTGCCTTTCCCGCCCGGCGGCGCGACCGACATCACGGCCCGCGTGGTGGCCGAAAAACTCAGCACCAAATGGGGGCAGCCTGTGGTCATTGACAACAAGGCGGGTGCGGGCGGCAACGTGGGCTCGGACTTGGTGGCCAAATCGGCACCGGATGGTTACAACATCGTGTTGGGCGTGACCGGATCGCATTCGATCAACATCTCCTTGTACAAGAAGATGCCCTACCACCCGTTGAACGATTTCGAGCCTTTGACGCAGGCCACGATCTACCCGAACGCGATTGTGGTCAACCCGCAGGTGCCCGCCAACACCCTGCCCGAGTTGATCGCCTTGCTCAAGAAAGAACCTGGAAAATTTTCCTATGGCTCGGACGGCAACGGCACGGCCTCGCACCTGGGCATGGAAATCCTGAAAGCCAGGGCCAATGTGCAACTGACCCACATCCCTTACAAGGGCAGCACGCCCATGATCACCGACTTGCTGGGCGGCACCTTGATGGTGGGCGTCACCGGTTTGCCAGCGGTCCAGCAGCATTTGAAAGCGGGCAAGCTCAAGATGATCGCCATCACCACGCCTCAGCGGGCCCCCGGTGCGCCTGATTACAAAACGGTGGCCGAGCAAGGTTTTGCCAATTTCAACGCTGCGCCCTGGGCCGGGTTTTTTGCGCCCAAGGGCACACCTAAACCCGTGTTGGACAAGCTGGCGCTGGACTTGGCCGACGCGCTCAAGCAAGCCGATGTGGCACAAAAAATGAACGACTTGGGCAGCACTGTGGTGGGCAACAAGCCAGATGAGTTTCGCCAGTTTGTGACGCGACAAATTGAGATGTGGGCCGAGGGTGTGAAGATTTCCGGCGCCACGGTGGACTGAGCCATGGCGGTTTTGGGCAACTTTGCGCCAAGTGGCGATTACGCGTTTCCCTACCGCGATTTGGTGGGGGCCCGCGTGCTGGTGACGGGCGGGCGCGGCACCTTGGGGGCAGCGATTTGCCGGGGCTTTGCGTCTTTGGGTGCGCAGGTCTGGAGTGTGGACCTGTCACCCGCAGAAGCCGGTGAGCCGCACCCGCAGATGGCGCACCGTGTGGCCGATGTGCGCGACCGGGCTTCGCTGCAAGCGGTGCAAGCCGAGGTGGCGCAGACCGAAGGTCTGGATGTGCTGGTCAATGCGCATGGCTTGCAAATCCGATCAGACTTTGCCGATTGTGACGAAGAGACCTGGATGACGCTGACCGATGTGAACCTGAACGGTGTTTACCGCAGCTGTCAGGTGTTCGGTGAGCCGATGCGTTCGCGCGGCGGGGCCATTGTGAACATCGGCAGCGTCAATGGGGTGGTGGTCTCGGGCAAGGGCACGCCTTACGGCATCCAGAAAGCGGCGGTCTCGCACATGACCAAGGTGATGGCCGTCGAGTGGGCACCGCTGGTGCGCGTGAATGCGCTGGCCCCCACGGCCATTCCGTCGGGCATGACGAAGGACTTGTTTGCCAACCCGGATTACGTCCGCACCAAGACGCAAAGCATTCCGCTCAAGCGCACCGGCACCGAAGAAGACATCGTGCACGCGGTGATGTTTTTGGCCTCATCGGCTTCGGGACTGGTCACCGGGCACACCTTGATGATGGACGGTGGTTTGTCTTTGGTTTGAGGCCATGGTCCGGGTCAGGGCGGCCCTTTTGAACAGGCCGCCTTACTGCTCTCTGAGCACCCGCCGGTACTGCACGGCCTCGGCCACATGCACTGACGTGATCGTCTCGCTGCCCGCCAGGTCGGCAATGGTGCGGGCGACTTTGAGGCTGCGGTGCACGCTGCGGCCGCTCCAGCCGAGTTTGACGGCGGCTTTTTGCAGCAAGACCGTGGCACTGTCGTCCAGGCGCGATTGGCTGTCGATGGCCTGGCCTTGCAGGTCAGCGTTGGTGCAGCCTTGCCGTGTCAAGGCGAGTTCGCGGGCGACCAGGCTGCGTGCCGCGATGGTGGCGGTGCTTTCGCCAGGTGGGGCATTCAGCAAATCGGGCGCGGGCAGGCTGGGCACTTCGATGTGCAAGTCAATACGGTCCAGCAGCGGGCCACTCAGCTTGCCTTGGTAACGGCTGACTTGGTCGGGCGTGCAGCGGCAGGCCCGTGATGTGCTGCCCAAATAACCGCAAGGGCAGGGGTTCATGGCGGCGATCAACTGAAAGCGCGCCGGAAATTCGGCCCGCCGTGCGGCGCGGGCGATGGTGATGGTGCCGGTCTCCAGCGGCTCGCGCAGGGCCTCCAATGCGGCCCGGGGAAATTCGGGCAGCTCGTCCAGAAACAGCACGCCGTGGTGCGCCAGTGAGATTTCACCAGGGCGCGGGGGCGAGCCGCCCCCCACCAGTGCCACCGCGCTGGCCGAGTGGTGGGGCTGGCTGGTGGGGCGTTGCGCCCAGCGCGTCAGGTCAAAACGCCCGGCCAGACTGGCAATCGCCGCCGATTCCAGCGCGTCTTCGATGGCCATGGGCGGCAGCAACCCGGCAAAGCGTTGCGCCAGCATGGACTTGCCCGAGCCAGGTGGGCCGACCATGAGCAGCGAATGGCCTCCGGCGGCGGCGATCTCCAGCACCCGTTTCACGCCCGCCTGGCCTTTCACATCACCCAGATCGGCATAGAGCGGCGGGGCACTGGGCGTGGTGGCGGCCATGCGGGCCCAGCCGTCGCTGGGCTCGGGTGGGGCTTCATTAGAGGGCGGCAGAAACTGCTGGACCACATCGAGCAGGTGCCTGGCCCGATAAATTTCGGCATCGGGCACCAGCGCCGCTTCTTCGGCGCTGCCCGGTGGCAAGACCAGCCTGGTGCGCACTTGCTGCCGGCGCAGCACCAAGCTCATGGCCAGTGCGCCGCGTACCGGACGCAGCTCACCCGACAACGACAACTCCCCTGCAAACTCATAGCCCGCCAGTTGGCTCGCGTCAATTTGTCCACTGGCCGCCAAGATGCCCAGCGCGATGGGCAAATCCAGACGGCCCGAGTCTTTGGGCAAATCGGCTGGGGCCAGGTTGACGGTGATGCGCTGGTTGTGCGGAAAGTCCAGCCCGCTGTTTTGCAGGGCCGAGCGCACCCGTTCGCGGGCTTCTTTGACTTCGACATCGGCCAGCCCCACCAGCGTGAAGCTGGGCAGGCCATTGGCCAGATGCACCTCCACGGTGACGGCCGGCGCTTGCAAACCGACCAATGCGCGGCTGTGCACCAAACTGAGACTCATATCCCCCTCCATGCCCCATGCTGGTGCATGGTGTGTACTCGTGCAGCCAGACGCGATGCACGTAAGTTGTTTGGATGCCATTCAACCATGCACAGACTGAAAAAGCACTGGTGAATGCCCTTGTAGAAGTCGATGAAAGAGGGTTGGCACGCTCCCTGCATGGGTGGTTGGTCCTTTATCACTTCATTGGAGTACCTCATGAAAAAAATCCTCGTTCCTTCAATCCTTGCTTTGGCTTTGGGCTCCGTGAGTGGTTGGGCTCAAGCCCAGGCGGCAGCGCCCGAAAGCAGTCTGTCTTTCAACGTGGGCGCCGTCAGCGACTACCGTTACCGTGGCATTTCCCAGTCGCGCCTCAAGCCTGCTTTGCAAGGCGGTTTTGACTACGCCCTCAAGAGCGGTTTTTATGTGGGCGCTTGGGGCTCTAGCATCAAGTGGATCAAGGACACACCTGGTGTCACCAAAGGTTCAACTGAGTTGGACCTGTATGCCGGCTACAAAGGTGCGGTAGGTGATGTGTCTTACGACGTTGGATTTTTGCGCTATGAATATTCAGGCAACAACTACGTCAACTATGGGGCCAATGCCAATACCAACGAAGTTTATGGAGCCGCTACTTTTGGTGTTGTTACAGCCAAGTATTCCCACGCAATCTCTAATTTGTTTGGAAACGTTGGCAGCAAAAACAGTTATTACCTGGACTTGAGCGCTGCTGTAGATCTCGGAAATGGATTTTCTTTGACGCCACATATTGGATATCAAAAAATCAAGAATGTGCTCAACGATGCTGGCTCCTACACTGATTACGCATTGACCCTTGCTAAAGACCTGGGCAACGGTTTGTCTGCCACCGTTGCAGTTGTTGGGACCGATGCTGATAAAGATTTTTACACGCTGAAGGGCAAATACAACGGCAAGACTGGCGCAGTCGTCGGCCTGAAATACGCCCTCTGATCACCCCCAAAACACCAAGGAGCCATCATGAAACTGGTGACCGCCATCATCAAACCCTTCAAGCTGGACGAGGTGCGTGAAGCACTCTCGGGCATCGGCGTGCAGGGCATCACCGTGACCGAAGTCAAAGGCTTTGGTCGTCAAAAAGGCCACACCGAGCTGTACCGTGGTGCGGAATACGTGGTCGACTTTTTGCCCAAAGTGAAGATCGAAGCTGCCGTCTCCGACGAGCTGGTCGAGCGCGTCATCGAAGCCATCGAAACCGGTGCCCGTACCGGCAAGATCGGCGACGGCAAGATCTTTGTGTACGACCTCGAACAGGTGATTCGCATCCGTACCGGTGAAACCGGTGGCGAAGCCCTTTGATAGACAAGAAAGAGAGTCGAAAATGAAAAAGTTTCTCGCTACCCTGGCCTTGGGCCTGAGTCTGGGATTGGGTTTGCTCGGAACGGCTTCTGTGGCCACCGCACAAACCGCTCTCACCGCCGCAACGGCCCCAGCGGCCGAAGCCAAACCGGCCGATGCCGCTGCGCCCGCTGCAGCACCGGCAGCCGCCACGGCTGCTCCGGCAGCGGCCGAAGCAGCCCCCGTGTTGGTGCCCAACAAAGGCGACACCGCCTGGATGATGGTGTCCACCATCCTGGTGATCATGATGGTCATTCCCGGTCTGGCCCTGTTTTACGGCGGCTTGGTGCGCAGCAAAAACATGCTGTCGGTGCTGATGCAGGTCGTGGTCACCTTCTCGATGGTCACCGTGCTGTGGTTCATCTATGGCTACAGCCTGGCATTCACCGAAGGCAATGCCTTCATCGGTGGTTTTGACCGCTTGTTCATGAAAGGCATTTGGGACAACGCAGCAGGCACCTTTGCCAATGCCGCCACCTTCAGCAAGGGCGTGGTCATTCCTGAAATCTCGTTTGCAGCCTTCCAGGCCACGTTCGCAGGCATCACTTGCGCACTGATCGTGGGGGCCTTCGCTGAGCGCATCAAGTTCTCTGCAGTACTGGCCTTCATGGTGCTGTGGTTCACCTTCAGTTACCTGCCCATTGCACACATGGTCTGGTTCTGGATGGGTCCTGATGCTTACACCGCCAAAGAAGTGGCCGATGAGATGACCAGCAAAGCCGGTTTGATCTGGCAGTGGGGTGCGCTTGACTTCGCAGGCGGCACCGTGGTGCACATCAACGCCGCTGTGGCGGGCTTGGTTGGTGCCTTCATGATTGGCAAGCGCGTGGGTTATGGCCGTGAAGCCATGGCGCCGCACAGCCTGACCTTGACCATGGTGGGTGCGTCCTTGCTGTGGGTGGGCTGGTTTGGTTTCAACGCCGGTTCCGCTCTGGAAGCCAACGGTTTCGCAGCGCTGGCCTTCATCAACACGCTGGTGGCCACAGCCGGTGCGGTGCTGGCCTGGTGTGTGGGTGAAGCCATGATGCGCGGCAAAGCCTCCATGCTGGGTGCGGCCTCGGGTGCAGTGGCTGGCTTGGTGGCCATCACACCGGCCGCTGGCAACGTGGGCATCGGCGGCGGTCTGGTGATTGGCATCGTTGCGGGCTTTGCTTGCCTGTGGGGTGTGAATGGCCTCAAGAAGATGCTGGGCGCAGATGACTCATTGGACGTGTTCGGTGTGCACGGCGTTGGCGGCATCGTCGGTGCCCTGTTGACCGGCGTGTTCAACTCGCCGTCTTTGGGTGGCCCCAGCGCTGTGGGTGACTGGGTCACGGTGGCCATGATCGCACCCGATGCTTACTCCATCGCTGGGCAAGTGTGGACACAGGCCAAGGCGGTGCTGCTGACCATTGTCTGGTCGGGCGTGGTCTCGCTGGTCGCCTTCAAGATCGTGGACCTGACCATTGGTCTGCGCGTCACGGAAGAAGAAGAGCGCGAAGGTCTGGACATCTCCTCGCACGGCGAGTCGGCTTACCACGGCTAAAGGCTGGTCAAGACAATTTGCATGGCAAGCGGTGGCGCAAGCCACCCCCTCATCAGCCCGCAGAGCTCAGGCCCTGCGGGCTTTTTCTTTGGGGGGGCCGCTCGGGCACAATGGATTTCATGCACCCACCTGCCATGTTGACCCCTTCCTGGACCGCCATCACCACCGAACCCGATGGCCTGAGCGAGTCACCGTTTTGGCATCCGCAGGAGGAGCGCCTGTATTGGGTGGACATCCCCGGGCGGCGCATTGGCCGTGTGGCGGTGCAGGGTTTGCAGGGGCAAGGGCCGGTGGCGTATTGGCCCCTGACGCAAGAGCCGGGCTGCATTGCGCCTGTGAAAGGCGGTGGTCTGGTGATGGCCTTGCGCGATGGCATTTACCGGGCACACGAGTGGGGTGGCGACTTGCAGTTGCTTGCCGCCGCGCCCTATGACACCACCCGTTTGCGTTTCAACGACGGCAAGTGCGACGCACAAGGCCGCTTTTGGGCGGGCAGTTTGTATGAACCCAAAGACCAAGCGTTGGGCGTGCTCTACATGTTGGACGGTCAAGGCCTGCACGCCATGATGGACGGTGTGGTGACGGCCAACGGCCTGGCCTGGTCACCAGACGGTCGCACCGCCTATTGGGCCGACACCGCCGTGCACCAGGTGCGTGCCTTTGACTTTGATGCGGCCTCAGGTCAACTGAGCGCGGGGCGCGTTTTCCACACCATGACACCCAAGCCCGCGGGTTGGGTTTGGGGCAGCGAGATGCCCCATGGGACCCAGTATGGCGGCCGGCCCGACGGTGCCGCCGTGGACAGCGAGGGCTGCTACTGGAGCGCCCAATATGAAGGCCAGCGCCTGCTGCGCCTGTCACCCACCGGTGCGGTGCTGGCCGAAGTGCGAACCCCAGTGCCTTGCCCCACCATGCCTTGCTTTGGCGGACCGGACCTGAAAACTTTGTTCATCACCACCTCCCGCCAGGGCCGTAGCTCACAAGAGCTGGCGCTGTGCCCGGAAGCAGGCTGTGTGTTTGCGACGCGCGTGGAGGTGGCGGGGTTGGCGGAGAATGAGTTTGTTGCGGTTTAAAGCCCTAGGCGAAGACATGTTCCATTCAAATGGGGGGAACAAACAAGTTTGATGTTTGATGTGTTAGCATCAAACATCATATTACGAGGAAGCAAAATGCGAACTACTTTAGACATTGCAGACGATGTGCTTTTTGCAGCCAAAGAAATTGCTCAAAGAGAGAAAAAATCAATCGGGCAAGTGATGAGTGATTTGGCGCGTAAAGCATTCGCAGTGGGTTCCTATCAGCCGCAAGTGTTTCAAACCGTGCCTCACGTATCAGAGCGCTTGACCCAATATGGCATTCAGCCCTTGCCTTCACGGGGCGTGGTCGTTAGCAATGAGTTGATCGAACGTTTGCGTGATGCCGAGGGCGTTTGATGCGCGCCCTGTTCGACGTCAATGTGTTAATTGCGTTGCACGATCGCGATCACGTACACCATGTTCGCGCTGCGCAATGGTTTGAAGACCACATTCAAAATGGTTGGGCTACCTGCGCATTGACCCAAAATGGGTGCCTTCGCATCATGGGCCAACCCGGTTACAGCAGCCCTCAACCCCTGTCGATGTTGGTCGGCATGTTGCAAAACTCCACACGAACGAATCACCATGCATTTTGGTCCGATGAGATCAGCCTCTTGGATCCTCTGCTGTTTCAGCATGGGCACATACACAGCGCGAGACAATTGACGGATTTGTACCTCTTGGCATTGGCTGTCAAAAACAAAGGAAGATTGGTGACGCTGGATCAACGAATTCCGATCAGTGCTGTACGCGGCGCCACCACGGCGCACCTTATGGTGCTTTGACTCGCGCAATTTCCCACAACCTCCCCGTTAAAAATCTTCACACGCCCGCTCAAGGTCGGGGGTTACCATCTTGGCCCATGGAAGCTCAACTCAATTCCCTCATCGACGCCGTGCGCCAAGCCGCTGCGGACGGCAGTACTTTGCGCTTGCGCGGTGGCGGCAGCAAAGACTTTTGGGGCCAAAGCCTCAGCGGTGAGGTGCTGGACACCCGTGCCTACCAGGGCATCGTGAGCTACGAGCCCAGCGAGCTGGTGGTCACGGCCCGATGCGGCACGCCGCTGGCCGAGTTGGAAGCCGCATTGGCCGAAAAAGGCCAGTGCCTGGCCTTTGAGCCGCCGCATTTTGGCCAAGGCTCAGCACAGGGTGCGACGGTGGGCGGCATGGTCGCTGCCGGTCTGAGCGGCCCGGCCCGCGCCACCGCAGGCGCTGTGCGCGACTATGTGTTGGGTGCGCGCTTCATCAACGGCTTGGGCGAGCACCTGACTTTTGGCGGGCAGGTCATGAAAAACGTGGCCGGTTACGACGTGAGCCGCCTCATGGCCGGCAGCTGGGGCACGCTGGGCCTGGTCACCGAGGTCAGCCTGAAAGTCTTGCCCGTGGCCCTAGCCGAGGCCACGCTCATGTGCGCGGGTCTGCCGCAAAAAACGGCGCTCGATTTGCTGCACCGCTGGGGCGGTCAGCCCCTGCCCCTGAACGCCAGCGCCTGGGTGCGCGACACCAGCGCCCAGCCGGTGGCTGATTATTTGTTTGTGCGCTTGCGTGGTGCCGTTGCGGCGGTGCAGTCGGCCGTGACCCGCATGACGGCCGATGCCGTGGCGCAAGGTGCTCAAGTCACGGTGATGAACAACGCCGAAGCCGCGCAAGACTGGCGTGCCAGCGGCGAGCAGACCCTGCCGTTTTTTGATGCCCCGTCAACCGACGCTTGCCTGTGGCGACTGTCGCTGCCGCAAACCGCGCCGGTGCTGGATTTGCCCTACGCCACCTACATTGAATGGCAAGGTGCGCAGCGTTGGCTGTGGGCGCCGGCCACGGCGGCCGTGCCATTGCGCGAGTTGGCGCAATCTGTGGGCGGCCATGCCACGCTGTTCCGTGCCAGCGCCACGCATGCCGAGCTGGACAAAATTGCCGGCGTGAACACCCCGCTGGACGCCGTGCAAGACCGCATTCAGCAGCAATTGCAAAAACAGTTCGACCCGAAAGGCGTGTTCGCCACCGGTCGCATGCACCCCATCTGAGGCGAATCGTCATGCAAACCCAGCTCGCCCCCGAATACCAAAACACCCCCGATGGGCTGGCGGCCGAAGCCATTTTGCGCAAGTGTGTGCACTGCGGCTTTTGCACCGCCACTTGCCCCACCTACCAGCTGCTGGGCGACGAGCTCGACGGCCCGCGTGGCCGCATTTATTTGATGAAGGCGGTGCTGGAAGGCGAAACGCCCACCCGCAAAACCCAGATGCACCTGGACCGGTGCCTCACCTGCCGCAACTGCGAAAGCACTTGCCCCAGCGGCGTGCAATACGGTCACCTGGTGGACATTGGCCGCAAGCTGGTGGACGCCAAGGTCGAGCGCCCCGCCGGTGAAAAGATGCTGCGCTGGGCGCTCAAAGAAGGCCTGCCTTCGCCGCTGTTTGCCCCCGCCTTGAAGATGGGCCAAATGGTGCGTGGCCTGCTGCCCGAAAGCCTGCAAGCCAAAGTGCCCGCGCCGCAAAATGCCGGTGCCTGGCCCACCACGCAGCATGCCCGCAAGGTGCTGATGCTGGCCGGTTGTGTGCAGCCGAGCATGAGCCCCAACATCAACACCGCGACCGCCCGCGTGCTCGATGCGGCAGGCATCCAGACCGTGACAGCCCCCAAAGCCGGTTGCTGTGGCGCGCTGAAATTTCACCTGAACGACCACGACGGCGGCAAGGACCACATGCGTGCCAACATCGACGCTTGGTGGCCCTTGGTCGAGTCGGGCGAGATCGAGGCGATTGTGATGAACGCTTCGGGCTGCGGCGTCATGGTCAAAGACTACGGCCATGTGCTCAAAGACGACCCGCAATACGCCGACAAAGCCGCCCGCATCGGCGCGTTGACCAAAGACCTGAGCGAGCTGCTGCCCGAATTGGTGCCGTTGCTCAAGGGCAAGCTCAAACCCCAAGCCCTGCAAGCCGCAGGCCTGCAGGCCTACCACCCGCCCTGCACGCTGCAACACGGCCAGCAACTCAGAGGCGGCGTCGAGAAACACCTGACCGACTTGGGCTTCCAGATCAAGGTCACCGCCAATGAGTCACATCTGTGCTGCGGCTCGGCCGGCACCTACAGCGTGCTCAACCCGGATCTGTCCAAGCAACTGCGCGACCGCAAGCTGGACCACCTGAACGCATTGGAGCCGCAAGGCGTGATCAGCGCCAACATCGGCTGCATCACCCACCTGCAAAGCGGCAGCGGCCTGCCGGTGCGGCATTGGGTGGAGTTGGTGGATGGGGCGTTGCAAAGTAAGGTCATCATTTGAGCGGTGGTGCAAGGAGTCTGCGCATGTTGTTTGCCGTTTTATTCACCGATAACCCCGACCATGCTCAAGTGCGGGCTGATCATTTACAGGCGCACATCGATTGGCTGGAGCGGCACAAGGATGTCATCCAGGTGGGTGGATCGCTGCGCCGTGAACCCTCGGAAACGCCCAAGGGCGGGTTGTGGATTGCACAGGCTGACTCCAAGCAAACCATAGATGCGCTGCTTCAGACCGATCCGTTTTATTTGGCTGGACTGCGCCAAAGCTATGAAATTCTGCATTGGTCCAAAGCCAACAGTGAGCGGCAGGTGCTGATCTGAATGCCGGACACCGCACTGTTCCTTCGCTGCGCCGCCTGTGATCACAAGGTCTCGGCTTTTCTGGCGTTCCGCAATGCCGGACTTTTGGCCGGTCCTCGCCGCCCAACTGTGAACGAGATTGAGGCCATCGCGCCTCGTCTGAAGTGTTCTCAGTGCGGCGCAAAGTCGGTTTCGCTGGAGTCAGAGCCCTATAAGGACAGCGAACGTTACTGGGCAACTTCGGAGAGCGAAAACCGGATTTTTCACCGGAGCAGTTGCACCAGCATGCGCAGCGTGGGTGCAGGCAGTGAGATCAATTTCACTTCCCGCGAGGCTGCGGTGCGCCGTGGCTACACACCGTGTCGGGCGTGTCGTCCATGAGCGATGGCATGGCCGTCAACCCGCAGCGAGCACGCCCATCAATTCCACCAATCCGATCGCCTGAGTGCCGTAGCGCATCGGAAAGCGTTCCGTGCCGGGATAGACCACGTAGCGTTGCTCGATGTTCAAGTCGGCGCAGGCGATGTCCAAGCCTTTGCTCAGGGTGGGTGCTGTCGAACGCTTGATTTCGATGGCCATCCAGGCTTGGCCTGCACGTTCAATCAGCAGATCGATTTCGGCACCAGCATGGGTTCTGTAGCAGTAAGCCGTGCATTGCGGGTGGGCGGCGGCCATCAGGTTGTCGATGCAATAGCCTTCATAGCTGGGACCACACACCGGGTGCCCGGCCAGACCATGCAAACTGCCCACGCCCAGCAAGGCATGCACCAAGCCGCTGTCGCGCACATAGACCTTGGGCGCTTTGACCAAGCGCTTGCCCACGTTGCCGCTCCAGGGGCGCAAGCGGCGCACCAGTTGCAGGTCGACCAGCAAGTCGATGTAGCGCTCCACCGCCGGGCTGCTCACGCCCAAGCCGCTGGCCAGGCGGCTTTGCTGGAGCAAGGCGCCCTGTTGATGGGCCAGCATGGTCCACAGGCGGCCCACGGTTTCGGCAGGCAGTCGCGGGGCGAACATGGGCACATCGCGTTGCAAATAGCTGCGCACAAAATCTTCGCGCCAACGCAGACTGGCCGCATCGCTGGCGGCCAGCAGGCTGTCCGGAAAACCGCCGCGCAGCCACAGTGTGTCCAGATCGGTGGCAGGCCATTCCAGCGCATGGATGGGGCCGATGTCCAGGTACGCCACACGCCCCGCCAGGGTTTCGCTGCTTTGCTGCATCAGGTCCAGCGAGGCTGAACCCAGCAACAAAAAATGGCCAAAGCGCTGACCCGCACGGCGGCGCTCGTCGATGATGCCGCGCAACACGTCAAACAAGCCCGGCATTCGGTGAATTTCGTCCAGGATGATCAGCTTGCTGCCCTGTGCACGCAAAAATGCATCCGCATCTTGGAGCCGCAAACGGTCTGCAGGCCTCTCCAGATCCAGATAGGTGGCGCCTGTGGGCCAGCGCTCCGCCAGTGTCAGGGCCAAAGTGGTTTTGCCCACTTGGCGTGGCCCGAGCAGCACGACCGCTGGAGCTTCATGCAGGCGTTCAGACAACGTTGAAAGGATTTGGCGGTCAATCATCATTGAAATTCTAACGTGTGTTGTTAATATTTCAATATTAAATTCCTTGCTAAGATGGAAAATTGATTGCAAAAAAAATTATAGAAAGAATTGAGTGATCCTTTAAAAGTACAAAAAATTAGTTATGGTAAAGTTTGTGTTATGCCAAAGCCATCTTCAGCTGCCGACCAACTGCCCGCATCCGCCGCCAAAGCCTTGCGGGACTTGGGTGAAAACCTGGCGCTGGCGCGTCAGCGCCGCAAGGAAAGTCTGCGCGCTTGGGCCAGCCGCATGGCGGTGTCGGTGCCCACACTCATCCGCATGGAAAAGGGCGACCCATCGGTGGGCATGGGGGTTTATGTGACGGCTTTGTGGTTGATGGGGCGACACGCTGCCTTGCCTGAGGTGGCCGCTCCGGCGCAAGACTTGAACGCACTGGAGCAAGATATTGAGGCCGTGCGCCAACGTGGCCGTCGCATGTCACGCAAGCCGGAGGCGGCGCTGTGAACTGCCCTTATCAAGCCCAGGACAGCATGAGCCTCTGGTGGCTGGCCGATGTGCAAGTGCCCAAGCGCGTTGGCACATTGAGTCTGCAAGACCTGCGCCGCAAGGTGGCCCTGACTTATGACCACGCGTGGATTGCATCAGCCCAGGGCTTTGCGCTGAGCGAAGACCTGCCCTTGCAAACGGGTCTGATGTTGCCCGCCGAGCGCGACACGGCGGTGGGCGCCGTGGACGACGCCCGGCCCGACCAATGGGGTGAGCGTGTCATTCGCTTGCTGGAGCGTCCCGCCCGATTGTCTTTGCTGGAGTATCTGTACTTTGCAGGCGATGACCGCTTTGGCGCTTTGGGGGTGTCGTTGCACCCCGACACTTACGTTGCCGCCCCCACCGCGGCCATGCCCACGTTTGATGGTTTGGCAGATATGCACCAAGCCGTGCAGCGTGTCATGGCGGGAGAAGCCGTCAGTGAGCAACAGCGCCGTTTGCTGCAGCCCGGTGTGTCCATGGGTGGCGCACGGCCCAAGTCCTTGATGCACATCGATGGCGCGTCTTGGGTGGTCAAGTTTTCAGAGGGTGGTGAACTCGATTCCCCCTTAATTGAGCACGCCAGTATGCAGTTGGCGCGTCGTTGCGGCATTCATACAGCCGACACACTGGCCTTGCCTTTGCCGCAAGGTCACGCATTGGCTGTCAAACGTTTTGACCGTGAGGGTGTCAGGCGCTTGCATGTGTTGTCGTCCCATGTTGCCTTGCGCGCAGCAGGCGAGGCCATGGGCTATCCCGAGTTGGCCCAGCTCATTCGCCGTTTGGGACATCCTGATCAAGTGCGCGCGCAGCAGCAAGAACTTTTCAGGCGCATGGTCTTCAACATGCTGATTGATAACACCGACGACCATGAAAAAAACCATGCGCTGGTTCGGGGTGCGGATGGTTTTTATGCCTTGTCGCCAGCCTTTGATGTGCTGCCTGCCGCGCAAGGCTTGGGTTATCAGCAAATGCGTGTCGGCGCTTCGGGCCACGAATCCAGTATTGCCAATGCGCTGTCGCAGGCGCGGGCCTTTGGGTTGACAGATGCGCAAGCCCAGCAGACTGTGGCTGAAATTGTCAGTCAGGTGGCTGAGTGGAAAGTGGTGTTTCAAGGTCTGAATGTGCGGGATTCAGACATTGACTTGTTGGCTCAGTACCTGGATGGGGCGCATTTACGCGAGCAGGGCGCATCATTGAACCGCTGAGGCTTGTCCCCCAAATTGTCGGCCTGATACGCCCGATTCCGGGTTCGCCAAGCTGCGTCACCAGCCCCCTAAAGTCCTTTTGCCCATCCGGCAAGGCCAGCGCCCAATTACACCAAAATGACCACCCGGGTAGTATTCAGCACTGTATGGCAGACCGCGCTGGCACAGCGCACACAAAGGACAAGACGATGGCGATACCTTGGTTGATGGCGCTCAAAGTGATTCCCTGGGGCGATGTGATTGAACACGCGCCTTCGGTCCTCAAAGCCGCACGCAAGCTGATGGACCGTCAGCCCCCGGGCCAAACAGGCACCTCTGCCACGACCACCCCTGTGAGTGCAGTGCCCACTCTGGGCGAACTCAAAAATGCTTTGATCGCCGCGCAAGGCCAGATCGAGCGCCAAGCCCAGACCCAGCGCGAGCTGACCGAAACCCTGGCCGAGTTGGCCGAACAAAACGCGCGCTTGGTCAGCGCCGTGGAAATGCTGCGCCTGCGCACGCGGGTCTTGGTGTGGGGCGGTGCTGCGCTGTTGGTGTGGCTGGCGGTGCTGACTTGGTGGGCTTGAGCCGAGACGCCTGAACGGGCTTGGGGCTTCAACCCGCCAGCGCCGCCTCAATGTCCTTGGCGATTTTTTCTGGCGCATCCTGCGGCGCATAGCGCTTGATCACACGCCCGTCGCGTCCCACCAAGAACTTGGTGAAGTTCCACTTGATGCCCTTGCTGCCCAAAATGCCGGGGGCTTCGGCGGTGAGCCATTGGTACAGCGGGTGGGCGTCAGCGCCATTGACTTTGACTTTGCTCATCATCTGAAAGCTCACGCCGTAGTTCTTCTGGCAGAAGTTGGCAATTTGCGCGTCGTCGCCCGGGTCCTGGCTGGCGAATTGGTTGCACGGAAATCCCAGCACGGCCAGGCCTTGATCGGCGTAGGTTTTGTGCAGCTTTTCCAGCCCGGTGAACTGGGGCGTGAAGCCGCAAGCGCTGGCGGTGTTGACGATCAACATCACCTGGCCTTTGAAGCGCGAAAGGGGCACGGTTTGGTTGTCGATGCTTTGGGCTTCGAGGTCATAAAGGCTCATGGAGGGGCTCCGTTAGCGTTGTTCAGTCAGCGTGTTTCAGTCTTTTCGTGAGGTGTCTATCACCGACAGCAGCGCTGCCAGCAAAATCAGCGAACCACCCCATAGCGTGCGGCTTTCCCATTGTGCAGCACCCAACATGACAGAGGACACACTGGCAAACAGCACCTCGGACAGCATGACCAGCGCCGTGGTGTGGGCGGCCAGGCGCGCTGCGCCGTATTGCAGGGCCAAGTTGCCAAATAAAAACGAGACACCCAGCAGGGCCACCAGGGGCAGCCAGCTCCAGGCGGGGGCCGCACCGAGGGTCACCACCCCTGTGGCCAAGCCCGCGATGGCCGCCAGCGTGGCCATGACCGCGCCGCCGCCAAACATGGCCAGGGTGCGCGATGAACTGGGCGTGTCTTTGAGTTTGAGCAGCAAGGCGTTGGTGATGGCAAAAGTCAGTCCCCCCATCAAGGCCAGTCCATCGGCCAGGCTTTCGGGCACAGGCCAGGGCGTTTCGGGGGTTTTGAGCACAATGAACAAACCAGCCAGCGCCAGCAACAAGCGCAACAAGGCCATGGGGCTGGGCTTTTCACCCAAGAGCCACCAAGCGACCAGCACCGACCAGGCGGGCATCAAATAAAACAACAGCACCACCCGCACCACGTCGCCCACCGTGACGGCCCAGTTGAAGCCCACATTGGTCAGGCCCGAGGCCAGCAGCAAGAGCCAAAGTCCGGGATGACCCCGCCAGCTCTGCAGTTGCCCGCTGCGCCACAGCCACAAGGCGATGGACAGAAAGACGAAGGCGTAGACCAGCGCTGTGGCCCACAAAGGGTGCAGGCCCTGGGCTTCGAGTTGTTTGAAGGGCCACCAGCACACGCCCCAGACAAAGGCGTTGAACAGGAGCCCGGCGACCGCCAGGCTTTTGGGGGAGGCGTGGCCCATGCGTGGGCTTAGGAGACGTCGCCAGAGGCTTTGGCGGCCAGAGCTGCCTGGCGCTTGCGCCACCAGCGCCAACCCAGCCAGACAAGGCCAACGCCCAGCAGGGCAAAAATGCCGTGTTGGAATTGGCGCAGCACGCCAAACATCCAGTCCCAGTTTTGCGCGCCAAAGTATCCCAAGTAAACCCAGATCGGTACGCTGATCAGGGCGGCAAAGCCGTCCATGAAAAACCAGGTGGCAAAGCTGACGCGCTGGCTCATGCCGGCCGAGAAGAAAACTGGGGTGCGTAAACCCGGCAAAAAGCGGGCCACGAACATGACCCATTTGCCGTATTTATGAAAGGCATCTTGGGCGCTGGCGAAGCGCTCGGGTGTCAGGATTTTGCGAAAACCGGGCAATTTGGCAATGCGCTCGCCGTACAGGCGCCCCAGCGTGAACATCAGGCCATCACCAATCATGACGCCTGCCATGCCCACGGCAAACATGGTGTGCACATCGGCGTGACCCAGACCCGCGATGACACCGCCGGTCACCAAGGTCACGTCTTCTGGAACAGGCACACCAAAGCCGCAGATCAACAGCATCACGAACACGGCCAAATAGCCGTATTCGGTGAAGATGGGCATCAAAAACTCAAAAACTTCCATGGATGACAAGGTACAGCCAGTGCCCGAACGGCTCAGGCAGATTGCGCGGGGTTAAAAGGCAGCGGGTCAGTGTAAATCATTTGCAAGCCCCTTATGGCGCGGGGAAAGGGGTGCCACAGGCTCTGCCCGTCTTGCCCTTGTCATGGAAGGTTCATGCCGGCTTCACGGGGGTTGATTAACTTCAAAAACCCTTCACTTCTGCTGAGATCACCATGAAATTCCCATTGCCTCACCGTTTGAGCGCCGCTGCTGCGGCCTGGATGCTGGTTTGCGCCACAGGGGCTTTGCAAGCCCAAGCGCAAAACGCTTTCCCTGCCACTTTGGCTGGCCACGCCGTGCTGCCCGCCATGACCTTGATCCCTGCGCCCAAAGACGCCCCTGCCGATTTGCAGATCAGCGGCAAGTTCACCACCGGCCAGCGCGTCGAGAAAATCGGCAGCGTCGAAGGCCAGTCGGCAGGTCGCCCCACGGGCGTGTTTTTGCCCTTCAAGGGTCAACCGGTTCAAGGCCACTCGGGCATCAAGCGCATGGCCGACGGCAGCTTCTGGATCTTGACCGACAACGGCGCGGGCTCCAAAGCCAATTCGCCCGATTTCATGTTGCACCTGAACCATTACAAAGTGGACTTCAAAAAGGGCGAATTCAAGCGCGCGCAAACGGTGTTTTTGCACGATCCGGACAAAAAAGTGCCGTTTCGCATCGTCCACGAGGGCACCAAGCAGCGTTACCTGACCGGTTCGGACTTTGACACCGAGAGCTTTCAGTTCGCCGGCGGCTCGATTTGGATCGGCGATGAATTTGGCCCCTTCCTGATCAAGGCCGACATGAAGGGCAAAGTCCAGGCGGTGTTCGAGACGCAAGTCGACGGCAAAGTCGTGCGCTCGCCCGACCACCCTGCCGTCACCACCCCCGGCTCGCCCGACCAGTTGGTGCGTTTCCAGTCACGCCGCTCCAGGGGCTATGAAGGCATGGCCGCCTCCAAGGATGGCAGCAAACTCTATGCCTTGCTGGAGGGCGCTTTGTGGGACGAAGCCACCAAAGCCCCAGAGATGTTGGACGGCAAGCAGTATTTGCGCGTGCTGGAATTTGATGTGAAAGCCGAAAAATGGACGGGTCGCCACTGGAAGTACGTGATGGAAGGCAACCACCACGCCATCGGTGACTTCAACATGATCGACGAGACCACGGGCCTGATCATCGAGCGCGATAACGGCGAAGGCACGCCCGACAAGGCTTGCCCCGAGGGCGTCAAGCGCACCGATTGCTTCCACGACCTGCCCAAGTTCAAGCGCGTGTACAAAGTTGAGCTGACCGAAGCCAACGTGGGCGGCCCGCTGCGCAAGATCGGCTACATCGATTTGATGAACATGCAAGACCCTAACAAGCTGGCCCGCAAGCCGCTGGTCAATGGCGCTTTGAGCTTCCCGTTCTTCACCATTGAAAATGTGGACGTGGTGGACGCGACGCACATTGTGGTGGGCAACGACAACAACCTGCCGTTCTCCAGCAGCCGCGACCCCAACAAGGCCGACGACAACGAGTTGGTCTTGCTGGAAGTGGGCGAGTTTTTGAAGGCACGCTGACCTGCATCAGCCCAGCGCCCGCTCGGGCGCTGGGCTTCCCAGGGCCGATGAAGCTGGCATACTTCATCGGCCTTTTTCATGTATTGCCCATGCCCCGCCCCATTCAAGCCACCCTCCACACCGCTGCCTTGCGCCACAACCTGGGTTTGGCACGCCAAGCCGCAGCCGATGCCCAGGTGTGGGCGGTGGTCAAGGCCAATGCCTACGGGCACGGCATTGAGCGGGTGTTTGAAGGCTTGCGCGGGGCCGATGGTTTTGCGTTGCTCGATCTGACGGAAGCCGTACGCGTGCGCGCCCTGGGCTGGCGTGGCCCGATCTTGTTGCTCGAAGGCGCTTTTGAGGCACGAGACCTGGAGCTGTGCTCGCGCCTGCACCTGTGGCACACGGTGCATTGCGACGAGCAAATCGACATGCTGGCGCTGCACAAGACGCGCGAGCCACACCGGGTCTTTCTCAAGATGAACTCCGGCATGAACCGGCTGGGCTTTGCACCGCAGCGTTTTCGCTCGGCCTGGACGCGCCTGAACGCCTTGCCGCAGGTGGATGAAATCTCGCTCATGACCCATTTCAGCGACGCCGACGGCCCCAAAGGCATCGCCGCACAAATGGCCTTGTTTGAAGAAGCCACCCGCGACCTGCCCGGCGAACGCAGTGTGAGCAACAGCGCCGCCACCTTGCGCCATGCGCAGGACCTGGCCGTGAAAGCCGACTGGATTCGCCCTGGCATTGCCGTGTATGGCAGCTCGCCCGACTTTCCAGAACACAGCGCTGCCCATTGGGGCCTGTTGCCGGCCATGAGCTTGCATGCCCAAATCATTGCGGTACAGCATTTGCAGGCGGGGGACAGTGTGGGTTACGGCTCCAGTTTTGTCGCTGACCGGCCCATGCGCATAGGTGTGGTGGCCTGCGGTTATGCCGACGGTTACCCGCGCAGCTGCCCCACGGGCACGCCGGTGCTGGTGAACGGCGAGCGCGGGCGCACGGTGGGCCGTGTCAGCATGGACATGCTGACGGTGGACCTGAGTCCCTTTCCCGAAGCGGCTGTGGGCAGCACCGTCACGCTTTGGGGGCAGTCGGCCCAAGGTGCGGTGCTCAGCATCGATGAAGTGGCGCATGCGGCAGGCACCGTGGGCTATGAGCTGCTGTGTGCGCTGGCCGCGCGCGTGCCCGTGGTGGCGGTCTAAGACCTCGTCAAAAAGTGCAAGGGCCTGTGTCACCTGCGCGCTGTTCTTTCAGTCAAACGCCTTTAAAGTGGTCAGGGCCTTGGAAAAGTTGTTTTTCGGGGCGATCTCAACACAGGAGACACCGATGCCCTCCATCGCTCAAAAAGACGCATTGGCCGCTTTGTACCTGTGCATGGCCCGCATTCGGGCGTTTGAAAATGCCGCAGAAATTCTGAGCCAGGGCGGCGTCAGCGCCTACAACAAAACCGCCGACGGCAGCGCCAAAGTGCGCGGCCCCTTGCACCTGTCTACCGGGCAAGAAGGCGTGGCCGCTGGCGTGTGCGCCCACCTCACCTCCAGCGACTACCTGACCTCCACCCACCGCGGCCACGGCCACACCCTGGCCAAGGGGGCGGATCTCAGCCGCATGATGTGCGAGTTGTACGGCAAAGCCACAGGTTTTAACGGGGGCAAAGGCGGCTCCATGCACATCGCTGATTTTTCAGTCGGCATGTTGGGGGCCAACGGCGTGGTGGCAGCGGGCTTGCCCATTGCCGTGGGTGCGGCGCACGCGCAAAAACTGCAAAAGCGCAGCGACATCACCGTCTGCTTTTTTGGCGATGGCGCCACCAACCGGGGGCCGTTTTTAGAAGCGCTCAACTGGGCGCAGGTGCACCAATTGCCGGTGCTCTTTGTGTGTGAAGACAACCGCTGGAGCGCGACCACTGCCAGTGGCCCCATGATCGCCGGGCCAGGCGCCTCGGCGCGCAGCGAAAGCTTGGGCATCGCAGCGCACCAGGTCGACGGCAACGATGTGTGGGCCGTTTACGGCAAAGCGGCCGAACTGGTGCAAGAAGTTCGCGCAGGCCACGGGCCGCGCTTTTTGCATGCCCTCACCTACCGCGTCAAAGGCCATGTGTCGGTGGACCTGGCGGCTTACCGGGACCCTCGGGAAGTCGAACAAGCGCTGAAGAACGACCCCATCCAAAATGCCCGACGCGCCTTGCTGGCCGCAGGCAGCACCGACCTGGCATGTGACCAGATGGACCAGCAGGCCCAAACTGAAGTGCAAGCGGCCATGCAGGCCGCAGCCCAGGCACCCTGGCCCGATGTGTCGGCGGCCTACACCGACATCCAGACCACAGGAGAAGGTCAATGGTTTTGAACACGATGAGTTACAGCCAGGCCGCTGTGCTGGCCGTGCAGCGCGAAATGGAAGCCGACGAGCGCGTGGTGGTGATGGGCGAAGACGTGGGACGGGGCGGTATCTTTGGCCAATACAAAGGTTTGCAACAGACCTTTGGCGCGCACCGTATCATCGACACCCCCATCAGCGAAGCGGCCATCATGGGCGGCGGGGTGGGCATGGCGCTGGCGGGGATGCGCCCGGTGGTGGAGATGCGCGTGGTCGACTTTGCCTTGTGCGGCATGGACGAAATCATCAACCAAGCCGCCAAAAACCGTTACATGTTTGGCGGCCAGGGCCGCGTGCCCCTGGTGGCCCGCATGCCCATTGGCATCTGGGATGCCTCGGCGGCGCAGCATTCGCAGTCCCTCGAAGCCTGGTTTGCCCACATGCCCGGCTTGGTGGTGGTGTGTCCGGGCTCGGTGCAAGACAACTATTCCTTGCTGCGCGCGGCCTTGCAGTGCGGCGACCCGGTGGTCTACATGGAACACAAGACCCTGTGGGGCTTGGAAGGGCCGGTGGACGAAAGCGTGCAAGTGCCCTTGGGCCAGGCCGCCGTGCTGCGCCCGGGCGACCACCTGACGATGGTCAGCTGGAGCCGTCAGGTGCAGGTGTGCCAAACGGCTTGCAAGCAATTGGCGGCTTTGGGTATCGAGGTCGAGTTGATCGATTTGCGCACCCTGTGGCCTTGGGATCGGGACGCGGTGCTCAACTCGGCGACCAAAACAGGCCATTTGCTGGTGGTGCATGAAGCCATTCAGGCTGCAGGTTTTGGCGCCGAAATCGCCGCCACCGTGGCCGAAACCCTGGGCGTGCGCGTCAAGCGCTTGGGCGCGCCGCGCATCCCGGTGGGTTACGCCCCTGTGCTGGAAGCGGTGGCCCGCGTGTCGGCTGATCAAATTGTGGCCGCAGCGCAGGACTGCCTGAAGCCTGTCACACGTTGAGGGTGTTGCCGCCTTGATGGCGATCAGCTGGCACCTGCACTTCGGGGGTTTTTCCATGGGGTCATCCCTGTGTCCCCGGGGCGCTTTGGGGCCTGTTCGAGAGGCTTGAGGCCAAGAATGCCATGGTAAAGTGAATTTTAAATTTGGTTTGAGACCTATGACCCATTTGCATGAGCAAGCCTCCGCCGTAGTGGCCGCTGCTGAATCCGATGAAGAAACCGCTGTTCCTCTGAAAATCGAAGACTGGCTCACGGTGATCGTGATGGGGCTGCTCGCGCTCATCACCTTTGCCAATGTGCTGGTGCGCTATTTCACCGACCAGTCTTTTGCCTGGACGGAAGAGTTTTCGGTGTTTTTGATGATTGTGCTGGCGCTGGTGGCGGGCTCTGCTTCGGTGGCCCGCAACCGGCAAATCCGCATTGAATACTTTGCCGACAGCGGCTCTGAAAAACGCCAACGGGCGCTGGCCCGCTTTGGTGCGCTGATGGTCTTTGTGTTGTTTGCGCTGATTGCGGTGCTCAGCGTGCGCGTGGTGTGGGACGATTTCCGCTTTGGCGAAACCTCACCGGGCATCGGCGTGCCCCAGTGGTGGTACACCATCTGGCTGCCTGTCTTGTCGGTGGCGATTGCCGGACGTGCGCTGGGCTTGTTCATCCGCCGGGGGCGTCAGCCATGATCCCGACTCTGCTGTTTGTGGCCTTTGTGGTCATGATGCTGATGGGCGTGCCCATTGGTGCAGCGCTGGGTTTGGCAGGAGCCGCTTGCATTGCCCTGGCCAATTCCGATGCGCAGTGGTTTGGCTTGCTGGCTGTGCCACAAAACTTCTATGCGGGTCTGGGCAAGTACCCGCTGCTGGCCATTCCGATGTTCGTGCTGGTCGGCTCCATCTTTGACCGGTCGGGTGTGGCGCTTCGGCTGGTCAATTTTGCGGTCGCCATCGTGGGCCGCGGCCCCGGCATGCTGCCCTTGGTGGCGATTGTGGTGGCCATGTTTTTGGGCGGCATTTCGGGTTCTGGCCCGGCCAATGCGGCGGCGGTGGGTGCGGTCATGATCGCGGCCATGTCGCGGGCCGGTTACCCCGCGTCGTTTTCGGCCAGCGTGGTCGGTGCGGCAGCGGCCACCGACATTTTGATTCCGCCTTCGGTGGCCTTCATCGTGTATTCGGTGCTGGTGCCCGGCGCTTCGGTGCCCGCGCTGTTTGCGGCGGGCATGATCCCGGGCATTTTGGCGGGGTTGGCCTTGATCGTGCCCACGGTGTGGATGGCCCGCAAGCACAAGATGGGTACGCTGGAGGCGAGCTTGCCGCGTCCCGAATTGTGGAAAAGTTTTGTCGAAGCCATTTGGGGCTTGGCCGCCCCGGTCTTGATTTTGGGCGGCATGCGCGCCGGGTGGTTCACACCGACAGAGGCGGCGGTGGTGGCCGTGTTTTATGGCCTGTTTGTGGGCATGGTGATTTACCGCACGATCAAGGTGCGCGATCTGTTTGTCATTTTGCGCGAGTCGGGCGAGTTGTCGGCTGTGATCTTGCTGGTGGTGTCGCTGGCAGGCATTTTTGCCTTTTCGCTGTCCACGCTGGGGGTGATTGACCCGGTGACGAACGCCATCGTCAACTCGGGCTTGGGCGAATACGGCGTGCTTGCGCTGCTCATCTTGATGCTGATCACCGTGGGCATGTTCCTCGACGGTGTGTCGATCTTCTTGATCTTTGTGCCGCTGCTGTGGCCCATCGTGCAGTATTACAAATGGGACCCGGTCTGGTTTGGTGTGATCCTCACACTCAAAGTGGCGCTGGGGCAGTTCACGCCGCCGCTGGCCGTGAACTTGATGGTGTCTTGCCGCATCGCCGGCGTGCGCATGGAAGAAACCGTGCGCTGGGTGGGCTGGATGCTGTTTTCGATGTTCCTGGTCATGCTGGCGGTGATTGTTTGGCCTGAACTGGCCCTGTGGCTGCCGCGTTATTTGGGTTATTGATGTTCATTTTTTCAACAAGGAGACCTCCATGAAACTTCGTCGTCATTTGCTCAGCCTGCTGGCTGTAGCCGCTGGTTTGAGCGCTTTCACCGCACCGGCCGTAGCCGCCGATTACAAGGCCGAGTACCGCATGTCGCTGGTGTTGGGACCTCCCACACCTTGGGGCCAGGCTGGCAAGATGTGGGCCGACACGGTCAGGGAGCGCACCCAGGGTCGCATCAACATCAAGCTCTACCCCGGCGTGTCGCTGATCCAGGGTGACCAGACCCGTGAATTCAGCGCACTGCGCCAAGGTGTGATCGACATGGCGGTGGGCTCGACCATCAACTGGTCGCCTCAGGTCAAGGAGTTGAATCTGTTCTCGCTGCCCTTTTTGATGCCCGACTACGCCGCCATTGACGCGCTGACCCAAGGCACCGTGGGCCAGAAGATTTTCCAGACCCTGGACAAGTCGGGTGTGGTGCCCTTGGCTTGGGGTGAAAACGGCTTCCGTGAACTCACCAACTCCAAGCGCCCCATCAAGTCGCCTGCCGATTTGAAAGGCATGAAAATCCGCGTGGTGGGCTCGCCCATTTACTCGGATATGTTCTCGGCCATGGGGGCCAACCCCACGCAAATGAGCTGGGCCGATGCGCAGCCGGCGCTGTCCAGTGGCGCGGTGGACGGCCAGGAAAACCCGCTGTTCCTGTTCACCGTGCTGAAAATGCACACCGTGGGCCAGAAATTCGTAACCACCTGGGGCTATGTGGCCGATCCGCTGATCTTTGTGGTCAACAAGGACATCTGGGCATCGTGGACACCCGCTGACCAGGCCATCGTGCGCCAGGCCGCTGTGGATGCAGGCAAAGCCGAAATCGCCATCGCCCGCAAAGGCCTGGTCGAAGCCGACAAGCCGGTGCTGAAAGACATCGCCGCCATGGGCGTGACGGTGACATCGCTTACCGCCGACGAGCGCGATGCCTTCGTCAAAATCACCCGGCCGGTGTACGAGAAGTGGAAAAACACCGTGGGCCCTGCCCTGGTGAAAGAGGCCGAAGCCGCTGTCGCTGCACGCAAGAAGTGATGTATTCGCCTGGCCAACACAACTTGTTGGCCAAGCGTTTCCTGTCTGGGTTCAGGCCATGACCCCACCCTGGGGCGCTCAGCGGTGACCCTGTGGCCTTCTTGATGCGAGCGGGACACGGGATGCTGCCTGCTGGCAGCACAATCCCTGCATGCCCGACCCGACTCACTTACACCGTCACGACCGACGTGCCCTGCTTGTGGCGCTCGTGCTGGTGGTCATCTGGGGGGGCAACTTCAGCCTGCAAAAGTACCTGTTTGACCTGATCACACCGGGTGGTTTTCTGTGGGCGCGTTACCTCATCATGCCCACCTGTGCGCTGTTGCTGATGCGTTGGCGTTTTGGCCGTTGGCTGCCCCCTTTGCCCCGAAAGGACTGGATGCAAATGGCCTGGCTGGGCTTCCTTGGTCACTCCGTGCATGTGGGCTTGGTCACTTACGGCATCCACTGGTCCACGGCGTTTTCCAGTTCGGTGATTTTGGCGTGCGGACCGATTTTGACCTTGTTGATCCTTCGGTACCAGGGCCTTGAGCGGCTGACCGCAGCGCAAATGTCGGGTGTGGCCCTGGCTTTTGGCGGGGTGTTGATGTTCCTGTCCGACAAGTTGCTGGGCGGCAATTGGCGGGCTGGCGGGGGCGATTTGGTTTTATTGGTCGCCGCCGCTTTCTTTTCTTATTACACCGTAGCGGTCAAACCTGTGATGGAAAAACACGGGCCGGTCTTGACCATGGGTTATGCCACCTTGCTGGGCGGTTTGCCCGTGATGCTTTTGTCGGTGCCCGCCGGCATGGACGCCACTTGGTCGGTGCTCGACTTTTGGGCGTGGGTGGGTTTATTTTGGTCCATTTTGGTGTCGGCCTTCATTGGCTGGTTGGCTTGGGGCTGGATCAACACCGTGCGCGGCGTGGCACGAACGGCCCCTTTGATGTATTTAATGCCCCCCATGGCGGGCTTGTTTGCTTGGGCTTTGTCGGGCGAGCATTACAGCTGGATCAAGATCGCCGGGGCCGGCGTGACCCTGTTGGGCGTGGCGCTGGCGCAGTACGCGGGGCAAATCAAATGGCGTTTGCGGTGAAGGGCTAGCGCAACCAGGTGTCGTAAGCGGTTTTGCAGATCAGGGCCAACACCACCACAATGAACACGTGGCGCACAAAACCCGAGCCGTGTTTCATCGCCAGCCGGGTGCCAATCAGGCTGCCGATGATGTTGGACACCGCCATGGCCAAAGCCAAGTGCCACCACACATGGCCCTGAATGGCAAACAGCATGAGCGCAGAAAAGTTGGTGGCCACATTGATCAGTTTGGCCGAGGCCGTAGCGTTCAAGAAGTCATAGCCCATCAAACGGACATAGGCAAATACCAAAAAACTGCCCGTGCCGGGCCCGAAAAACCCGTCGTAGAAGCCGATGGTCAAGCCGATGGCGGCCCCAACCCAGGCCTGCTTTGCACCTGCATAGCGGGGTGCGTGGGTGCGTCCCATGTCTTTTTTGGCCAGGGTATACACCAGCAGAGCGGCCATCATGACGGGCAAGGCTTTGCGAAACAGTGTGGGGTCGACCTGTGTGACCGCCCAGGCCCCGATCAAGGAGCCCAACAGACCCGCGCCGGCAGCGGGCAGCAAGGCGCGCCAAGGCATGACCACTTTGCGGCTGTACTGCAAGGTGGCAAAAGCTGTGCCCCAGATCGCGGCGCTTTTGTTGGTGCCAAACAAAGTGGCGGGAGCTGCCCCCGGAAAGGTGGCAAACAAGGCAGGAATCAGGATCAGGCCGCCGCCACCCACGATCGCGTCCATCAGGCCTGCCAGCAAGGAGGCCAGCGAAACAATCAGTAATTCCATGGGCGCGATTGTGGCAGTGTTGTGGCTGTCACCGGCGGGTGGCCAGAGGGGCAAAAAAAAGCGCCGCTTGCGCGACGCTTTGAAAAAAATCACACCTCGTTGGATGCTGTTCCATGTTGGAGTTCTAAGGCTTCAGTGTCTCCTCGGCCCTCGGGATGCAAGTACTGCTTTGCATCGAGTGGGTGAAATGTAATCCCGCAAGCGCCCCGTTTTCCTCAGGGATTTCCCGATTCAGGGGAAATCCCTGACCCGAGCTGACGCTTGCCTGACAAATGTGCGTACTTTGGCGTTGCCCGAGGGGTTGGATGGAGCAGTGCGCCACGTCCTACAAGAACCACCGCGCCGCTTTTTCCGCGATCATGAGCGTGGGGTTGTCGGTGTTGCCACCCGTGATGGTGCCTGTTCCGGAGTTACTTGGCCGTCGGCATCACAAACTCAGCACCCTTGCCAATGCTCTCGGGCCAACGCTGCATGATGGACTTTTGCTTGGTGTAAAAACGCACACCCTCTTCGCCATAGGCGTGCATATCGCCAAACAGCGAACGCTTCCAGCCACCAAAACCGTGCCAGGCCATGGGCACGGGAATCGGTACGTTGATGCCGACCATGCCCACCTGAATGCGGCGCGCGAACTCACGCGCCACGTTGCCGTCGCGGGTAAAGCAGCTCACGCCGTTGCCGAACTCGTGGTCGTTGATGATTTGCACGGCGGTGCCAAAGTCAGGCACGCGCACGCACGACAGCACCGGGCCAAAAATCTCTTCCTTGTAGATCTTCATGTCGGTGGTCACGTGGTCGAACAGCGTGCCGCCCAGCCAAAAGCCTTGCTCGCAGCCGGCACCGGCTTTTGCGCCGTCAAACTCGCGGCCGTCGACCAGCATCTTGGCGTCTTCGGCCACACCCGCGTCGATGTAGCCCTTGATGCGCTGACGCGCCGCGTCGGTCACGATGGGGCCCATCTCGGCGGCCAGGTTTTCACCGTTGAGCACTTTCAGGGCTTGGGTGCGCTCAATCAACTTCGGCAAGATTTTGTCGGCCACATCGCCCACCAACACCGCCACGCTGATCGCCATGCAGCGCTCACCAGCCGAGCCGTAGCCGGCGCCAATCAGCGCGTCCACGGTCTGGTCGATGTCGGCGTCGGGCATGACGACCAAGTGGTTTTTCGCACCACCCAAGGCTTGTACACGTTTGCCGTGGTGTGCACCGGTCTCATAAATGTAGTTGGCGATCGGTGTAGAGCCGACAAAGCTGATGGCTTTCACATCGGGGTGCTCGAGCAGCGCGTCCACGGCTTCCTTGTCGCCTTGCACCACGTTGAACACGCCGTCGGGCAGACCGGCTTTTTTGAGCAAGTCAGCCATGAACAGCGATGCGCTGGGGTCGGTCGGGCTGGGTTTGAGGATGAAGGTGTTGCCCGCCGCAATGGCCACCGGAAACATCCACATGGGCACCATCACGGGGAAGTTAAACGGCGTGATGCCGGCCACCACGCCCAGGGGCTGGCGCAGGGTCCAGTTGTCGATGCCTGTGGAGACCTGGTCGGTGAAGTCACCCTTGAGCAGCTGAGGGATGCCGGTGGCGAATTCCACGATGTCGATGCCGCGTGAGACTTCGCCTTGCGCATCGGTGAACACCTTGCCGTGCTCGGCGGTGATCATGTGGGCCAGCTCGTCTTTGTGGGTGTTCAGCAGTTCGAGGAACTTGAACATCACGCGGGCGCGGCGCAGCGGTGGCGTGTCGGCCCAGGCAGGAAACGCCGCTTGCGCAGCGGCCACGGCCTGGGACACTTCGGCGCTGTTGGCCAGGGATACGCTGCCGGTCACGGCACCGGTGGCGGGGTTGGTGACCGGCTGGCTGCGGCCCGAAGCGCCTGCGGCGGTCTGGCCGCCAATGTAATGACCGATGTGGGTGGTGCTCATGGGGTGCTCCTTGTGGCTTGCGCCTTTTGCTCGTGAATGTGTCTTTTGTAGGAGCCCCCTGTGGGCGATTCTTCGATCATGTGGAAACCCTCTGATCGCCCACAGGGGTGGGCTCCTACAACAATTCAGCGCCTTGTGCGCAGCTCTTGCCCAACAAAAGCACTGAAAGTGCACTGAGTGTAGGCACCCCCGCACCCCCTCACAAGTCCGTAAAGCTGAATTGATTGTTCAAAATAGTGAACAATCAATGCATGGAAGAGAAAAAAATCAACACCCTCTGGACCCACCTGCACTGGCTGAGCGTGCTGGCGCAGCAGGGCAGCTATACCGCTGCCGCAGCCCGCCTGGGCGTGAGCAAGGCCGCCATGAGCCAGCGCATGGCCGAACTGGAGCGCGCTGCCAAGGTGACCCTGGTGCAGCGCACCACCCGCAGCCTGCGATTGACCGAGGCGGGCCAAAGGCTGGTGGATGAAACCCGCGCCTCGTTTGAGCAGATCGAGCAGAGTTTTGCCCAAGTGCGTGACTTGGCCGAACAGCCCAGCGGTTTGTTGCGCGTGACCGCGCCGGTGGCGCTGGCCCGCCAGCAACTGGTGCCGCTGTTTGCCGCTTTCTTGAAAGACTTTCCGGATGTGCGCATCGAGCTGGACCTGTCCGACCGCTTGAGTGCCTTGGCCACCGAAGGCTACGACCTGGCCATCCGCCACACCGCCCGCCCACCCGACACCCATGTGGCTTGGGCGCTGTGCGCGACCGAATCGGTGCTGGTGGCCACCCGTGCTTACATTGGCCAACATGGCGATCCGCAAAGCCCCACCGAGCTGCAAGCCCACAACTGCCTGCATTACCCCCGCTCGCAAGACACGCCCGCGTGGACCTTTGAGTTGCGTGAGTCCTCAGCAGTGGGTGAGCGCGTCACGGTGCCCGTGAGTGGCCATTTCGCCGCCAACAACAGCGAGGCTTTGAGAGAAGCGGCCTTGACCGGCGCAGGCATCGCCCTCCTGCCCGACTTCAGTGCCCAAGCCGAGTTACGCAAGGGTCACTTGGTGCGGGTGCTGCCCGACTGGAAACCGGTGGGCGCTTTTGCCGAAACCATCTACGCCATCCGGCCGTATGCACCGCATGTGCCCCGGGCGGTGACGGCGCTGGTGGCGCATTTGAGGGCTGGGTTGGTTATGGGGTTTGGGACGTGATTTTCAGCAACCGATGAAACTTGGCACTGGTGTTTCAGAGCTGACAAGGTGAACTCAATCAGGTTCAGTTTGAAGCCAAGCAGGGATATCGCGTTGGCCGTGCAGCACGCGCCAAACATCGATGTGGTCCTCTTTTCCGATGTAAAAAACACCATGCGGGTAAGCGGTCAGTGGCTAAAACCGAAGACCCGGCAGGTTCAATTCATGGGCATACCCTGGCGATCCCGTGGCGGGGTGCCGACCGATGTGGGCATAGGCTTTTTCCACCGCATCAATCAAACCGAGAGCGGCAGATGGTGCATCTTCGTCTAAATAGTGGGCAACAGCTTGCTCAACATCCCGAAGGGCCAATTCGCGTGGGATGACTGGCTTGGTTTTCACCGTGGTGAGTGGGTCCGTATGGCTTGGTGAACCCGGTCACGCAAGCCATCAAAGTAAGTCCCGTTGACGGGAGCAGTGGGTGCAGAACCCGCACCGTTCATGAGCAGTTCACGCAATTGCAGGCGATCCTGGTCCTTGCGGATCAATTCACGCACGTACTCGCTGCTGGTGCCGTAGCCGCGTTGGCTGACTTGCAGATCCACGAAGGTCTTTAAAGTTTCAGGCAGAGAAATGTTCATGGTGCTCATGCCTTCAGGATAGTGAGTTTGGCAAAAATTGGGAAGAAACGGCTGATCTTATGCGACTCATTCAGTCAGGCGGACAGTCAGGTGCGTTGTGTGTTGGAAGCCTTGCACATCACAAAAACGGTTGCCGCCACCCGTAAAGGCCAGCGTTTCGATGTTCCGGAAATGAAGCTGAGGCATGATGCAAATGGATAAATAAGAATTCTAAAATTCATCCATGGCACAGCATCTGAAATGCGAATGCCTTTTGTGCTGCAGAACCCATATGGCGAACTACACGGCCGAAGTGATTTGGCAAAGGGGCGATCAGAACTTTCTGGATCACCGCTACAGCAGGAAGCATCTGGTGCGTTTCGATGGTGGCGTGGCCTTCGCTGGTTCATCTTCGCCCCATGTCGTGCCTTTGCCCATGTCGGACCCTTTGGCAGCAGACCCTGAAGAAATGTTTGTCGCGGCCTTGTCGAGCTGTCACATGCTTTGGTTTTTGGACATCGCCGCAAAGCAAAAATTTTGCATCGACCGTTATGCGGATGCGGCCACGGGACAAATGGGTAAAAACAGCCAAGGCAAGCTGGCGATGACACAAGTCACCCTCAGGCCCGATGTGCGCTTTTGTGGCGACCGCATGCCCACACCCGATCAAATTGCCCAGATGCACCATGCCGCGCATGAAGCCTGCTTCATCGCCAACTCCGTTCAGACACAGGTTCATTGCGAGCCCATTTTTTGAAAATCAAATGAACCCTGTACAGGCCTGTGGCGTGCCAGAGGGCAGTCTGATCGCCCGTCGTCTTGCTGGGCGGGCTGGCCGCGTACGGTGAAAGAGATTGAATGATGTTGATTCGTGATGCCATACCTGATGACGCTCAGGCCGTGACTCAAATCCATGTCGAGGCGTGGCGGACCGCTTACGCAGCCATCCTGCCTGAAGCGTTTCTAGCTTCCTTGTCGGTGGCATCGCGACAGGCATTTTGGGTACAGTTTCTGGCTGAAAAACAGGGTAATTTGCAGGTGGCTATGGATGACGGTCGCATGTTGGGCTGGATCAATACCGGACCATGCCGGGATCAGAGTGCACTGAATGGCGATGCAGAAATCTGGGCTTTGTATGCATTGCCCACGGTCTGGTCTACGGGCGTGGGGCGTCAACTTTGGGTGTCAGCTCAGACCCGCTTGCTTGAACTAGGCTATCGACAATGTCGCTTGTGGGTGCTGGCTGAAAATGCGCGAGCGATCCGTTTTTACAAGGCTGCCGGGTTTGAAAGGGACGACACCCCTGCAAAAACCATTGAGCTGGGTGGCGCACCGGTGGAGGAAATTCGGCTTTCTTGTCGTATGGGGGTTAGACGCGGTCTTTCAGCAACATCTGCCGTGAATAAGCCAGAAACTCGCCCAGTTGCAACTGGATGATGTTGACCGTGATGGGTAGTTGCATTGTCTGGTATTCGTGGACCGCGATGTTTCGAAAGCCCACCATGTGCTTCATGGACTCCGCCAGTTCGGGTTTGAGCCAGTGCGCTGTGGCCAGGAGGGCAAAGACATCGCGTGAGCTTTGTGGAAGCCCCAGACTTTCCCGGCGGATGATGTGGTGGCCCATGTCGAGCGCCGCTTCGCAAGCCCGCTGTATGTTCAAAATGGCCGCGTCTTGACGAGTGAAGTTGGTGGCAAATGTTTGGGGGTCGGTGTTGAACTCTTACCGTGCGCGGGCGACGCAGCGTTCAATGGTGGCTGCCTTGTTCAGCAAAACGTCATCGGCCATACACACGTCCTCTTTGTGCCACGTCGTGAATCAATCCGGCGCGGGCTTCGTTGAGCGCCATTTTTTCGCTGAGCATGGCCGCTTCAAACAAGCCAGCCCGGACATCCTTGCGCCACCAGGCGGTGCCAAGGGTCAGAATTTGGTACTGCATGACAGTGGACGCTGCTCGGATGTCCAGCAAATCTACTGTGCAGCCTGCGATGTCTGCCAATGAACCCGACAAATTGAACAGCGTCAGGGGGTCCCCATAACCTTCGAGCAAAACCGCCAGATCGAGGTCGCTGTCAGATCGCGCAGAGAGTCCTTGATTCTCTATGCGGCTGCCAAAAGCATAGACCGCCAGCAGACCAGGCAGACGTTGCTGAAGCAGGGTGATCAAGGACTCTTTGTGCATGTCTGGATTGTGCCTTGACGGGATCACCCCCCCCGTGCCAGCACCGGAAACAGCTTGGTCAGGCCATCTGCCATGACCTCGACCGCCAGTGCGGCCAGGATCAAACCCATGAGGCGGGTCATCACGTTGATACCGGTTTTGCCCAGAATGCGGGCAATCGGGGTGGCCAGTGAAAAGCACAAGGCCGTTGCCAGCGCAATGACCACGCCGTAGCCCACGAGGGTGGCCAGTTGGGCAAAGTCTTTGGCTTTTTCGGCGTAAATCACCACCGTGGACATGGTGGCGGGGCCAGTCAACAGCGGGATGGTCAGCGGCACCACGGCGATGCTGGCCCCCATGGCGGCTTTGGCTTCGGCGTCGTGCACTTCTTCGGCATTGGCGCGGGCTTCGGCGGGCTGCGCATTCAGCATCGACAGGGCCGATGTGAGCAGCAGCATGCCGCCACCCACCTGAAAGCTGGCCAGCGAGATGCCGAAAAATTCCAGAATTTGCAGGCCCAGCAAGGCGCTGGCTGCAATGACCACGAAGGCGCTGAACGATGACACCCAGATGGTGCGTTGGCGTTGGGCGCTGCTGAAGCCCTGCGTGTAGTGAATGAAAAAAGGAACGATCGCCAAAGGGTTGACGATGGCCAGCAGGGTGATGAGCGGTTTGAAATCCATCGCCCGATTGTGCTCCCCATCAAGCGGCTGGCGTGCGCCTTCTGAACATGCCCCAGCCTTCCATGTGCAGCACTTTGTCACCGTGTTGGTTGAACATTTCCCACAGGTTGCGCGTCATGCCTACATCGGGACGCTTGCTCATGGGTTTGGTCTCGAGCATGGTGCTTTGCAGGCGCAGGGTGTCTCCCGGGTAAACGGGTTTGAGCCATTTGACGCCTTCCAGACCCGGCGAACCCAGGCTGGAGGAGTCGTTCAAAAAATTGGTGACCATCAGCCGCATGGCCATGGCGCAGGTGTGCCATCCGCTGGCCGACAGCGCCCCAAAGACCGAAGCTTTGGCTGCTTTGTCGTTCAGGTGAAAAGGTTGCGGGTCGAACTGGGTGGCAAAGGCGATGATTTCTTCGCGAGTGGGCGAGATGGTGCCCAAATCGCGCACCTCGCCCACCGCAAAGTCTTCCCAAAAGTATTTGATTTCGGCCATCACCGGCCTCCCGAAATGTCCAGAAAACTCATGGTGGTGTAGCTGGCCGCATCCGACAGCAGCCAGACAATGCCCTCGGCCACTTCTTCGGCGCTGCCGCCGCGCCCTGCTGGCACCAGGTGCTGCAGGTCTTTCACCCGGTTGGGCAGGCCGCCAGAGGCGTGGATCTCGGTGTCGATCAGACCCGGGCGCACCGCGTTGACCCGGACGCCCTCTGCGGCCACCTCTTTGGCCAGGCCAAGGGTAAAGGCATCGATCGCGCCCTTGGCGGCGGCGTAGTCCACGTACTGGCCCGGCGCGCCCAAGCGAGAGGCGGCGCTGGACACATTGACGATGCTGCCGCCTTCTCCGCCGTGAAAGGTGCTCATGCGGCGCACAGCTTCGCGGGCGCAGATCAGGCTGCCGATCACATTGATGTCGAACATGCGTTTCCAGCGGGCCACGCTCATTTCGTCTATGCGGGCCTTGACGTCGACCACGCCGGCGTTGTTGACCAGCCCGCTCAGGCGGCCCAATTTGGCGTCAATGTGCTCGAACATGCGCAGCACCTGCGCTTCTTCGGCCACATCGGCCTGCACCGACATGGCTTGCCCGCCCGTTGCGCGTATTTGCCGAACCACTTCGTCGGCGGCCAGCGAGTTGGCGGTGTAGTTCACGGCCACCGACCAACCATTTTTTGCCGCCAACAGGGCGGTTGCCGCGCCGATCCCTCGGCTGCCGCCGGTCACCAACAAGACTTTGTTCATGGCATATCTCCTGCAAAAAATGTTGAGAACGGTTAAAACCCTTGTTCCACCCAAAGATTACACAACACACAAGGAGACAGCATGGGTCGCACAGTGGACTATTACCTCGCACCCCAAAGCCCCTGGGCTTATTTGGGCCACCAGCGCCTGGCTGACATCGTGCAGCGCACGGGGGCTACGCTGCGTGTCATGCCCATCGATCTGGGCGGCAAGGTGTTTCCGATTTCGGGTGGCTTGCCTTTAGGCCAGCGTGCGCCCCAGCGCCAGGCTTACCGCTTGGTGGAGTTGCAGCGCTTTAGCCAGCACTTGGATGTGCCTTTGAACCTCAAGCCCAAGTATTTCCCGGTGGGTGGTGACGAATCGGCCCGTCTGATCATTGCCGCCGATCTGGCCCATGGCCCACTGGGGGCCATGCACATCGCGGGTGCGATTTTGGCCGCTTGCTGGGCGCAAGAGCGCAACATGGCTGATGACAAGGTGTTGGCCGAACTGCTGTATGAGCATAATTTGCCAGACAGTTTGATGGCACAGTCGCGCAGCCAAGCGGTGCAGGAGCGTTATGAAAGTTACACCCAGTCGGCCATCGATGCAGGGGTGTTTGGTGCCCCCAGTTATGTGGTCGATGGCGAGATTTTTTGGGGCCAGGACCGCCTAGACTTTGTCGAGCGTGCGTTGGCCCGTTGAACTGAGCTCTAACCGAAAGGAAAACACATGGGAACGATGATTGAACTTCAAAGCGCAGATGGCACCCCAGTGCCCGCCTACGAGGCCCGGCCTGTTGGCGCACCCAAGGGGGCTGTGGTGGTCATCCAGGAAATTTTTGGCGTGAACAACCACATCCGCCAAGTGGCCGATGGCTATGCGGCAGAGGGTTACCTGGCCGTGGCTCCGGCCGCCTTCCATCGCGTCAAGCCGGGGGTGGAGCTGGGGTACACCGATGCCGACATGGGCGAAGGCTTTGGCTACAAAACGGCGGTGGAGGCCTTGCCCACACCTGGCGTGATGCAGGACATTCAGGCGGCCATTGACCATGCGGCCCAGGCCTTAGGGGGCAAGGTCGGCATCGTGGGTTATTGCTGGGGCGGTTTGCTGACTTGGCGTGCGGCCTGCACTTTGACGGGTTTGAGTGCTGCAGCGCCTTACTACGGAGGCGGTGTCACCAGCGCGGCCGAAATCGCCCGCCAACCTCGGGTGCCTGTTCTGGCCCACTTTGCTGATGAGGACAAGTGGATTCCACTGGACACGGTGGCTGCTTTCCAGAAGGCACACTCCGAAGTGGCTGTCCACACCTATGCCGCGCACCACGGCTTCAATTGCGACCAGCGCGCTTCATGGCATGCGCCTTCGGCCCAGCTGGCGCGCGAGCGCACGCTGGCGTTTTTCAAGCAGCATTTGGGCTGACCTGGCCGATCAATCGCCCGTGCGGGCCAGGTAGCGCTTGCGCCAGAACACCAGGGCCAAGGTGGTGGCAACGGCCACCATGCCGCCCAGCGTCCACCAAAAGGCGCTGGCCTTGTGCAGCCAGGGCATGAATTCAAAGTTCATGCCGAACACCGCAGCGATCAGGTTCAGGGGCAAGAAGATTGCGGTCAGCGCCGTCAAGGTGCGCATGATGTCGTTGGTGCGGTTGCCTTGGGCGTTGAAGTGCATTTGCACGGCGGTTTCGGTGTTGTGTTCCAAGCGGCGTACGTGGTGAACGACCCGGTCGATGTGTTCCAGCACGTCCCGGCAGCGCAATTTCAGCAACTCGTGCTCGCGCAGCGCGGTCGGGTCATCGCTCACCACCCAGTCGTCCAGGGTTTCGTTCCAGTTGAGCATGGCCGTGTGCTGGTCGTCGCACAGGTCTTCAAGCTGGTGAAGGGCCAGCCGGGCCTGCAGCAAGGCGTCCCAACGCCGAAAGCGCGCACCGGGGTGGATCAGCTCGGCCTGCCAGTGGTCGAGCTGGCGGCTCAATTCGCGGCGCAAGTCCAGGTAAGCGTCCACCATTTGGCTGACGATGCGCAGCATCATGTCGGCTGGACCCAAGGGGATGCCCCGTGCCCCGGCAGATCTTGGGTCGTGTGCCAAGGTCTTGTCGCTCGTCGCGTTCAAAAGGCGGCTGGCATAGGCTTCGCGCACGGCACAGTCGTCGGGGTGCACGCTCAGCAGCACCCGCTCAAACACCGCAAAACCCACCGGGCTGGTGTCGATGCGTCGCAAGATGGGTGGACCAGGCCTTTTGCCCTGGGCGTGTGCAGCCTTGGTTTCGCTGTGCCGGGGTGCGGTGCTCGTTTGCTGCGCCAATCGGCGAAACACCACCAGGTCGTAGTGCGAGGTGAAGTCGTAGCGTGAGGGCAGCTGGCCGTTGAGCAAGTCCGCGACATGCAGGTCCACCAGACTTTGTCCCGTCAGTTGTTGCAGGCTGGCCTGAATGGCGGATAAATGCTGCTCGAAATGCGAGCGGGACAAAGCCAGCCAGAGGAAGCCTTGCTCGGGCAAGGCCTGAGGTTGCGGGGTCTCGGCGCTGCCCTCTGGCCAAGCCTGCACCTGGTTGCCGGTGATGCTGAACACCCGCAACCCGGGCACGCCCGCAGGGCTGTGGGCGTCTTTCAATGGGCGGCGATCCAGCGCGCAGCGTCGCGGGCAAAGTAAGTCAGCACGCCATCTGCACCGGCCCGTTTGAAGGCCAGCAGGCTTTCCATCATGACCAGGTCATGGTCCAGCCAGCCGTTTTGTGAGGCCGCTTTGAGCATGGCGTATTCGCCCGACACTTGATAAGCGAAGGTCGGCACCTTGAACTCGTCTTTGACGCGGCGCACGATGTCCAGGTACGGCATGCCGGGCTTGACCATCACCATGTCTGCCCCCTCTGCCAGGTCCATGGCCACTTCGCGCAGGGCTTCGTCGCTGTTGCCGGGGTCCATCTGGTAGACCTTTTTGTTGCTTTTGCCCAGGTTGCCGGCCGAGCCGACCGCGTCGCGGAAGGGGCCATAAAAGGCGCTGGCGTACTTGGCGCTGTAGGCCATGATGCGGGTGTGGATCAGGCCGCGGGCTTCGAGCGCTTGGCGTATCGCGCCGATGCGCCCGTCCATCATGTCGCTGGGGGCGACCATGTCCACGCCGGCTTCGGCTTGGGTCAGGGCTTGCTGCACCAGCACGGCGGTGGTTTCGTCGTTGAGGATGTAGCCGGTCTCGTCGAGCAGGCCATCTTGGCCGTGGCTGGTGAAGGGGTCGAGCGCCACATCGGTCATCATGCCCAGCTCGGGAAAGTGTTTTTTCAGCTCACGCACCACGCGGGGCACCAGGCCGCCCGGGTTCATGGCTTCGCTGCCAGTCGGGTCCTTCAGGCTGGGATCGATCACCGGGAACAGCGCCATGACCGGGATGCCCAGCTTGACGCAGTCTTCGGCCACGGGCAACAACAGGTCGAGCGACAGGCGCTCCACGCCGGGCATGGAGCTGACCTGCTGGCGCTGGTTCTGGCCGTCCAGCACAAAGACCGGGTAGATCAGATCGTGCGCTGTGACTTGGTGTTCGCGCACCAGGTTGCGGGTGAATTCGTCACGGCGTAAGCGGCGTGGGCGGCTGTTGGGGAATGGGGCGACAGAGTTCATATCGAAAATTGTGCCTGAAGTCCGCGCAGATGCCAAAAGTCGTTGGGTGCGTGCGGTCGCTCAGGTGGCAGTGCGCTTCAGGTGAAATGCTTGGATGGCACCAAATGATAAAAACAACACAAAAGGAAAACACATGCTTGTTATTGGTTTTGTTATTTGATAAATTCCAATTCGGGCAGCTTGCTGCCTCCCGCTTTTCCTCCCTGAGCGGGCGCCTTGATGTGTGACAGCAACAAGGCTTCCCACCCCCGGCCCCTGGCCGGGGTTTTTTTTTGCCCTGCGAACAGGCCCTTGGTTCGGGCATCACTGGCTACACTTGAAGCATGCTCTGGATCAAAGCCCTTCACATCGTTTTCATTGCCAGCTGGTTTGCCGGCTTGTTTTATTTGCCACGCATTTACGTCAACCTGGCCATGGTGCCAGCCGACTCGACCGCCGAGCGTGATCGCCTGCTCTTGATGGCACGCAAGCTCTACCGCTTTATGACCATCCTGGCTGTTCCGGCCTTGGCGTTGGGCTTGTGGCTTTGGCTTTACTACGGCATTGGCCTGGGCACGGGCCAGGGCTGGATGCATGCCAAGCTGCTGATCGTGCTGGCTTTGTTGGGTTACCACCACAGTTGTGGCGCGTTGTTGCGAAAGTTTGAAAACGGGCAGATGCAGCGTAGCCATGTCTGGTTCCGCTGGTTCAACGAAGCGCCAGTGCTGATGATGCTGCTGGCGGTCATTTTGGTGGTGGTCAAGCCTTTTTAAAGGCTGACCCGTCAGGCTTATGCGCAAGCCCACTTGGCGCAAAACAACCGCCTGGCCTTTGTTTTGGCTGTATGCGGCCCTGATCGTCTACGCCAGCCTGTACCCGTTTGACAACTGGCGCTTTCAGGGCCTGGTGTCTTGGTCATTCCTGACCGCACCCTGGCCACGTTACTGGACTGGGTTTGACGTTTTTTCCAACGTGCTGGGCTATGCCCCCTTGGGCTTTTTGCTGGCGCTGGCCGTGCACCGCAGCCGCCGACAATGGCCTGCCGTCACCATAGCGGCCTTGGTGGCCGCCGCCTTGTCGCTGGTGATGGAGTCGCTGCAGATGTTCTTGCCGGTGCGGGTGCCTTCCAACCTCGATTGGGTGCTCAACGTGGGGGGCGCTTGGGCAGGTGCCCTGATGGCCCGGGGCCTGGCTTGGGCTGGGCTGCTTGAGCGTTGGGGTCGTTTCAGGGACCGTTGGTTTGAAGCCGAGGCCAGTGGTGCACTGGCCTTGCTGGCCCTGTGGCCCTTGGCTTTGCTGTTTCCGGCCCCTGTCCCGTTTGGCCTGGGCCATGTGTTTGAGCGCGTGGAGACCACTTGGATCGAGTGGTTACAGGGCACACCCTGGCTGGATTGGTGGCCAGTGCGCATGGCAGAACTCCAGCCTTTGTTGCCTTTGACTGAGACCTTGTGTGTGGCCGTCGGTTTGCTGCTGCCTTGTTTGCTGGCGTATGGCGTGGTGCGCCGCAGGCCGCAGCGCTGGGTGGTGGCCGGGGCTTGCTTGGCGGTGGGTTTGTTGGCCAGCGCCTTGTCGGCCGCTTTGACATACGGACCCGTGCACGCGTGGGGGTGGATCAGTCCCGAGGTGATCAAGGGCTTTGTTTGGGCCTTGGTGGGGGCGGCGGTGCTTTCGCTTTGTCCACCCCGCCTGTGCTGGGTACTGGCTTTGGCGGCCTTGGTACTGCAGTTGAGCTTGCTCAACAGCGCCTCGGCCGATGTGTATTTTTCCTTGACGCTGCAAACTTGGGAGCAGGGACGCTTCATCCGTTTTCATGGACTCATCCAGTGGCTGGGTTGGATGTGGCCCTTTGTCTTGTTGGTGTACCTGGTACGCCGACTGTCCTGGCCAGGCCTTTCCTGAGTTGGGTGAATCCTCACCCTCCTGCGGGGGCCTAAAATTACCGAATGAGCACCGAAACCCCCAACCCCTATTTCAAGCGCCACATCTTTTTTTGCCTGAATGAGCGCAAAAACAACGAGGCCTGTTGCGCACAACAAAACGCCCAGGCCGCTTTTGACCATTGCAAGTCCCGTGTGAAAGAGCTCGGTCTGGCCGGTCCTGGCGAAGTTCGGGTCAACAAGGCCGGTTGCCTGGACCGCTGCGCGGGCGGGCCGGTGGCCGTGGTGTACCCGGAAGGCGTTTGGTACACCTATGTGGACCAGAGCGATATCGATGAGATCGTGGAGTCGCATTTGAAAAATGGCCAGGTAGTCCAGCGTTTGGTGACCCCCGAGCAACTGGGGCGTTGATGAACCCCACGACCCGTGCGCTCAGTCTGCAAGGCCAGGCAGGGCAGATCGAAGCCTTGATGGACGAGCCTGCTGAAGGCCCGGTGCAGGGCACTGCAGTGATTGCACACCCCCACCCCTTGTTTGGCGGCACCATGCAAAACAAAGTGGTGCAGACCTTGGCGCGTGCATTTGTGCAAAGTGGCTGGCGGGCCGTGCGCTTCAATTTCAGGGGCGTGGGCGCGAGCGAGGGCACCTACGACGAAGGCCAAGGTGAGGCTGCAGACATGTGCAAGGTCATCGCACAGGTGGCACCAGTGGGGCCCCTGGCGCTGGCCGGGTTTTCCTTTGGTGCTTTTGTGACCAGCCATGTGGTGCAAGCCTTGGGCGACCAACGGCCGCCGCAACAACTGGTGCTGGTGGGCACGGCGGCGTCGCGTTTTGAGGTGGCACCAGTGGCCCCTGATTTGCACGAGCGCTGCCTGGTTTTGCATGGCGAGCAAGACGACACCGTGCCATTGGCCAGCGTGATGGACTGGGCCCGGCCGCAATCCTTGCCTATCACGGTGATTCCTGGATGTGAACATTTCTTTCACGGACAATTGCCCCTTCTCAAATCATTGGTGGTGCGCCATTTGAGGTCCTGATGCGTGGGTCCTGTTCTCAAGCCCCTTTTTTCGAGCGATGCTCCGGTTGCGCGGCTCGGTTCGGGCCCTTTTAGATTGCAAACTTTCCGCATGGCAAACGAGCGCATGAACGCAATTTCGAAATTTTGGATCGGTGCTTGGCTGGCCGCTGCTTCTTGGTGCGTTCAGGCCCAAATGCCTGAAGCACCCGAAATGGCGGTCAAAGCCTATCTGCTGATGGACGTGACCGCCAACCAAGTTTTGGCGGCCAAAGACCCCGATATGCCGGTGGAGCCCGCATCGCTGACCAAGCTGATGACGGCCTATTTGGTCTTTGACGCCCTGAAAAACCGCAAGATCGACCTCAAGCAAAGCTTGCCGGTGTCCGAACGGGCTTGGAGGATGCCAGGGTCGCGCATGTTCATCGACCCCAAGATGAAGGTGCCCGTAGAGGACTTGATCAAAGGCATGATTGTCCAGTCGGGCAACGATGCGACGGTGGCCTTGGCCGAGGGGGTCGCGGGCAGCGTCGAGCGCTTTGTGCAGTTGATGAACGACCAGGCGGTCTTTTTGGGCATGCGCAGCACGCTTTACAAAAACCCCGAAGGCCTCACAGCCCCTGGCCACACCACCACCACCCGAGACTTGGCTTTGCTGGCCACGCGGTTGATGCGCGATTTTCCAGACTATGTGCCTTATTACGCCATCAAAAAGTACCGTTACGAAGGCACTCCGGCGGCCAATGACACCAACCGCAATCTGTTGCTGTTTCGAGATGCCAGTGTGGATGGCCTCAAAACCGGTCACACTCAGGCTTCGGGTTATTGCTTGGTGGCATCGGCCAAACGTGAGTTGCCCAATGTGGGCACGCGACGCTTGCTGAGCGTGGTGCTGGGGGCCGAGAGTGAAAATGCCCGTGCCAACGAGAGCCAGAAGCTGCTCAACTGGGGCTATGCAGCCTTTGATGCGGTCAAGCTCTTTGACGCCAACCAGGCGGTGGTCACGCCATCGGTGTGGAAAGGTAAACAGCCAGTGCTCAAGCTGGGCTCGGTGCTCCCCTTGGTGGTGGCCATCCCTGCAGGCAGCGCTGCGCAGCTCAAAACCCAGGTGGTGCGCCCGGACCCCTTGGTCGCGCCTTTTGCCAAAGGGCAGGTCGTGGGTAGTCTGAAGGTGTTGCAGGGTGAAAAAGCCTTGTTTGATGTGCCTTTGCAGGTGCTGGAGCCGGTCGAACAAGCCGGCGTTCTGGGGCGTGCCTGGGACGCTGTGAGGCTTTGGATCAAATGACCTGCGGGAACGGCCAGCGCCTGCCGAAGCGCTGTTAAATTGTGGATAACTTGCCACTCTTTCACCATGCGGTTATACTGGCGGGCTTTTCCGCTTTTGGGGCGGGGAAGTTTCTTTTGTCAAAATTCAACGTTTAGGGACGTTACAAACAATGCCAACCATCAATCAATTGGTGCGTCAGGGGCGCGAGGTCGAAACGATCAAGTCCAAAAGCCCTGCGATGCAAAACTCTCCACAGCGTCGTGGTGTCTGCACCCGTGTGTACACCACAACGCCAAAAAAGCCTAACTCGGCGCTGCGTAAAGTGGCCAAAGTTCGCTTGACCAACGGTTTTGAAGTCATTTCTTACATCGGCGGTGAAGGCCACAACCTGCAGGAACACTCGGTGGTTCTGGTGCGCGGTGGTCGTGTCAAGGATTTGCCTGGTGTGCGTTACCACATCGTTCGCGGTTCTTTGGACTTGCAAGGCGTGAAAGACCGCAAGCAGTCACGCTCCAAGTACGGCGCGAAGAAGCCAAAAGCCAAGTAAACCCTTTCGGGTTGAAATTTTTCGGTGCTGTTTTCCGCGTGGCGCGGTGATTCAGCGAAGTGACCCGAAACCCGGAATCGTCCAGGTGGGTCGAGTAAGTGAGTGGTTTTGAATAACCCTCGCGGTGTCTGGAAAGATACCAACTGAAGCAATATGAGGTGAAATATGCCACGTCGTCGCGAAGTCCCTAAACGTGAAATCCTGCCGGATCCCAAGTTCGGCAATGTCGAGTTGTCCAAGTTCATGAACGTGATCATGGAAGGCGGCAAAAAAGCTGTGGCCGAGCGCATCATTTACGGTGCCCTCGAAAACATGGAAAAGAAAACAGGCAAAGACCCTGTCGAGCTGTTCTCCATCGCCATCAACAACGTCAAGCCCATGGTGGAAGTGAAATCCCGCCGCGTGGGTGGTGCAAACTACCAGGTGCCTGTTGAAGTGCGCCCTGTTCGCCGCTTGGCCTTGTCGATGCGCTGGATCAAAGAAGCCGCACGCAAGCGCGGCGAGAAGTCGATGGCCCTGCGATTGGCCAACGAATTGCTCGAGGCCAACGAAGGCCGTGGTGGTGCCATGAAAAAGCGTGACGAAGTTCACCGCATGGCCGAAGCCAACAAGGCGTTCTCACACTTCCGCTTCTGATTCACAGGGGCTTCATAAAGAAGTCTCACACTGTCAGAAGCCAGCCCGCTGGCCCCAAAAGGGGTGGCGGGCTTTAGTACATCATCATCGGAGAAATATATGGCTCGCATCACCCCCATCGAGCGCTATCGCAACATCGGTATTTCAGCGCACATTGACGCTGGCAAGACCACGACGACAGAGCGTATTCTTTTTTACACTGGCGTGAACCACAAAATTGGTGAAGTGCACGACGGCGCTGC